>TARA_B110000285_G_scaffold12736_1_pt1 | contig 38438 bp, 43 predicted proteins | sample TARA_B110000285 | Tara Oceans TARA_B110000285 (sample SAMEA4397756) | marine metagenome | biome: Polar Biome; feature: [SRF] surface water layer (ENVO:00010504); material: water (ENVO:00002006), including particulate matter (ENVO:01000060) such as... | depth 5 m
ATATTCATCATCTATTCTATCAAACTTATCAGATAAATCTAATAATGAGTCTTCGCCAGCCTTCTTAGTAATAGTTGAACCTATAGTTAATAAGGGTTTTAAACCTCTTGTTAGTTTAGCTTCAGTAACTACTGATTCATTTTGAGCATCGGCCCATGCAATTTCCCAATCTTCAATATCAAACTTGTAGAATCCTACTAAGTCTGCAATTTTATCATCAGCTCTTTCATCGTTATCTCCTCGCTCTACTTCTGTAACATCATAATAGTTATTATTAATGAATGTTGCAAGATCTTGTTCACTTGGCCTTCTACCTAATTTAGAAATTACTTTCTTAACAGTATTGTATTTACCAACGTCTTCACGTTTTTCAGTAACTACTGACTCTAAAACTTTAGAATTCTTTTCAATGGATGATAGTGTTTCTGGCATTTGTCGGATGCTTACTCCTTGACCCCATGACTGACTTAACCATTTAGGTCCATTGCCGTATGGTGTAGTATATCTGGACTTTAATGAGAAGTGATCTGCAAAAAGACCACCTGGTAAATTATAAATGATTGTTCCCTTTGGAAGAGTTACATTTATAAAGTCTCCAATCCTAGCACCCTTTACATCTTTCTTTAATTCGTATTTTCTATCTTCTAAAGAATAAACAGAACCTGACATTGTACCTGATACACTAGAACGTCTGATTTCGGTGACCTCTGATTCAAAGGCAGCGTCAACATGTTTATTACCATGCCTTGCTCTTAGTATATCGCTTATAAGTCCAGTTTTGTCGGTACCTTTAGGATCTCCTACTCTAAAGCTTCTACTCCATTCAGTTCTTAAGTAACTGATTGATGCTTTTTTAAGTTCCTTGTATTCCTTCCTGATTGATTCAGGATCTCTTCTACTACCTTCGTTAGTTTGTTCTTGATTTTTCATATTAATGGTTGTTCATTATGTCTGTTAATTGGCGTGCGTTACTCATTTGATATGAGCTGTTAACTAATCCTATAGTGTCATAATTTGTACCTTCACTATATTCGAACATTACACCACCGTCTGAAGAATTATATTGATCTAATACGAACAATAATTCGTAAATTTCTTGAAACATTTTATCTTTGATTTTCGAATCTATTCCACTACCACATGTAACTGCGATTAAGAAATCTCTTCTACCACCAGGATTAAAGTTTGCTCTACCTTGAATTTCTCCACCAACAGTGGAACGCATTGTACCAGACCATCCGGCAGCTGCACCAGTTGAAGATTGCTCAACTTCATATTTCTTATATTTCTTAATAACTTTAGAAATCTTCTCTGCTAATTTAACAGCGTTTCTTCCTTGGAATATATCATAAGAATCTTGCTCACTATCACCTTGAACCATTAAAGGTTTTTTATAACTAGGTAATTTACCAGATTCTATTGCTTTTTTAACATCCTTTTTATGCGGCTTGTACATCTTTCCCCATTTCTCGATGGCGATCTTAGCGATTCTAAGTTTGTCTTCTAATTTAGACTGAATACCTTTTTTATCAAACGAAATATTTTCGTTAAGGAATTCTTCAAATGATTGAGTATCTTTCATTATTTTAATGTTATCTTTAATTTTAGAGGAGTGGTACCCTGAATGATTCTATGATATTCTCCGGCTTCTATTTCTATATATCCCTTTAAGGGAATGGGTATCTTATTATCGAATTGGAATTTCCAGTCGTTTTCCTCGATAGATTCTATTATCCTGTCTTCTTCGTCGAAGTGCCATTTGAAAAGATGAGGAGGTTGACCTGGGATAAATTCTCTAATAATTTCATTATCAGATATAATAGTCTCTTTAAATGGCTTAGTTTGATCATCTATTTGCTGAATCATTTCATCGAAAGATTCTTTGCCACATTTACATGTTTCGCATTTACAATCTTTATTTACCATGGCTGATCGCTTTTAAGTCCTAATTGTTTTCCGAAGAGAGTAGGTCCATAGCATGCCCAAAATCCAGGTTTCATAGGATCCATCTTCGCTGCCTTATCACATCCGTGTCTTGCCCAAAAATTGGCTGCTCTTCCAGGATCATCATTCTTTATAGTTGAACTAGGATCTCCCCATTCTACTTTTTTTGCAACGATGTTTCCTTCTTTATCGGTTCTGCCAGAATTTCTATAAACTATAAACTTTTTCTTTCCTCCTCTGTCAGGAGAATCTAGCTTCACTTTAATTAGTTTGCCTCCCCTTGGAGTATATACTGCCGCTTTTCCTATTTCTAGGTTTTTAGCCATCCATCCTGAAGGTCCTTTTAAAATAATATTGTTCTTATCCCAATATTGCTTTACTTCCTCGAATAATGCAGAGTATGCGTCGGATCCTAATCTAAAGAATGAATTAGTTAAATTTAATCCTTCTGCAATATGAGCCGTTAACTCGGGTGAAACTTCGTTCCACTCTTCAAATGTTTGTACAAATTTCATATGTGGCAATATTATATTTATTTAGTATATATCTAATTTATACCAATGCTTCTAGAAACTGCTTCTTGTATCTTGTAAGGGCAAGTTCTTTAGCCTTTGCTTCTAGTTCAATATCTAATTCCATTCCGTATGTTTCGATAAAATCATATACATAATCAGCATGGGCTCGTTTGTTACCCTGTGTAGCATCTTCGTGTATTTGTTTACATGAAGAATAGTGGCAAAGCTGACGGATTCCCTTTGGCCATGACTTAGCTGCAAGCTCTAGAGCTTCTTTTTCTGACATTGGATCTTCATAACACCAGTGATGGTGATAATCGAACGTAATAGGCGTCTTCTGTGTAAGAAGATGTATATCATATAAATCCTGTACGGAATATTGCGCTGTTTTGTCGTCGTTTTCTATAACTAGACGGTTTGCTGCACCTGGAGTAAGGCGTTTAAAGTTTTCAGCAAACCTTTTCTTAGTAGCTTCTTTGTCGTCATAGGTTCCACCAATATGAATATTGATAGCTGCATAAGGAGTTTGTGGCAAATCTAGCATATCCATGATTTCGCCATGCTGCCTTAGATCTTTAATAGCTTTAAGAACTATACGTTCGTTAGGAGAAGCAAGTACGTTGAATGGACCTGGATGAAATGTCAATCTTTGGCCATATTGTTTAGCAAGTTTGCCGGCACCTTTCATTAGATTACATACCTTGTCATAATCCGGAAGTTCAGATAATTCGTATTCCGACATCCATGGAAATAGATTACTTGACATACGATACATTGTTATGTCGTTCTTGTAATTCCACTTGATAATTTCTATCATGTCCTTGATATTAAGAACTGCGAGTTCTGAAGCGTATTTAATACCCTTTGCCTCGAAGGTTCTTTTAATCATTTTTCTACCAACATATATATTAGACTGTTCTTTAAGAGTCATATTTATACAACAATATCCGTAATCTGCTGCCATGTATTTTATATTAGTTATTTATATTTAGTTTCTTTTTTATTTTAGTGAGCATTCTTTCGGCACTACACGCTTCTTCGAGAGTCATTACATCTAAGTCCATGAATAGTAATCTATCTTCCGTATGAACAAATAGATTATCTCCTAATAATTCCCATCCATTTTGTCTATATACTACACTGTCTTCGATTCTAACAATATGTGTAGTTGACTCGATTCTTGCTATGCGTTCATGGATATCCATTACCATTCTTTCTCAAAAGTATACCAGTGATCTGCTCCAGCGCAATCTCTTAATCCGTCCGTTATTATAATGTCCATTTCTGATCCGCTTAAAGAATCTACAAATGCTTTAATATATCCTTCAAGTATTATAGGATCTTCTGTCCTGAGTTCTAACGTTGCTTCTCGAACAAGAGCAGATCCTATTCGGTATGCTATTGTTTCGTTATCATTAAATCGAGTGCCGATGTGATATTCCGAATCTTCTGGGAATTTAGAAATAATATCTTCTTCGCTGAATCTCATCTTGTATAAAGATATTGCTGTTAGGATTGTAGGGAATGAAGATCTAGCGGCTGCACTGTTTCCTGATCCGTTAGATTTGATGTTTGATACTTTCATAATTTATTTGAGTTTATACTTGTTTATTATATAGCTAATATAAGCAAAATAGTTGAATAAAAAAAACTTTAAGGTGTTTATTTTCAAAATTAGTCTTCTTTTCCCTTATGCTTCTTCCTTCTCAGGTATTTCTTTTTATTGCGATGGGGAGTAGGGACCTTGAGAGCGTCAAGCCATTCCTGGAGTGTTAAACTTACCTCTTTTAGTTTTTTATTCTTGTCTTCCATTTTGATCGATTAATTAGTATATAGCTAATATAAACAATTTAATTGAATAAAAAAAACTTTTGGCTGTTTATTTTACATAAAAAAACCCGGAAGAATCCAGGCTCAATATTATCTAAACATACTTTATATTATCCTACAAAACCAGGATCTCCTGCTCTTCTGTCCCATCCTATGTGTTTAACATATCCATCATCATCTTTTTTTGATAGGCTTACGACTAAATATCCATTGTCTCTATACCAGTGATCTATTAGATGTTCTCTAACCATTCCTGTGTACCCGTTTACTAATAGTCTATAATCTGAGATTCTTTTTAAACCTGGATTCCAGCTAAATCCCATATAATTTTTTACAAACATAGGAGTTCCGTCTTCATTCACATCACCTGTTGAAAAACTAGCCGGGAGTACTGCGCGTATTTTCATCCCGTTAATTTCGAATATCTTTTCTGAAATCTTATTTAATATTCTATCATTCTTAGGTCTAATCCATGCCTGTAATATTTTAGGAGAGCCTGATAGCACTCTAATAGAATCTTCTATAAATCCGGATTTGTAAAATTCCCAATCTTCCTCGCAATGAAAAACATATTTAGTGGTAACAGTATCGTAAGCCTTGTCTATAGATTTAGATTGACCTAGCCTTTTTTCATTAAATATAAATTCTAGTACATTTCCATATTTCTTGTTAAGCTCATTACATTGTGCAAATATAGCGGGATCTTCCGAATCTTCGGTTATTAAAAATCTCTCTATAGGGTATGTATTAAATTTGAAAAAAGAATCTAGTGTTTTTTCTAAGAGATCCATTCTTCCACATGAAGTAAGAACCAGGGTTACGTTATTTATTTCCATAGAAGCTGTACACATATTAGTGCAAATGCAAGGCCTAATGAAACCATTGTTTTTGTGTTAATTCCTTCATTCATAAAATACCATGTCAAGAAAGCGAAGGAGCATATTCCCATAGAAAATCCAATAAATCTTCCTGGCCATAGAGCTCCGTCATAGTATAATGAGATAAATGCAGTTGCTCTAATAAACATGTAGCTTATAACGGTACCTCCTATTATAGATATAATCCATGGATTTTTCTTTGCCCATGGTGAAATAAACTGTCCGTTAGTTTGAAACCATATCATGGTCTGTCCTGCTAAGAACAAAAACATTCCTGTTAGAAGACCTCTCATTAAAATAAAGATGATGTTGTAGTTAATATATGTGAGATAAAGGAATTTCTATGATGATCAGATGGTCCTATTTCCTTAATAGCAGAAATATGTTGCTTAGTTCCGTATCCTTTGTTGGAATTCCATCCATATCCTGGTGTCTTTTCGTCCATGTCTTTCATTAGCATATCTCTTTCTGTTTTCGCTAAGATAGAAGCTGCTGCGATGGATGTATATTTATTATCTCCTCCTACTATAGTTTCAAATGGAATTCCATTAAATCCATGAAATTGGTCACCGTCAACTAATATAAAGTTGAAATAATCCTTGTTCTTTTCTAATTGATCTAGGCACTTATGCATGCCATTTAAGGTAGCTCGTAGTATGTTAGTAGATTCTATCTCTTCCGGGAAACAATGCTGTACGGTATACGATATTGCATTATCGATAACAATTTCTCTAGCTTCTTTCCGCTGAGCTTCATTAAGAAGTTTCGAATCTTTAATTAAAGGATGGCTAAAACCATAGGGCATTACACATGCAGCAACAGTAACGGGACCTGCTAACGCACCTCTTCCTGCTTCATCAATACCTACTTCGATAATATTTCTATCATCATTAAAATTACCCTTAAGTGAAATGTATTTTGCCTCCATGATTGTATTATTTATAGGAGTTATACTGACATCTCATATATTGTTTACGGTATTCTATAAAAACTACGGATTAGGCTCATTGATTTCTTTCCATTTATCATATCTCTTTACAACTTCTTGAAGAATTTTAGCTCTAACGATATCTTTTTCATTAAACGCATGCTCTCCTATTCCTTTAATACCTTTCATTAAGTTTGTAAAAGAAGGAAGACCAACATCTCTTTTGTTAATATCATGTTGGCTAACGTCACCTGTTACGATAACCTTAGATTTCTTTCCCATTCTAGTAACAAATAACATAAGTTGTTTGAAGGTTGCGTTCTGCGCCTCATCTAATACCATTAAAGAGTCATCAAAGGTATCACCTCTCATATATGCCATTGGTCTAAAAACAATAACTTCTTTTTCTACTAGACTTTGTGCTATTTCATGTCCAACTATTTTGGAAATATTTGAAATATATGATTGCATGAATGGATCTATTTTATCAGCAATATCTCCTGGTAAAAATCCTAACCTTTCACCTGCTTCTTGAATGGGTTTACATAATACTATTTGTGTTATTTCTTTTCTTGCTAAAAGTAATAATCCAGTATAACAAGCAGTAAATGTTTTTGATGTTCCGGCTGGACCTGAACATAGCGTTATTTCATTCTCCAGTATTGTGTTTACGTAACGCTTTTGTGATTGTCTTAATTGTACTCCTTTTAAATTCTCCTCTTTAATTCCATATCGCTTCTTGTTATTATCAGAAGCATTATTTTCATTTTTGTTTGAATTGGATTTGCTCATTAAGTTTTATATTTTTAGTCGCCTGCCATTATGACAGTTTTCTTTAACTGTAAAAGAGTGTCACATTTTTCATACTCTTCTAGTTCTTCAAAGTATTCAATTAATATTTCTATAAATCTACTTCTTTGTCCCTCGCCATGGGGTATCTCTATAGTATCTTTGCCTTCGCTGAATACAATAAATCGATTGATGGTCTTAGTAAAATTTCTAGTGATAGTATAATAACTAGATCGCATTAGCGAATCTCTATCATCTCTGAAGGATTCCTCCATTTTATAGATTCAGTTTTTAATTGACACTTAATTAGTATCAACTTATATATTCATTTTAGCCGAAAGATAGGGTATATTACGATAAAATGATATGTTATTATAATTTAGGTATTTTGGCTATCGGAATTAGATTTATTCTGTCGATATATTGCCTTTTGCATTTCTAATCTTTTAACAGCAGATGGTTTTGAAAAATGTTTATTAGCTCTAAGTCTTTTATTTTGCTTAGTTTTAATAGTTTTTCTTTTTAAGGTTTTAAGTGCCTTTTCTATTTTACCGTTTTCTACTTTGATTATTAGCATATTTTATTTATTATTTGTTTAAGATCGGAGCATTTTTCATATTCTTCCCTTTCACTAAAGTATCTGATGACTGTTTGTAGTGCTTCAATCTTCTCATCAGTGGGGACATCGTTCTGTAATGCACCCATTTCGTTTTGTACTATTGCCTTATATATTAGTTCCATCATGATATCCTTAGATGAGGTCTTAAGTTGTTCTATGAATGCAATGGATTCGACACTGTTGTTAATTTCAAATCCATCTATTCTGTTTCTCTTTGAACCCGGTGTTTCTTCAAAATCTCCTAAATTATTCATGCTCTAGTTTTTTTATCTTTTTTATTAAATCTAATTGTTTTTCAGTAAGATCAGTCTGAGTTGAATGTAACTTTACCATAAGATTGCCGTTACTGTTCTTTCTATATATCGGAAAACCCTTGCCTGAAATTCTTAATATCTTATTATTTTGAGATGCAGGTGGAACATTTATCTTAAGAGTATCGAATGGAGTAGATACCTCGATTTCAGTTCCGAGAATCATATCGAAGAATGGTATGAATGCATCGATGTATATATCACTTCCGTTTAATATTAGATCTGCCCTAGGATTTAGTTGAATTATTATTATTAAATCTCCAGGAGGACTTGTACTATTCAGATGATGCGGTCGACCTTTACCTGAAATCTTTAACTTCATGCCGTTATATACTCCCTTTGGTATATTGACGTTAAGTGCGTTATATCCTAAATCTATATATTTAGAAGTTCCATAATATGCATCCTCATAAGAAAGAAGCATTGTAATTGTAACATCTTCTCCCTTAGCGGAACCTCCATATATGTCATCGAACATATCCTGAAATGAACCTGTCCAATTTCCGAATGGATTATTACCACCATACGTTTTAATGTCGTATTCTCTTCTGCGATCTACATCTCCTAGCGTTTCATACGCATTGGCAATGTTCTTGAATAGACTATCATCTCCTTTATTTTTATCAGGATGATATTCTTTAGCTAGTTTTCGGTAAGCTCTTTTTACTTCCTCCTGCGTTGCCGTGTACTCTATTTGCAGCGTGTTGTAATAGTTCATTCTTTCGTGTTTTAACAGCCTCCTTAAGTCCTTTGATATTTGTTTTCTTTTGAACGATATCTCTTTTCTCTTGATTTTCCATCAAGTTTGCAATTTTCTCAAGGGCGGTTGCAATCCTAGCAATGTGTATATTATCTTCCATATATTATTTATACTTCTTCGTATGAGTATGTTTCATTTACTTAAGGCCGAAATAGCGGCCTTTGTGTTTATTGAGAATCTAGAATCTTTTTAATGTGGGCACATTTTTCATATTCTTCAACTTCCTGGAACCATTCTATCATTTGATTGAGTGTTCTTATAATAGGTACAGTATCGAGGTCGTTTTCCTGCATTGATTTAAAATCTACTCCTTTTTCTAGAAGCAATATCCAGTTATTTCTGACCAGCTTATCCTTTAGGTCGTAGAGGTTTTCTTCCATTTCTGCATTTAATTTTATCTGTGCGATTTCATCGCGTTCTTCTCTGTGTTGATCTTCTGAATCTTCAAACATATTTGTTATTTAATTATTATATAGCTAATATAAGCAAAAAAACTGAGATAAAAAAACCTTTAGCTGTTTATTTTCAAAAAAAGTTTAAATTAAAACGGAACTTCTACTCGATCATTAAATACTAATTCCATGTCAGACATTCTTAAAAGAACGTTCATTGTTCCTACTACGTCATCTTCACAATAGTCTTTAATCTCTTCTAATCTTCCTGCGTAATAAGCTTCTGAAACTTCTCCACCGTACATATTCTGCTTAGGTGATGGAATTTCTAAAAGATCACATATCATGGAGAGCGATGCACCGTTCCATCCACCGAACTTCCAAATCTCATTAGTATCTACTAGACAGTTTTCCCATGGCTTTAATTTTTGTAAATGTAATTGCTGTGGAATTTCAACTCTCTTTATAATAGATCTTTTAATAAGGTAAGGCATATCGAATCCTTTAATATTATGTCCTACTATTTGGATCTTAGGATTCTTGTTAAATATAAGACCCATCGTATGCATGAATTCTTTAAGTAATTCTTTTTCATCATCTCCATAAAAAGACTTTACCTTAGGAGTCGGTGTAATGCCATCTGGGAAGGTGATCTGTCCAATTGTAATAACTACTACTCGTCCGAATTCGGGATAAAGAGCAGCGTCTTTGATATACATCTCTGCGTCTGAAACTCCTTCATACTCTGATTTGCTCTGTCTACCGTACTTTGCTTTCTTTTCCCAATGAGAATACGCATTCTCTCCGATAATTTCTGCATAACCTTCGAGGTCCGCAGCTGCTGTAGAAGTTTCAATGTCAATAAATAACATATTCTTCAAATCTGATATACTATACATGTTTATTTGTTTTTATAAGGATTAGTTTTTCTAATGTCGTATATTGACACGGGGTATTTAAAAATCTGAGCATCTCCCTTAGAACCGTGAGATTCTGCTTCTATTATGAAATAATCATATCCATAATGCTTAGTCAGTTTTTCGGAAATTCTTGTAATTACTCCTGAATTAATAGAACCCGCGAAATAGAAAAAGTACGTCTCTCCTATTTTAGGTTTTTTAACGTGAATAACTTTTATTTCCTTTTTCTTTCGTGTCATATATATTATACTTGACTTTTATTAAATGTTTCTTATCTCTCTAGAATAACGAAGTCTCCGAATGCATCATCAAAAACTTTAATTAAATTCTCGTAATCTCCGCTTTGCATTTTCTCAAGTAGCTGGTCATATGGTTTATCTAAGTCTTGTGAAAACTTTTTAGCATACGCGAGTAGTGCAAATGCATTGCCATCGGGCCCCGTTAAATCTATAACGATTGGCATGTCTTGGTGTTTGTGTAGTTTCTTTCTAATCATGTTTATTGAGATATAAGTTGATCCATATCTGAAAGTGCAAGTTCACACTCGTGTTGTTCTGATTCTCCGCCTTCTACTTCGTCTTGTGCTAAAAAGTAAAGATCTCTGATTTCTGTATCATGATCCGGGTTTTCTTTAGATAGTTTTTCTGCGTAGATTTTCAATTCTGTTAATTGCATTATTTTTAATTTAGTTAATTATTATATAGCTAATATAAGCAATTTATCTGAGATAAAAAAACTTTTAGCTGTTTATTTTCAAAAGTTATTTTCAACTCTATCATGAACTTGTATAGGTGCTCTTGATGGAAATCTTGAATCTGAAGTGTAGATGAAGTTTCCACCGAACATAGAATGTGTGTTCGATTTTAATAATCCTGCGGGTTTAGCATACCATGCAGGTTTACCGAATAGTTCTCTTTCTACTAAAACTAGTTCATCGTCTGGAATCAACGTTAAATCTGCTAGATCAACTTCATGGCCGTGATGTAAAATAATGGAATCTTCTCTTGAAGTTAGGCCATTAGCAGTTGAATCTCCTAAGGCATTTCGTAGTACGAATGTTAATGTATGTGACATGTTTTTTTGATTGATTAATTATTATATAGCTAATATAAGCAAAATAATTGACCCGAAAAAACTTTTAGCAGTTTATTTTTAATAAAGTTACTGTTTGTTCTTTAACCTTATTAGGTAAATAACCCTCGATGAGTGGTACATTGATATTAAAGGTATCTGCACGACTTCGAATAAAAATAGATTTTGATCTATATTAATGAAAAGGAGAGCGTATGAAATTGCAGACAATATTCCGAAGATGCTAAACCTTTTGTCCATTATCATGATGAATGTGGATATTATAAAGAATATAATAGCTGCTGAATTGTGTATGATAGGCCAATTGACATGATTAAAACATGCAACTATTATCAGGAATGAAGCTGCTACTTTCCATTCTATCTTTTTATGTAACCATAACCCAGAAGAAACTGCAATTGTTATTATTGGAAATAAGAATGGTTTTATTTCATGATAGTCACTGTAGCTATTCTCTATCCCTAGTATTAAAGGTAACATTACAGTGTACATCATTGCATATACACATAAGGCTAATCTTAGCCATAGTTTATTCATTCTTATTGAGATAATTTATTATGAATTAAATGTTCCGTGCAATCTTACTCTTCTAATTACAGAGTATGTATTATAAGAAACGGATATTTCAGCATAGCCTCCAGTTATTGATGGAGGACATTGTTCTTTTGCTAACCAATATACTGGAACTTTATCAGTTCTCTTATTAATGAAGTCGAATATTGTATCGATTTCTAGATGATGAACCCATAGACTCACATGTAAACATTGCATATCTGGATATCCCATATTATTTTCTTATTTCGAATCTTTCGCTATCAGTGTCTAGTGTTTTAGCATCTAGATCTTTTGAAAGTTTTGTTAATTTAGTATCTGTTTCTTCATCTACGTCTCTGCCATAAAAATCATTAAATAGCTGACGGTATATTTGTACAGTAGAATCATAGGGAACACCGGGTTGAGAATTGCTTTCAATAATATAAAGCTTTCCATCCATGTCTTCCATTATGTCAAAGCATATGTATGGTAGATCGCTGAACATTTTACAAAACTTCTCAACAAGTGTATTGAATTTAGAAGGTAACTTTGAAATATCGTGCTTGATATATTTGAAACTCATTTCTTCATCTCCTTTACCTTTACCTGATTTTGCTTTATCATTCATAGGTTCTCTTTCCATCCAAAAGAAAGGAGTTCCTTTAAAATTAATAAGCCTATGTTCGGATTTTTTATCTATGAATTCAGAATAAACATCAAATTTAGAATGATCTGCTTTATCCCATTCCTCCTTATTCTTAAATATCTGTATACCTATACCTGAATGACCTTCTGCTGGTTTTGCAATTATAGGAAATCCTATATCTAGAGCTTCTTTCTCGGAGTGGAATGTTTTAGGTATGTTTTCATCTCCATCTACTATCTTATGGAATTCTGCTTTTGAACCGGATTGTTTGATGAATTCCGGTCTATTATATACATTTTCCTTTTTAACTAATTTCTCTTCTATTAATTTTTCAACCACGGCTGAATTATATGTAAGAATAGGATAGTCGTCATTGATGTCGATATCTTTATAATTATCAAGCGTAATTTGAATAAAAAAGTTATCTGCTGCGAATCCTTTGTAACTCCACCATCTATGTCCACTTCCAGGATCTATTGCCAAGTATACTTTGAAAAGATCTGTTTCTTTATTAACTTTCTCGTTAATAAACTGTTCAAATGATTTAATGGGAGTGTTCATAGTATATCTATCCGTATTATTTAAAGATCTATTTATTATTTAAATCCTCTTTATATATTACGTTGGCATATCCTTCTTCATCTCCATATCTGGATTCTGCCGCGATGGGGTATTCTGGGTTTTCATCGTATGCCCAGTCTTCTAATCCAAGTTCTAGGAATCTTGCGTTTATTTGTTCATTATAGTAAGATGCAATTGTTCTTACTCTTCTTTGAATATCTGCTCTTGATAAATCGTGAGTATTTCTTCCACCTGCATTATTGTATAAAAATTGGATGTAGCTTAATTTTGGAATTCTACAAATCTTAGATTTTAAGAAACTTCTAATTACTAATTCAAAATCATCAGCAATTGTTAAACTCCTATTATGTCCACCTATTTCAAAATAAGTAGATCTTCTCCATGCTCTAATATGATTAGGAACTCCAACAATGTGTCTAATGGTTTTAGGGTTTATATTCTGTTGGTTTGCAGGTGCTAGCATTCTACCTTCATACTCTTCATCTCTATAGTTTCCGTAGCCTAATGCAAATCCAGCTTCATATTTATTATTTACCCACTCTTCATTTACTTCAGCAGTGTCTCCGTAGAAAAATCCACATTCAGGATGTGCATGTGATGCTTTATACAAATCTTCTGCGCATGTTTTAACTAATAAATCATCATGATCTAATTCAGCTAAAATATATCCTTTAGCAAGTGCGCAACATCTATACTTAGATTCTCCAATACATCCTCCACTCTTCTCTCTAAAATCGTATACCTTTACCCTAGGATCTAGCTTTTGAATTTCTTCAGCTATTTTTAATGTTTTTCCTCCATCTGTTGAATCATTAACAATAACCCATTCCCAATTAGAATAAGTCTGATCTCTTACGGATGCATATGTGTTCCACAATTTCTCGCCAGTATTATATATAGGCGTAAAGAATGATATCATCTGGTCATCTTCGAGGTTAGAAGGAGATAACATGGAGTTCATAGATACGTTGTATGCCGCAGAGCCTACGTCTTGTGTATTTTTATCCGTATTATACCATATTCTTCTGAATTGAAGAGGTAGTGAAGCCAGCGTAGGAAAATCTTCCCAAGAGTTACCATCTGTCACTATCGCGTCAGGTTTAAATTCATTAATGATGTCATATACTTCATCATCATTCTTTAAATACTTTACGTCTAGTTCATCTGCTTCATAAGATAAAAACTTTTCAGATTTAAGATCCGGTTCAGAATCTCCAATGTAAAGTATTTTTGGTATTTTTGCAGTTGCATCTTTCTGTAAATAGTTATAGTGTGATAGTATGTTGTTTATCCATACAAATTTAGTAGGATGTTCACTATATACCTTTTCAATAAAGAATCCATCGGCTGCATAATCTGCTGAAAAACTTTGAGTATCGAATATCCTTCTATTTAACACCATCTGTGCTATGTCTATTTTCTGATATGCTGTATTTTCAGGAGAAGCTATTCTTACATCTAAATTTGTAAAATCCTTACCATCGACCTGTTGTGATACTAGATGTACATACGCATCAGGATTTTCTTTGATACTTTTTTTAATTGACACATAGAAATCTTCATGAAGAATATTATCGTCGTCTAATAAATAAATCCAACCGTCTTTAAATGTTTCAATTAAGGCAGATGTTTCAGGATATAGCATGCCTCCTTTTTCTCCATCTACGAAATGTAGCTTGGTATTTTTGCCGCTAATCTGTGATAGTGTTTCTGCGTCAATATCTTTAAGAGCACCTGTATCGAATATGATATGCCATGTAGAGTTGACTCCTTTGGGAGAACTAAATACATTTTCCTTAATAGCTAGTAAGTTACTTGTTCGAGTACACCTTGTAATAATGTTAATTTTCATAAATTTTATTGTTTATACGTCAAAGAAGAACATGTGGAAAAATCTTGCATTATCTATTGCATCTCCAAAATACTCAGTGGCTGCATGTATATTTTTTGCATCAAATAAAACGAGTCTATTATATATGTTTCCTACTTCATCTATTTTTTCAAAATTAGTACCGTCGTAAAAATTCATCTCTTTACTATTTCCCTTGAATGCATCGACGTACGCCTGGGTACTTCTCTTTGCATCATCGAATTTATAATCCTTTGTTACTTTACTTCTATAAAATGCAGTACCTGTTCTTGCCGGGGCTTCAGGTGTTAAATACACCATTCCGGCGTATGTTTGATTATCTACATGATAAACTATGGGCTGATCTGCTGTACAGAATTGAAATATTCCGTTTGCGTATTGATCATGATTCCAATTATAAATTGGTTTTCCTATTATTTCTTCTAACTTTTCCTTTGTTCCGTCTAATATAAATCTAGAAGTGGCTCTTTCGCCCTTGTGGTAATTTGAAGGAGAATACTCTAGATCATTCATTGCCCATGATCTAACAAGGTCTGGGTCTTTATAAAAATTGTCAACAACTATAATTCCCTTATCTTCATTTGCAAATCCAGAATAACATACAATCCATTTTGAAATTGAACCTATTATAATAGAAGGACCATCGAGCAGATCTACGCTTAATATAGAGTCCATGTCTTTCAGAGGTATATGCATCTTAAATTGCATATTTTGATTTGAAAGACTATTGTTATAGAATTTCTGTACATCTTCTCTGATTCCTAGAAATTTTACTGTTACTTTATCTTCATTTATTGAAAATCCTGAAACTTCACCAAATGATGTTCCAATCCATCCCCGTAAGATGTAATGAGCTTTAGTCTTATGAACGTCTTCGACGTACAGCTTAACTCCTTTATGTAATGTATCGTGTGTTAATATATCCATAGTGATAATTATACTGTTATTTTGATAATAGTTTATTAGTTAATATTATAATAAGATATTATGAATTATATATCTCATAAAAAAAGGGTCCTCTTTCGAGGACCCTTTCTAAAATTATCTTGATAGGTTTAAATTAAGACTCTAAAGTTTTAATTCTTGCCTCAAGTTCTTTGATCGCTTCGACCAAGACACCAACTATTTTATCATAATCTACCGTCTTGTAAACTTCGCCTTCAACAGCATCGTCCATAAGTGGCATTTCATTTTCATAGATTAATTCAGGTAATACTAACTCAACTTCTTGAGCGATAAGACCTAAATCATGTTGTCCTTTTCTTGCACCAGCATTCCAATCAAATTCAACACCGTTAAGTGCTAACACTTTAGCCAATGCACCTTCAATAGGAACTATATTGTCTTTCAATCTAGCATCAGATAATGTAGAAGAATATGCAATAACGTCATATTTAAAGTGAACTGCACCAGCGTTATACATTCTCATGTGTTCGACACCTTGAACGTAGAATTGGTTTAGTGAACTAGTATTGTTAAAGTAGATATATTCACCAGCGTTGTTACCAACATACTGATTAGAATATAATCTGTAGTTAGAAGTGTTAGGACCAACTGCACCTTGATTACCAGTGTTACCTTTAGCACCAGTTGAACCAGTTGAACCTTGATAACCGTTAGCACCAGTATTACCTGCGTTACCTTTAGCACCAGTTATACCAGTATAACCTTGATAACCTCTAGCACCAGTTCCACCAGTTCCACCAACTTTACCTTCAGCACCTTGAGCACCAGTTCCACCAGTTCCACCATTAGCACCAGTAGCACCTTGAGCACCAGTATTACCTTTAGCTCCACCAGGACCAGTATAACCTTGATAACCTCTAGCACCAGTTCCACCAGTTCCACCAGTAGGACCTGTAGCACCTTGAGCACCAGCATTACCAGTTACACCAGTAGGACCAGCAGGACCAGTTGAACCAGTATTACCTTTAGCACCATAAGTACCTTGAGTACCTTTGACACCGATAGGACCAGTTGCACCAGTTACACCAGTATAACCTTGATAACCTCTAGCACCAGTTCCACCAGTAGTACCTTTAATACCTTGGAAACCTTGATCTCCTTTAGCACCAGTATTACCTACGTTACCTTTAGCACCAGTTGCACCAGTTATACCTTGGAAACCTTGATCTCCTTTAGTACCAGTATTACCTTTAACACCGATAGGACCAGTTAGACCTTGAGCACCAGTTCCACCAGTTACACCTGTTGCACCTCTAGCACCTTGAGCACCTGTATTACCAGTTGTACCTTTAGCACCATAAGTACCTTGAGTACCTTTAGCACCAGTTACACCTGTTGCACCTTGGAAACCCATATTACCAGTTGAACCAGTATTACCTTTAACACCGATAGGACCTATAGGACCAACAGCACCTTGGGCACCTGTATTACCACCGTTACCTTTAATACCGATAGGGCCCGTAGGACCTTGAACACCTGTATTACCTGTAACACCAATAGGACCTGTAGCACCTTGAGCACCAGTATTACCTTTAGCACCATAAGTACCTTGAGTACCTTTAACACCGATAGGACCAACAATACCTTGGAAACCTTGAGCACCAGTAGCACCTGTATTACCAGTTGTACCTTTAGCACCTGTAGCACCTTGAGCACCTGTATTACCTTTAACACCGATAGGACCAGTATAACCTTGATCACCTTTAGTACCAACGTTACCTTTAACACCTATAGGACCAATTGCACCTTGATTACCTGTAGTACCTTTAACACCAATAGGACCAACAACACCTTGGAAACCTTGAGCACCAGTAGCACCTGTATTACCAGTCGTACCTTTAGCACCTTGAGCACCTGTATTACCTTTAACACCGATATCACCTTTAGCACCAGTAGCACCTTGTATACCGATTACACCTTGAAGACCTCTGTCTCCTTTAGCACCAGTAAAACCTTGATCACCTTTAGTACCTTTATCGCCTTTAGCACCAGTTGCACCAGTTATACCTTGGAAACCTTGATCACCTTTAGCACCAGTTACACCGATTACACCTTGAAGACCTCTGTCTCCTTTAGCACCATAAGTACCTTGAGTACCTTTGACACCGATAGGACCTGTAGCACCAGTTATACCTTGGAAACCTGTAACACCAATTGCACCTGTGTTACCAGTTGCACCTTTAGCACCTTGAGCACCTGTATTACCAACATTACCTTTAGCACCAACTGCACCTTGATAACCAATATCACCTTTAGTACCTTTAGCACCAGTTATACCAGTTGCACCAGTTATACCTTGGAAACCTTGATCACCTTTAGTACCTTTAGCACCAGTTATACCTTGATCACCTTTAGCACCAGTTACACCGATTACACCTTGAAGACCTCTGTCTCCTTTAGCACCAGTTGCACCTTGAGTACCTGTATTACCTTTAACACCGATAGGACCAACAACACCTTGGAAACCTTGATCACCTTTAGCACCTGTATTACCCGTAGTACCTTTGATACCTTGATCTCCTTTAAGACCTTTATCACCAGTTGCACCTTGAGCACCAGTATTACCTTTAACACCAATTACACCTTGTAATCCAATATCACCTTTAACACCAGTTGCACCTTGGAAACCTGTAACACCGATATCTCCTTTAAGACCTTTAGCACCAGTTGCACCAGTTGCACCTTGATTACCAGTAAGACCTTTAGCTCCAGTATCTCCAATAAAACCTTGGAAACCTCTATCACCTTTAGTACCAGTTGCACCTTGAGCACCAGTATTACCGTTAACACCGATATCACCTTTAGTACCAACTGCACCTTGCGCACCAGTTACACCAGTTACACCTTGAAGACCTCTGTCTCCTTTAAGTCCAGTATCACCTTTTGTACCATAAGTACCTTGTACACCAATATCACCTTTGTCACCTTTAAGACCTTTAATACCGATTGGTCCAATTGCACCTTGATCACCTTTAGTACCAACAGTACCTTGATCACCTTTAGTACCCTTAGCACCAGTATCGCCTTGGAAACCAGTAGTACCAGTTATACCTTGATCACCTTTAGCACCAACTGCACCTTGGAAACCAGTATAACCTCTATCACCTCTATCACCTGTTCTTGCGAAAGTAACTATTAAATCTTCACCTTTAGAGAATACATTAGATGCAGAAGCAAATATTGCAGTACCTGTGATTTCGAAATAAGTATTAACTTCGTTTACATTAGATATTGAGAACATCATGAATTGTGAAGAATCTAACTTATTAGATATTCTAACATGACCTTTGATAGTAGATGTAGAATCATCAATAGTTCTTAAGTATTGCTGTACATCCTGTGAACCTGCATTTAAATCATCTACTCTAAGAATAGTCGATTTTCCAAGATCAGCTTCGTTTACATTAATAAATCCAACACCTGGATCTCCACTCAACGTAGTGTTGAATTTGTATTCGAATGTAGCACCACCGAAGTTACCTTCAGGACCTTGGTAACCTTGATCACCTTTAACACCTTCGATACCTCTATCACCTTTATCACCTTTTAGACCTTGATCACCTTTAGTACCAACTATACCGTCAATACCTTGGAAACCTTGATCACCTTTAGTACCCTTGTCTCCTTTGAAACCTTGATCACCTTTTTGACCAACTTCTCCAGTATCTCCTTTGAAACCTTGGAAACCTTGATAACCTTTAGCACCAATTTTACCTTCGATACCTTGATCACCTTTAAGACCAGTTTCACCGATTTGACCAACAACACCTTGGAAACCTTGATCACCTTTAGCACCTTTTTCGCCAGTATCACCTTTGAAACCTTGATCACCTTTAGCACCAATGTTACCATCTATTCCATCGTCACCTTTGAAACCTTGATCACCTTTGATACCATCGACACCTTGAGCACCTTGAATACCATCGATACCTTGAATACCAACATCACCTTTGAAACCTTGATCACCTGTAGCACCAACTTTACCGTCAATACCTTGGAAACCTTGATCACCTTTAAGACCAGTTTCACCTTGAATACCAGTATCTCCTTGGAAACCTTGATGACCCATTATACCTTGTTCACCTTGATCACCTTTAAGACCAGTTTCACCGATTACACCTTGAGCACCATCAATTCCATCGCTACCTTTGAAACCTTGATCACCTTTAGCACCAACTTTACCGTCAATACCTTGATCACCTTTAGCACCAGTTTCACCAATGACACCTTGTATACCTTGAATACCATCGTCTCCTTGATCTCCTTTAAGACCTTGAATACCGTCGATACCTTGAATACCTTGATCACCTTTAATACCAGTTTCACCTTGTATACCTTGATCACCTTTAAGACCAGTATCACCTTTGATACCATCAGTACCTTGGAAACCTTGATCACCTTTAGTACCTTTTTCACCTTGGAAACCTTGAAGACCTTGTTCGCCTTGATCACCTTTAAGACCTTGAATACCCTGTTCACCAACTTTACCGTCAATACCTTGAATACCTTGATCACCTTTAATACCAGTTTCACCTTGTATACCTTGATCACCTTTAAGACCATCAACACCTTGATCACCTTTGATACCATCAGTACCTTGGAAACCTTGATCACCTTTAAGACCTTGTTCACCGGTATCACCTTTGAAACCTTGATCACCTTTAGCACCAACTTTACCGTCAATACCTTGATCACCTTTAATACCAGTTTCACCTTGTATACCTTGTTCACCGGTTATACCTTGATCACCTTTAAGACCAGTATCACCTTGGAAACCTTGAAGACCTTGTTCACCTTGATCACCTTTAAGACCAGTTTCACCAATTACTCCACGATCACCTTTAAGACCTGTATCTCCCTGGTCACCTTTAAGACCTTGAATACCGTCAGTACCTTGAAGACCTTGATCACCTTTAAGACCTTGTTCACCAACTTTACCTTCAATACCTTGGAAACCTTGTTCACCAGCTATACCCTGTATACCTTGATCACCTTTTTCACCAGTTATACCTTGGAAACCTTGATCTCCTTTAAGACCAGTTTCTCCAACTTTACCTTCAATACCTTGGAAACCTTGATCACCTTTAAGACCTTGTTCACCAGTATCACCTTGGAAACCTTGAAGACCTTGTTCACCTTGATCACCTTTAAGACCAGTTTCTCCAATTACTCCACGATCACCTTTAAGACCGGTTTCACCTTGAATACCTTGATCACCTTTAGTACCTACAGTACCTTGAACTCCGATAACTCCTTGTTCTCCTTGTATACCTTGATCACCTTTAGCACCAACTTTACCGTCAATACCTTGATCACCTTTAATACCGATAATACCTTGAAGACCTTGTTCACCTTGTGCACCAACTTCTCCTTGAAAACCTTGAAGACCTTGTTCACCTTGATCACCTTTAAGACCAGTTTCACCTTTAAGACCTATATCGCCTTTAAGACCAGTTTCACCTTGAATACCTAGATCTCCTTTGTCACCTTTAAGACCTTGAATACCGCCAATACCTTGTTCTCCTTGATCTCCTTTAAGACCGGTTTCACCTTGAATACCTTGATCTCCTTTAAGACCGGTTTCACCTTGAATACCTGTATCTCCTTGGTCACCTTTAAGACCTTGTTTACCGTCAATACCTTGGTCACCTTTAAGACCTGTATCTCCTTGGTCACCTTTAAGACCTTGAATACCTTGTTCACCTTGGAAACCTGTAAGACCTGTATCGCCTTTGTCACCTTGGAAACCTTGAGTACCCATTATTCCTTGATCGCCTTTAAGTCCAGTTTCACCAACTTCACCCGTTAAACCTATATCACCTTTAAGACCCTTTTCTCCTAAGAGACCTTGATCACCGGTGATACCTTGAATACCGACTAAACCTTGAAAACCTTGCTCACCTTGATCACCTGTTTGACCTACAGTACCTTGATCACCCTGTACACCTTGAAAGCCTTGCTCACCTTGAAGACCTTGATCTCCAACGTTGCCGGCTCCTTGTGCACCTTGATAACCCTGATTACCGGAAGTACTAATAAATGGATTTGCCATGTTTTTATTAATTTTTTATTTTTTTGTTAATCATCTAAATTACTTTTGTCGTAAACTATTTCGAATTGGTCATCAGCTGCTAGTTCATAACCCGCAGATTGGCCATTCCAATATAGTACGTCTCCAGCATCTAAGTCCTTTGCAGGTATTGCAGTTAATCCTCCATCTCTAGAGAAATATACATCACCAGCTCTGTCATTGTAAGACTCTTCTAGAGCTATACCATTTAAGAATACTTGTACAGTTGAATCTTGAAAAGGCGTAAACGTTAACGAGATTGCTGTTGAAGAATAATTACCAGCTGTTACGGCTGAATAACCCATTTGTGTAAATTCTTCTGGTTGAATTAGGTCGGTTGGTGACTGTGATGGTCTCCACGGAAGTACGTGACCTGTTGTTGTAGTTAACGCCTGTAAAACAGGATTGCTGTACGCAAAACCTGGATCTCCAGTGTTAACATGATCTTCTAGTGTACCATTCCCGGTATTATCTACAACGTAGAATGCTCCAGGAACTAATGTAGATAATTTTGGCCAAGTTGAAACGTTGATAGTTCCAATCTGTACGGCAACAAAATTATTTTCATCAGTAATACTCTCAATGATCAATCTTCCCAACTTGTTAGAGTTGCTTGAATCTGCTAGTACCCAACTTGAATCCACGTAAGTTATAACAACACCAGCACTAAAGCCGTGACCGGCTTGGGTGTATGATGATTTTAACGAACCTGCTTCCACGTGTTGGTTAATCAGATCAAGCGCAGCCTGTAAGCCGTCGATTTGCTTGATTTTAATTAGTGACATGAATAGTTACTTTTTTTAATTTATTAATAAGCGGAGTTTAGTTCCGCTATGGTTATATATTAGCGCACGAGCTCTAATAAGGTTTTTTAGCTGTTGATATAGTAATATTTTTTATAAATCCCATTTACCCGTAAAATGGCACCTTACATACGTCGGTCTTGAAAAAACTGCACCAGCTTTATATTCTTTTCTTAATCTTGAATTGAAGTCAGCATCTTCAGAAGTAGCTCCCCAAGTGTCTCTCCATTTTACCTTTTCAGTTGGTCTATGTACTAACAGCCAGGGGCTCATTACTACTAATCCTTCCTTTATTCTAGAGATGTTCCATCTCTCTTTCTCGCTAATTTGCTGTATTATTTCTCTTTCCGAAACTAAAGTGTCTTCGAATGTTTCATCGTCTTTGAACTCCATGCTACTGTGATCATACCATGTTCTATTAACCCACCACATCGCATTGGGAGAGATGTTATATTCAAACAATATACTGATTGTAAAATCAGGCATTAAAAAATCATCGGAATCCATATACGTTATAATATCACCAGTAGCTGCGCCAACACCTACTCTTCGAGGATATCCTCTGAAATATTTCATACCTTCTTCATCCTTTACATATGTGTTTCTTTCATTAGGCTGTCTTGAAACATATACTAATCTAATATTAGATTCATGTTGATAGTGTACTTGATATATGTTTTTAGTTTCTTCACAATTATCTGCTACTATTATTAGTTCACAGTTCTTGTAGAGTTGTTCTTGAAAACTCTTAACAGCTCTCATGAATTTAACGACAGGGTCTTTTCTAGAGCCAGGATAGTTCCCTAAATAAGATTGCATTATAATACTTATCTTAGGTTTCGCAGCCTTCTCGAGCACTTCTTTTAATTTTAGTTCCATTATTTATATAAGTTTGTTTTCCAGTTATATTCATTTGATAGAGCGTGTTTTCCTGGTTCGAACACATTCTCTATTAGTTTTTTATACGTATTTACCAGTTCAGCGTTATTTGACTGATATCTAAATAATACTTGTTTTGTTTTTTTATCATATGTTTCTTTGATTTCGTCATGAAATCTAAGTGCATTTACCATAAGAGAAGATCCTCGAGTAGTGTCAAAGTTTTCATAGTAATATCCTGCATCCTTTATCATATGTGCGTTATGAACCAGTGGATATCCAAAATATAATACGTCTAAATACGCATAGTTGAGTGGATTGTCCCATTGGCTTGATAGTATTAGATCGCATTTTTCGGCTAAGAAAGTATGTACAGGATATCTTGAACATAGTTTTAATTTACCACTACTTGTCACGTCTAATTCCTTGATACAATCTATAAAATATTTGCTAGCTAATAATCCTTTTCCGCTTCCTACCCAAAATTCATTAAATACATCTTTACCATGGGTTCTGTATGCATCTTCTGCCATCATCAGTAGTGGCATGACAAATTTAACAACATTCATATTAGGTTCCATTGAACCTATGTTTTTATTTTTTGGTAATTTGCCCGGAACATAATGTGCAGATGGAAGTCCTTTTAATACTGTTCTATCTTCAAAATCTTTAATGAAGGTAGGGCTCCATACGAAAGGAACTACTTTAACTTTATCTTCAGTTAATCTCCCGATTGTTTTATAATACGATTTATTATGAAGTTCTTGTTGTGGTATATACCATGTTTCGTCATGGCCGTATGTCCATGCTGATTTAACATCTTGATTTTTAGAAAAAAGAATTCTTTCCATATCAATTACGTAATTATTACCACAATGATATTTAATAATTTTAATATTTGGAAAATCTTTTTTACATTGTAAAGTCTGTTCACTATTGAAAGAGGTGCCTAATAGTATTAATAGATCGGTTGTTGCAACTTTATCAGTATACTTATAGATTGGATATTTTTTAGTGTCCCATGACACTTTAGATAAATCATCTACTTTTCTACTAGTGTCCAGTGCATATACATTATATCCTTCTATAAATGAAAGAGCTTCTATTAAATTTAATACATTTAATTTTATTCCATTCACCCAAAGAGATTCATATTCTTCTTGAAGTCCTATTGTTATTCCTATGTTCATTAATTAAATCTGGATTTGTTTTACTATATATTTATAACAGAAAAGGCTCCTCTTTCGAGGAGCCTTTAAATTAAGCATTAAGCTAATATATTATATCTAAAAGATACGATAAATTATTTTAATATACCTTGAACTGTTACCTTATCTGAAGCTTCAACTCTGTACTGTAATAAACCAGTAAAGTCAAAAGTTACACCATCAGGAGAAAAGAAGTCTACAAATACACCGTTAACGTATACAGATAAATCGTCGTTAGCACCATAGATAAATGGAGCAGCAACTTGGAATATATCAGTAGATACGAATACAGCTGTTTGAGTCTTGTAAGTTGCTCCAGCCTGTACAGCAGATTCTAAAGAAACTATCTTAGCGTCCTGAGCAACTTGCTCATTACCTGTAGATAATATCTCAGCAGAAAGTGCAGCAGATAAAACAGCTTCAACAGAACCAGCTCTAGTGATTTCAGCAGCTAATGCATTTTCGTCTAAAGATACTCTAGTGTCAACTGATGTGAAATCAGCGTTAGTAGCAGCAATCTCAGAAGATAAAGCAACTTCTAAAGAATCAATAGATTTTCTATCAAGAATGAAATCAGCGTTAGTTGCAGCAATTTCAGCAGCTAAAGCATTTTCGTCTAAAGATATTCTAGTATCTACAGAAGAAAAGTTAAGATCAGTTGCAGCAATTTCAGCAGCTAAAGCTTCTTCGTCTGAAGATACTCTAGTGTCAACTGATGTGAAATCAGCATTAGTAGCAGAAATCTCAGCAGCTAAAGCTTCATTAACTTTAACGAAATCAGTGTTAGTAGCAGCAATCTCAGAAGATAAAGCAACTTCTAAAGAATCAATAGATGCGTTAACAACTAATTCTCTTGCAGCGAATTGATCATCATTTTCAACATCGATAGAGTTGATTAAATCAACAACTTCCTTGAAAGTATCAGTATCAGCAGTAGCTAAAGATAGCATTGCGTCAATTCTGTCTTTTTCAGTCTTAATGTCAGTAGCTAAACCACCATCAACAACTTCTAAAGAATTTATTGAAGCGTTTTGAGCAGCTTGTTCTGCATCAGTAGTAGCGATCTCAGCAGCTAATGCATTTTCGTCTAAAGATACTCTTGTATCGATAGATGAGAAATCAGCATTAGTAGCAGCGATCTCAGCTTCTAAAGCAGCAGTAATATCTGCCTCAGCTTTAGTAGCTCTTTCTTTCTCAGTTGAGATAGCAGCTTCTAAATCAGTAACATCACCGTTAGTTGCTAAAATTTCAGCAGCTAAAGCAACTTCTAAAGAATCAACAGATCCAACTAAATCACCAGATACATTACCTAATCTTACGTCAATAGAAGAAACATTTCCTTCTAAAGAATCGATAGATGCGTCTTGAGCGTCTTGTTCAGAGTCAGTAGAATTAATTTCAGCTTGTAAAGCAGAAGCTAAATTAGCATCAACAATCTCTAAAGAGTTTACAGATGCGTTTAAAGCGTTTACTTCTAAACCAGTTTGAGTTATCTCAGCTTGTAAAGCAGCTTCAATTTCATTTTCTCTTGCGGTAGCTCTCACGATCTCTTCAGCTAAGCCAGCTTCATCAGTAGCAAACTTAGATTGTAAAGAAGAAACTTCCGTATTAGTAGTTGAAATCTCAGTTGAGATAGCAGCTTCTAAAGAATCAACAGAAGAGTTGATTTCTAGAACGTGACCAGCAAAAGCTTGGTCGTTTGTTGTGTCAACCGAAGCAATTAAGTCAACGATTTCTTTGAATGTATCTGTATCTGCAGTAGATAAAGATAACATTGCGTCAATTCTGTCTTTTTCAGTCTTAATGTCAGTAGCTAAACCTGCATCGATAACTTCTAAAGAAGATACCTCAGATGAGATATAAGATTCTAAAGAATTTACTGAAGCGTCAACTACGTCAAATTGTTGCTTTACGTCATAGACGTTTGCAATTTTAACGTTGTCTGCTTGTACTACATTAGCCCATTGGATTGAACTTAAAAAGTCAGAAATTTGTTTTGAACGAATTTGTGCCATATTAATAATATTTAATTTTTTGCACGACTCTACATTATTGCGGAATCAGGTTATATATTACAGACAATTGTCATTAAAAGGAAAAAGACCACAGATTATAGTAATAAAATGTGATCTTTTTTAAGAATTTATGTTTTTACGTTTTTACGTAAATATCTATACATATGTTTCATAGAAGAAAGAAACTCTGTCTTCTTCATTTATATCATATCCTGCAACAATAGCATTTAGTATTAATTCATCACCAATTCTAAGATCGTTAAAGTTTCTTGAAGTTGTTCCTCCATCTGGAGAAAAATAACCAGCTAAATTCTTGGTACCGTTTCCTAGAGAAAGAGAAATTCCATTTATTTCTACATCAATATATTGATTATCTTCCGGAGTGGATGATAAGAAACATCCTGTTCTAGATACATTTCCATTAGTGGGAATAGGGATTAATTCTTTATCTTGTGAAGTACTAGATTTTCTATTAAGATCTGATGCAGAAAGCGCAGAACCATATACATCCAATTTAAATCCTATTTCATCACCAACTAACCAATTGTTCTTGTAGACTCCAGGTCCTTCTGATGAGGATTCGTGAGCTACAATAACTTGAACGGCATCATCTATATCGTCGACACAATTACCCGAACTACAATTAATTCTATACCAATCTATTACATTAAATATGGAATACTGCGCGGTATCATTTCTATTTACTAAGGTTATAGTACCTTCTATTCCGTCTTTGTCAATTCTATTGATTAAGAAGTTTTCAAGAACAGATATTCTAATTCCTCTATAATCACTATTCATAAATGTCATTTTAGAAACAAGCCCAGGGCTTCCGGAATCTAATGACATATATCCTTGTCCTATTGGCTGTGCTCCGTTAATGTGCTGAATATGAAATTGTGGTTCCATTCCGTTCGAAAGCAAATCACCCGTTTGAGAACTAGTTTGTGGAATACTAGGATCATGTTTATTTTCATTAAAAATAATAGTTCCTATTTCTAATAAGGGTAAAGATTGCACTTTAGTAGGTGAAACGTTTTCATTCACTACCACTATATTTGCGTAAATTTTACCAGGTGCTAAATTTAAAGTAGTAAATCTACTTAATTCAAACTGAAACACTGCATCTGTATCTGGATCCGTGTTGATCTTTGTTAATTCAGAAGATACTCCAAGAACTCTAGGAGATGCATATTGCGCGATTAAATTAGTTCCTGCATCATATAAGTTTATTGTAAAACTAGAATATGCAGAAGCATTTAAATTAAATCCTATATTGTCTTTATATAATTTAATAGTGTATAACTGAGAATCACCTTGAATCGCATCTAAGGTGTTGTCAATGTAACCTATGATATCTTCGAAAACTACGTATGCCATTTGTTTTGTATATTTTTATTAATCTATATATCTCTTTAAGATTATTTCCTAAGATGATTATATAATTTAAAGGCTAGAACGGGAAGTATCATCTCATCTAAGTCAAATTCTCCATTAACGCTACACCTAAAAAAGCGATAATCTTTACTATTATCTTCTATATTTGATATGAATAATGTTATTGCCCTTAAGTTGTAAACGGTTTCTCCTTCGAATTTAAGTTTTAAATCTTTCCAATTTTCAGTAAGAAGAGATGGAACTTTAAAGGAATATATTCCTAGTCTATCGTCGTCCATTTTGACAAGTGCATACGCTAGTCTTTTCATCGGCTTAGTGTCTGGTATTTCGGTAACGTTAATTCCACGCTCTACCATCCTAAAAACCATCCTAACGTCTTTATGTATTTCTTCGAATATTTCAATAGCTTTGTCACATAGAGTATACATTTCATTGACATGCTGATCTCCTTCCGGATATTCATAATCAAGAGACATTGTATCTACGTTTATGCCTTTTAAAATTCTTAAATTTACATCAATTTCTTCCTTGCCATGTTTTAACTTATACATTTCTAGGAGGTGTTCTTCTACCTCGTCTAAAATGCTTAGCAACATACCATTCCTTAAATTGGATTTTAATGTTTTCTTGGCGCCTAGTAATTTATAGTATTTTAACTCAAAGTCATGTGGCTCATTTACGAGCCAATTAGGATCTAACACATTCATGGAATATGTATCTTAGTTCCTATGCGTATAATCTAGTTTTTAGCAGGTGATGCGCTCTTGGAAGTATCTTTTACTTCGGGTGTTTCGGGATAATTTGTAGTTAATCCCCATTGCAGTATGAACCACATTGCTTCTTGGTCGGCTCGCTTTGCATTTATCTTTAGAACCTTTCTAGCTCTTTTAACAATGTGAGCTCGGAATAATTCTTCCTTCTCAGGTGTAGTCGTGTATTCCATATACCACTGCGGATTATCTTTAACATCTTCGTATGTTACACCATGATCCTTGAGCTGGTAATTTATAAGCTCGATGAATAGCTCTTTTTCTGTTTCTCTGTTTCTCATATTATAGAAATGTAATTAGTGATTCGTTATCGTTTAACCTGATCCACTGATCATATGAAAGTGATATCATTGTAGAAGATTTAAATTGAGTATTTGAAAATACAAACTCATCAATTGTTACCGAAAAAGGATCACTTAATATAATATTAAGTTTCTCTAGATCTGATGTTTTTACATATATGTGTATTTTCATGATATTCTATATATTAGGGTCTTCCGATGATTTCGTCAATAATTCCGTATGCTTTAGCTTCTTCTGCATTTAACCAGAAATCTCTAGTAGCATCTTTCATTACTTCTTCAGGTTTTTTACCACAATACTCTGCTAACAATACGAATAATTCTTTGTTCACATCTTGCCAGTTTTTCCAATCTATTTCAGCATCTTGTATATTTCCACTGAAACCTCCAGAGGATTGGTGTAGCATCGTAGTAGAGTGTTTCAATGAACTTCTCTTACCTTTAGTTCCTGCACCTAATAATACTGATCCCATCGAAGCGGCCATTCCAGTGTTCACCGTTTTAATATCAGATTTAATGTAATCCATCACATCGACCATTGAAAGTCCAGATTTAACAGAACCTCCTGGAGAATCAATATGCATTGTAATGTCTGTTCCTCCATTTGAATCTAAAAACATCAACTGAGCTTGCACTATAGTAGACATGTTGTCATTAACAGGTCCTGCAACCCATAGTAATCTATCCATCATCAATCTAGAAAAGATATCCATCTGAGTGGCTCTTAATTCTCTTTCCTCTAAAATATAAGGAGTCAGTGAGTTTTCAAGTTGTTTCTTTGCATAATGCATATTTAAACCCGATACTCCATGATCACTCATTGCATACTTTTCAAATTCTTTTCCGTAGTTCATATTATTGTATTATTATAATAAGTTATTCTTATAATTTGTTATTCTGTTATTATACGGACTAGTGTCCGAATGTTTCAATAAACGAATATGTATTATCAGATTTAGTGTCGTCAGCTTGTTCTATTAAATTTTCTTTAGACATATATACGTCTAAATCTTTAAATTGGTGATTTATCCATACATCAACGGGGCCAACAATTGGAAGATTATTTAATAAAGTCTTCGCTCCTTCGTATGTTAATACATATCCTGATAGCCACCATACTCCATTATATAATCTAATTAGGTTATCAGACTGAGGATCCCATGTGAACCCAGTGTGCCCGGGTAGGCTCGATAAATATAATAGATCCCATTTTTTAGGTAATTCATTCTCGAAAATAGATTCTATCTTTCCTTGGAAATTATAACAGAATTCAAAATCATCCTCCATTATAAGGCTTACAGGTGTTTTGTTTTCTACTATCTCTTTCCATATTCTGTAATGCGAGAAAGCAATTCCTGTTTCAGCAGGTGAACATTGTACTGTTTGATTATTCTCTAATCTGTGTTTCATCCACGGCGTAGGGTCAATTGACCAATGATAATCAAAATTATATTGATCAGTGTGAATTTTCTTATTAAAGGATTTAATCATCTTTCCGTTAATTCCTTCGAAAAAACTAATAAAGTTTAGCAACGTATATCCGGAAGAAAGCTTTTGTGCCTTTGCCCTTTTTTTAATCTTAGCAAGGCGATCTTGCCTGGTAGGAAGATGAATTACATATGTTTTTTGTATGTACTTTTTCCAATTAATTCTTTTTTGAATTTCAAAGAATTTAATTAGTTTGTCTATTCTCTTTGATGCAAATCTCGGTTTTCTATAGAAATTTGTAAATCCGTAATTCATGCTCCTTCTTTAATTTTAAATCCTTTCTATAAGATCTGTTATGCGCTGGCATTTTTCGTAATTCTCTGTCTTTTTAAAAAAGTCTAATGTCTTTTTAAGTGACTTGTCAAATTGTTCCTCATCTAGTAATGATTCGAATTCATTTCCTTCTTCATCTATGAGTATGCATAGTATATTCCCAGACGATACTCCGTCAATATTATTTTCAATATGATCAACCATGTTTGCATGAAAGCCCGAGATATCTTCTATACCCTCTTCGACCGAGCCGAATTCCATGGCTCTCATGTTTATTTTAAACTGCGGATGCTTCATTTTCAGTTACATCTTCGTTTAATTCATTTGCATCTATAACTCCGATGTATTTTTCAAGAATAGATTTGAATTGTAGTTGCTTTGGTTTTTCTGTTTCTATTAAATCATTAACTTCTTCAATAAATTTTAGACCATGGTCTGTGTAATATACTTTACCTGCTTCTATTGTAAAAAAGGGTTGAGGTAATACCATTGAATATTGTGGAGTATCATCTACATTTTCATTAGATATAGATTCCGCCAATTCGAAGTGTTTTTCATAAAAGTGTGTATTATCTGCACAGTGGTAGTATACTCCTAAATCTAAATCAGGATACGTATCTTTTAGCCAAAGAAAAACATGTTGATGCACAAATGCAAAGAAAGGTGCATCGAATGTAAGACCGTAGAACACATCGTTAGATCTCATCTGTACTTTCATATGAAGAGCATCATTTCTAATAAAAAAGTTGAGGTACATTGTACATACAAAATCTTTATTTCCTTCAAATTGGAATTTAGGCTGATTAAGAAAGGCAATAGCCTGTCTTGAATTTTTATCGGCCTTTAAAGAATCTACTACCCATTCGAGTTGTTCGTTAAATAAAAGTGAACCATAGTTAGAATTTATTTCATTCGAATTAGGATTTGTCAGTGTTGACCACATTCCTGAAAACTGACCGATGTAATCTACATCATTATCTTTTCTTAAGTACCATGCTAATTCACCTGCAAAGTATTTCCAATTAAACTTTCTACTTGCAAAGTTTGCAAATGGATTTACAGAATCTATAGGTAATGTTGTTAATGTAAGTTCTTTAACTTTCATGTCACGTGGTTGTGAAACACTTCCTATTTCTTCTATGTTTGAAATTACTTTTTGAAATTGATTTGAAAAATTCATATTGTTATATTACTTTAATATTATACTACTTTTTAAAGGAAAGTTTATCTTCACTCTTCACGTGTGTGATTGTATGTATTTTATCATCCTGTTTGATATCTCCTGTTATAATAGAATCTGCTAACAAATCTTCAATATAAGTCTGGACTGCTCTTTTCAATGGCCTTGCTCCATAGTCTGGATCATATCCTGCATCTGCTAAAAATTCCTTTGCAGCTTTGGTAACTTTAATGTTATATTTCTGACCAGTCATTCTTGTAATTAGGTGGTTGATTTCAATATCTACTATTTGTAAGATATCTTCATGTTTAAGTTGATCGAATAGAACAACATCATCGAGTCTGTTCAAAAATTCAGGTGCAAACTTATTCTTAAGCTCCTTTGAAATAATTGCTTCAGTATGTGCCTTGCGACTTGCAATGCCATCTCTTTTAGTTTCGAAACCGATACCCATTCCGAATTCGCTTATTTTCTTAGCACCTACATTAGATGTCATAATAATAATCGTATTTGTGAAGTCTACAGTTCTTCCTAATGAATCTGTTAATCTACCTTCATCTAAAACCTGTAATAGAGTATTGAATACGTCAGGGTGTGCTTTTTCAATTTCATCGAAAAGAATAACTGAATAAGGTTTACGTCTTACTGCTTCCGTTAATTGACCACCTTCTTCATGGCCAACATATCCTGGAGGAGAACCTATAAGTCTAGATACTGCAAACTTTTCCATATATTCACTCATATCGATTCTAACTAAATGATCTTCTGATCCAAAATAATAATTAGTAATCGCTTTAACGGTTTCTGTCTTACCAACTCCAGTAGGACCTAGGAACATAAATGAACCAATAGGTTTCTTTCCAGATGATACACCAGTTCTTGATCTTTTAATTACCTTAGAGAGTGCGTCTACTGCCTGATCTTGTCCAATAATCATTTTCTTAAGTTCTTTTTCCATTTCAACTATGATTTTACTTTCATCACCTGTCATTCTAGTAACAGGAATTCCAGTTGCATTTGAAATAGTTTCAGCAATATCTTCGTAAGTAACTTTTTTCTTTTTAATTCTTAGAGAGTTTTCCCATGCTTTGATTTTTCCTTCAATGTTTTTTCTATGCTGAAGTTCTTTATCTCTACACGCTGCTGCTAATTCATAGTCCTGTTCTTCGACAGCTTTGAGTTTATCTAAACTCATAAGATCTGCCTCATCTTCTGCTTTTTTAATATGAATAGGAACTTTGATTTCACTCAAGTGTACCTTAGCTCCGGCTTCATCCATTAAATCAATCGCTTTATCAGGTAATTCTCTAGATGTAATATATCTTGTAGATAATGTTACACATGCTTCTAGGGCTTCATCTGTATATTCTACTGCGTGATATTCTTCGTAGTTGTCTTTTATTCTTTGTAGTATTTCAATAGTGTCTTCTTCGCTCGGAGGATCTATGAATACTTCCTGAAATCTACGAGTTAACGCACCATCAGTTTCGATGTTTTCTCTATATTCGTCAAGGGTTGTTGCACCTATACATTGAACTTGTCCTCTTGCAAGAGCAGGTTTAAGAATATTAGAGGCATCTAGAGAACCACTGACACCTCCGGCGCCAACTATTGTATGTAACTCATCGATGAAAACAATAATGTCTGGATTGCTCTTCAATTCATCTACTATAAATTTCATTCTTTCTTCAAATTCACCACGGTATTTAGTACCTGCTACGATATTTGAAATATTAATTGAAACTATTCTTTTATTTAAAAGAGTTCGTGCAACTTTTTTATCAACAATTCTTTGTGCGATCGCTTCTACTAATGCAGTTTTACCAACACCAGGATCTCCTAAAATAATAGGATTATTTTTCTTACGTCTTGATAGAATTTGACATATTCTATAAACTTCTTTTTCTCTTCCAATGATTGGATCTAGGTTTCCTTCTCGAGCTTCAGCCGTAAGGTCTTCTCCGTATTCATCAACGTAAGGTGTTTTCTTCTTTCCTCCTTTAGGACTTTCAAATTTATCTGCCATTGTATTTCTTTATTTATAAGTATTTTACCACTATTTTTAAATTAGTTTATTTATCTCTTATTGAATTCCACTAAATGTACAGTAGAACTAAAACGTTTACTAGAAATTTGTCTTTGTTCCTAAATATCCATCTTCTGTCATGTATTTATTATGAAACTCCATTACTTTATCCCTTGCTTCTTCGGCTGTATCGACTATTCTAAATAAATCGAAATCGCCTGGACACATTTTATTACTTTCAAGTACTGTGTCTCTTAACCAATCTATTAAACCACTCCAGTATTCTTTACCTACCAGAACTATTGGGTATTTTACATTATGGCCACACTGTGCTAATGTTATCGCTTCGAATGTTTCATCTAATGTGCCAACTCCTCCTGGAAATATTACAAATGCTTGTGAGTATTTTAAAAACATGACTTTTCTTGTAAAAAAGTATCTACATTCAATGCCAAGATCCACGTACTTATTCATACCTGCTTCGAATGGTAACTCTATGCCAATTCCAATGGATTTACCGCTAACTTCATGAGCTCCGTGATTTGCCGCAGCCATAATACCAGGTCCTCCTCCTGTAATTACACCAAAACCTTCACAGGCAATTAACTTACCAAATTCTCGTGCTTCATTATACCATTTACTACCTTGTTTAGTTCTTGCAGAACCAAATACTGAAATACAAGGTCCAAGTTCACTGAAAGTATCAAACCCTTTTGTAAATTCTCCTTGAATTCTTAGAATTTGCCATGCATCTTCGCTTTTATTTCTCATGTGTGCTATTTTTTATAGTGTTTACCAAATATAAGCAAAATAATTGAATAAAAAAAACATTTAGGTGTTTATTTTCATATTTATTCAATATTATTATAATATATTAATAAAGTATTATGATTGGGTCACTATATTATACCTAAAATAACATAAAGGTTTAAGCATAAAAAAACCGACACTTCCGTATCGGTTTTTAAAAATAAATTATGGGTTGTAGCTATTCGTTTCGTCCAATGACTCTAAACTTACAAGTTATATATCTATACACTTTGTGGAGTTTTACCAAGATAGCATAATAATACGTTATTCTCATATTATCATATTTTAAGAATAACATATTCTAATATTACTATACTCTAATATTATTAACAGATCTTGATACACACTGCCAACATAGACTTGCACTTGTATCTGTTCCGACTTCAGACCAAGATTCACATACACCTTCTTCAGGTACGTATTCTGAATATTTACTTAGAGCAGGATTAGAATTTTGACAAATCATCATTTTCTTATTACCTACTTGTTTAGTTTTCCAAATTGTTGTATTTTTCTTAGACATAATATATTATTAAGATAGTATTGTAGTCTTATACACTAATAATACTATTTAGTTTCAAATTAGTTGTTCCTTTTTCTAGTAGTAGTTCTTGATGGAGTAGTGCTTCTTCTCGGAGTGCTGTTATTATTTCTAATTACAGGAGGTGTTCTTCGAGGAGGGTTGTTTTTAATTACTCTATTATTAGAAGGTCGTACCGTTGGAATTCTCGTGCTAGGAGTATTTCTGATCGGTTTTATTTTCGTATTGTTATTTCTAGGAGTTGTATTATTTTGTAGTGTATTATTACTATTATTAGTATTTCTTACCCTAGTGTTAACCCCAGTATTAGTAGCTCTTCTCTTACGCTTGCTAGCTTCTATCATAGAAGATTGTGCTCTTCCATTCCTTGTAGTTGTTCTACGTCCATAATATACATTAGATCTTCCCCAGTATGGAGAGTTATATACGTTGTTTCCATAATAAGGCCATCCATTATTGTAGTAGCCATTATAATTGTTCCATCCATGACCCCAGCCATGATTATTCCAACCATAGTGTATACCATATCCCCATCTATCATATCCAAAAGGAGACCATCTATGTGGTGAGCCCCATGAATTCCATCCTGTATAACCCCATGCCCAGTCATTCCATACTTGAGTTCTGTTCCAATAATAGGAATTCCATCTAGAATCGTAAGATCTTCCTAGGAGTCTGTTATTCCAATCAAAGGATTGAGGTTGACTTAATGCGTATTTTGCAAAGTCTAATCTGAAGTTAATGTCTGTTCGTAGTTTATTTCTAAATTGAAATTCATTTAACGTGTCTATCTTGACAGAATTTTCATAGTTCTCAAATGACGACTGCATAGACTGCGCCGAAACATGGTTTGTTCGATCGTAACCCATCAATCTAAATTGAGCACTACAAGATCCTAAGAGTAAACCTCCAAGAATCAAAATTAAAGTGGTTAGCTGTTTCATATACCTTATATATCTCAAAATGCTAAAAGTTTCATAAGATCTCTAAGTGTCAGAATTTTTTAGTTAGGAAATTTTTAGAAAGTGTCGCCGTTACTCTATACTCCCTCTAAGTCAGGGGAAAATTTGGAATTGACTTATAAAAAAACGTATTTTTTCAATTTCTTAATTCTTTAAAATACTAACTTATTCCGTTCGCTCTTCTCTAATTCAGTCTAATATAGTCCAGGTCACCTAGACCGGTGCTACGCATTGAATACCGGTGTGGGTGGCAGGGCCCTTCTAAGGCCCTCTCCTCGTGCCGTCCAATTTGCCATAGTCCAAGAGCACTCTTTTAATAGACTGCCTCCATTTAGATGATATGCCCGTTCCCTCCATCAACGATACTAATAGCCTCTAAGACTTCTAATCCCTCTCTTGCCTCCTAGTAAAGAATAACGTATATTGTTAATATTAAGAGTGTTTTATTAGTCTAAGACCTCTAAGTCTTTTACTGCCGCCGCAGTTCGTCACGCCCTTTGAGGAATAGCGCCATTGATGGCTCTCTTTTTCGGGTTATTGAGGGGGATTAATAATAGTTACGTTCGTCGTTACTCTGAGGCCTTGGAGCCATTGACACCTCTAAGTAGTGTGAATCCTTCTTTTAATGACTCACTGTGGAATAGATTTACCACTGAGGCTTAAAGACTTAAGTTATACTACAGCGGCACAGAAAAGTTTCATCTAGGCTCGACTTTATTTTCGAATACTATTTGCAGTCTGAGTTGTTTGAGGTATGAAGGGCTTAAAGGGGGTACGACGCGTCTTAGAATTTTCGGATTCGGGGCATCTTCATCTTAGGTATAGATGTCATTGCTCTCTTTGGGGTGGGAGCTGGGTTCTTTGTATATAGCTTTGCATTCGGCATCAGAGGTTGCGCTAGGTTACTCTCTGGAGTTGGAGCACTCATAGTGCTGTTCTTCTTATTCTTTGGAGTACTAACGGCATCTGGATTTGCATCTGTCTTCTTCTCTTCACTACTCTGTGAACTTGCAGTTTGAGACATTACTTTCTCTTGGGCTAATTTAGTAAAGTAGTTTGAAATACTGAATGAATCTTGTTCAGCATCTGTTGGTTTAACACTAGGATCTGTGTTCTTAGGTTTTTGATTTTTAAGATCATTCTTTGGAATATTGCGATCTTGACTTTGTTGCTTAGCGGTATCTGAATTTAACTTATTGTTTTGAGTACTGTCAGCGTCTTGATTCTTCTTCACATCTGTACTTACATTAGACGTATCTTTTGTAGTGTCAGGTGTTACTGGAGGCGGTGTCTGGAACACTGATCGTAACTTATTCATGGGATTGCTATCAAACATATAAGCTATATATCACGCAAAGGGTATTTACTAGAGTTTTACACGCTCGGGAATATTTTCATTCTGGCTACATTGCTTTTCTCTAGTATTATACTGACTCTAACGCATTACAGTACTTGGAGGTAATTCACACACGAGACAAGTGGTTGGCATCTAGCTAAGTGCTTTTTGATAATAGCTAATTATTAATAGTTCTATTGCATGCCCCTGGCCTTCTCTTCCCCTGTGAGTCTTTTAATTCGCGTTTAGTTGCGCAGTGAGGCCTTAGTGTCGGACACAAGCTTGTCATAGTGCTGATTTAGCTTTTGAATCTCTAATCGCGCATTGGGATGATCTTGTTTCATTCTAATGATTAGGGCTCTGAGCTCGTTGAGGTTGTCGACCGTGTAGTCTGCTAATAGGATAGTTTCTTTCATGACTTATATATTTATATTACTAATATAAGCAATTAAATTGACCCGAGGAAACTTTTAGCCTATTATTTTACCAGGGCTGCCCTAGAGCTGCCGGCAAGCCCTGGTGCCTATAGAGCCTCGGAGTGTCTCGGACTAGCCGGCTGTCTATAGGGCTCTAGGGCCCAAGCAGGTCTAGGAGTGATCTGGGTCTCCGGGCAGCGGGCTGCAATAGAATATAGACCCAGAGCCTATCGGCCCTGAGGTGTTGCTGGAGGGTTGGCCTATAGGTCATCGGGGAGGGTTGCTGTCAGGGTTGCCCCTGGGAAGCCCCCTGGAGTTGCCCTGGGAGCAGTCTGTCAGGGTTGCCCTAGATTAGCCCCTAGAGGTTGCCCTGGAGAACTTCCCC
>TARA_B110000285_G_scaffold11489_1_pt1 | contig 35586 bp, 35 predicted proteins | sample TARA_B110000285 | Tara Oceans TARA_B110000285 (sample SAMEA4397756) | marine metagenome | biome: Polar Biome; feature: [SRF] surface water layer (ENVO:00010504); material: water (ENVO:00002006), including particulate matter (ENVO:01000060) such as... | depth 5 m
CCATGGATAATTTGAATCATTCATTAAAACTACTCTACACAAAGTTAGATTAGCTATATGGAATGTATCTTGTATTAATCTTGGATGAAGTTCAAAATTTATCACTAACAACACCTTCTTTTTTTAAAAGTTCTTTTTTTTGTTGAGTGCCACCTTTGCCACTATAACCACCCAACTCTCCATTTGATCTAATTACCCGATGACAAGGTATGGTTATAGGATGCGGGTTTTGCCCACAAGCATTCGCAACTGCTCTTGCGGCCTTGGGCTTGCCAATCAGTTTTGCTAATTGTTTATAGGTTCTTACTTTTCCTTTTGGAATTTTTGCAATTGCATTCCATACTTTGATCTGAAATGTTGTTCCTTGAAGCATCATTATACTAGGTTAGAGAAAAATTTAATAAACAATATTTAATTTATTTAAAAAAAACAACATAAGCAACTCTAGCTCTTATAAGTTAGGTATGACTTACGTGTTGTTTCTATGATTTCCCATACACCCGTACTATTAGCAGGAAAATAAACTACATCGCCAGCCTCAATATTAATTGGCTCTCCATCATCAGGGGTAAAAATTGCTTTCCCTTTTATAAATGTACTAATTTCAGAATCTAGAATTTGTCGAACCCATGTTCCTGGGCTTGATTCCCATAAGCCTGCTTCAGAGCCATCTGGATTTGTTGAAATTTTCAATCCACGCAAAGTTGATATGGTTTCACTAATAGGCACTGGAACATTACCCCAATCTTCTAGCTGGTCTGATGGAATAGACGCTACATCTTTAAGCTGTTTTTGTTTATTCATACATTTTACCCTTAACTTAAATTATATTTAGCTACACACTCTATATGATGCGTCATAGGAAATAAATCTACAGCTGTAATTTTTTCTAGATTATAGCCCTTGTTTTTCAATAACATAGTGTCTCTAGCCAGTGAGGCTGGATCACAAGATATATAAACAATAGTTTTCGGCTTCTTTTCTAGCATTTGATCAATAACAAGCTCACCTGCCCCTGCTCTTGGTGGATCTAATAGAATTACATCTACAGTCTTTATTAATGGCAATATATTTTCGACTCTTCCTAAGTAAAGAGTCACATTTGATTGTTTATGAAATATTTTAGAAGCATCTTTAACTGCACGTTCATCAGATTCTATTAAATGTACTTCGCCTTTTTCTCCAATTATTTTTAAAATAGGTGCGGTAAATAAACCTGTTCCTCCATATAGGTCACAAACTTTATCTCCTTTATTAAGTGACAGAAAGTCCATTGCAATGTCTACTAATTTTTTAGGTGCGCTTTTATGACCTTGCCAGAATGAATTAGGTGAAACTTTATAAATAAAATCGTCAAATGTTTCATTTAACTGTGTAGGTCCGGAAATGCTACGGCCTCCACGAGAAATATTTGTTTCTTTAAGACTTGATACCGCAATATTTAAGCGATCATTACCTCTCCATTTACGATTAAATATATCTAAACTATTTATTTCATCTGCTGCAAGTAAACATTGGTCTACTTCAACTACAGTTTTACTTTTGGCAGCGTAGAACCCTGGCTTACCATTTTTTGAAATAGCAAAATTAATACGTGTGCGCCAATGTAATCCTGACTGAGGTTCAACACTAATAACTTCTGGCTTAATATCCATTTTTGCTAATCGCAAAAATTGTTCTTGAATAACCTTAGCTTTTAATTCACGTTGAGCATTGATATCTATGTGTTGAAAATCACATCCACCACAACCATCTGGTTTAGCAAATGCACAAGGTGCTGTCACACGGTCTTTTGATGGATTAATAATTTCTATAGCATCTCCAAATGCTAATTTTTTAGATAAGCCTGTAATTTTTACTTTAGCTGTTTCACCAGTTATAGCATGACGGACAAATATAACTTGCCCTTCATGACGGGCGACAAAGTGGCCTCCATGAGCAATTGCTCCTATATCCAAAGTAACGGTATCACCTATGCTTAATATTGATGGATTATTAGAATTCATAGGCATTAATTATAGATATAATCTTAATTAAGATATAATAAAAATATTTTAAACATACTGTCCTGAAACATAGCCTGAAGCCCATGCCCATTGAAAATTATAGCCCCCTAAATGTCCCGTTACATCTACTACTTCACCTATAAAATAAAGACCTTCATTATTTTTAGACATCATAGTCTTAGAAGATAATTCCTTAGTGTCAACTCCACCAAGGGTTACCTCTGCAGTACGATAGCCTTCCGTGCCAGTCGGATTAATTCTCCAGTTATTGATTGAATTACTTAGTTTGTTTATTGTTACTTTTGGTAAGTCGGCAATTCTCCCTGAAATATTACAATCATTACATAGGATGACTGCAAGTCTTTTTGGCAATACCTCTGAAACAATCGATAAAATTTCTTGCTTAGGATTTTCCTTCTTTCTGAACTGCAGATAGTCAAGAATATCTAATTGTGGGGTTAAATTAATTTCAATATTCTGACCAAGCTTCCAATATGAGGATATTTGTAAAATGGATGGACCACTTAAACCGCGATGTGTAAATAACATGCCTTCTTTAAATATTTTTTTCTTAAAAGAAACCATAGCTTCAACTGATAATCCTGATAACTCTTTACATTTTTCAAGTAGTGTTTCACTAAAAGTTAGAGGTACAAGTGCTGGCAAGGTTTCGATAATGTTTAACTTGAATTGCTTAGCAACTTCATAGCCAAATTTGCTTGCACCTATCTTTGGGACAGATAATCCACCTGTTGCCATAACAAGTGATTCACTTAAATATGTTTTATCGTTAGTTTTAGTTTGAAACTTGTTGTTGTCTTTTTCAATATTATGAATGCTTATTCCACTCTGAAGCACAACCTTAGCTAAATCACACTCTGAACGTAACATATCAATTATTTGTTGTGCACTTCCATCACAAAATAATTGTCCTAATTTCTTTTCATGAAATTTGATATTATGCTTATCTAATAGTTTAATAAAATCTTTATATGTGTAACGCGATAAAGCTGAAATCATATAGCTGGGGTTTGAAGAGATAAATTTATCTGGATGAGTATTGATATTTGTAAAATTACAACGACCACCTCCTGAGATTCTAATTTTCTCACCTATTTTTTTTGCGTGATCTAACAAAAGAACTTTTCTACCTCTTTTGCCAGCTTCAATTGCACACATCATTCCTGCTGCCCCAGCACCAATAATTACTACGTCATAGTGTTCAGTCATACAATGTAAACTTAGTTATCGTGATAACGCTGATTGGCTGCTTCTTGATTTACTAATGGAATTAATTGCGCAATTAATACACCTATTATAATTAGCGTACATCCAATAATTTGTACAAAGCTTAGTATTTGAGCTATTATAATCCAAGCAGCTAATGCTGCAAAAACACCCTCTAAAGACAAAGTTATTACTGCTGTTGATGGCTTTACATGTCTTTGGCCTATTATTTGAAATGTATATGCGAAGCCTGTAGACATTATACCAACATATAACAATTGCCATATTTCTTGATATACACCAGAAATAGAAGGGTCTTCGAATATAAACATAAGGGGCAAGCTCATGAGAAAACAAATGCCAAATTGATAAAAGGCCAGCGAATAAGGAGCATTAACAATATCTAGATACTCATCAATTAGAATGGTGTGTACTGCAAAAAATACGGCACATAATGCAACGAGAATATCTGCTGATTGAGCCTCAAAAGAATTTCCAGTAGTTAAATAGTAAGACCCAACTAAACATATACTAACTGAAACCCATATTGACCAATGTACTTTTTTTCCTAAGAAGAACCTTGAAATGATTGGTACAAATGGAACATAGAGTATTGTTAAGAAAGCTGCATTGCTTACTTTTGTAAATTGTAAAGCGTATTGTTGAAGAGATGAACCAATAAATAATGAAAGTCCCGTAAGGAAAATAATTACATATAATTTTTTCTTTTTATGATCACTGAGACCTAATATGACATTAGACTCTTTTAAAGCGAGTGGTAACATCAATAAGGCACCAATAACAAAACGAATATTGATAAATGTTAATGGTCCAATAAAATCCATACCAGTAGTTTGCGCAACAAATGCTGTACCCCAAATTATTGAAGCAAGTACAAGAAACAGCGTAGCAGTGAGTTGTTTAGAAAGCATAAGTTGAATATTTATTTTTTACAAAACAAAGCTATATCTTTAGCTGCTATCTCACAAGTCCAATTTCTTTGTGCAGCAATAACTTCTAAAGTTTCACGAGTATAAAATACAACATGCGTTGGATCTTTTCTATATTGCCAATTTTCAAACAAAGAATCATCTGTCATAAAGCAAGTCATAAGGCCTAACCAGCCTCCTGCAATAAGCAAATCATTTAATATATTAAATTCCTTAAATGGGTCATAAAAATGCTCTGCCGTTTCCGTACATGTAATGAAATCATACTTTTTTAGAAAAATTTCATTATTTGGAAAAAAAAATGGATCGTATAAATCAATATCAAACCCATCTAACTTAAGCATGTCTGCTAATGCTGGTCCATGACCACAACCAAACTCAAGACCTTTGTCATCTATAGATAGCTTTTCTTTTAATGGATTTGATAATTTTGATAAGAAACTCCTGTATGAGACATCTTTGATTTCATTATTATGTTCTAGATATCTACTTTTTTCATCTAATGAATTTAAATAGTGTGCTTTGTCTAAAAATTTAGCTAAACAAAAATTACATTTCCAGTATTTTTTTTTATCAATAATTTTAAAAACTTCTATTGAATTATTATTACATACAATGCATTTCATTTATTTTTTATTAAGCCTAATGATTAATTAAGATTGATCAGGGTTAATACCTTTAAAATTTTTGAAATAGTTCATAATAAAATTAATGTCTTTATCATTATCTCCAGATGGCTCAAAAATTTCTCCAATAGTTAAAGTCTTGCTCGGAGAATCTATTGATATAAATACTATTTTGGATTTGGTTTGTTTCGCTATCCGTAAAAAACCACTCTTCCAACGATCAATTTTTTTTCTAGATCCTTCTGGAGCCACACCTATCACGAGCCCTTTTTCTTTATGAACAAGTTCAACTACATGATTAATTAAGCTAGCTGGATTTTTTCTATCTACGGGAATTCCACCAAGCCATTTGAAAAACCACGCTATGCCAGGAATAAATAGTGATTTTTTACCCAACCATTTCATATTTATATTTAATGCAAATAAAGTGGCAACTGCGATAAGAAAATCCCAATTTGATGTATGTGGTGCAGCAATAATCAAAATTCTCTCTTCATTGGGAATATTTCCAGAAACTTGCCAACCGAGAACACTCAGTGTAGATGAGCCAAGCCATTGAAAGAAAGCTCCCCATCTACCTCTTAAGTGCTGTGGAACTTGATTTTGTGAAGCTTTAGCTAGCTTCATATAAAATTATCATAATAAAAATAGCTAATGCCTTTTTTATCATTATGCATAGCAATAGATTGAGATAAATCTTGAGCTTTAATACTTCTGTATTTTTTTAATGGTCCCCATAAAAATAAATTAATTATAAATGAAAAGTTTTGCCCTAACTGTTCTAAAAATCTAGATTGAGATCTAGCGCCAATAAGTAGGCTTGGTCGGTAAATATTTATTTGCTCAAAATTAATTTTTTTTATAGCTTCTTCAATCTCACCTTTTACTCTTAAGTAAAAATTTTTTGACTTATGATTAGCACCTACTGATGAAACCAAACTAACTTTAACCGCACCAGCTTCTTTAGCTTTTTCAGCAAAAGCTAATGCATATTCAAAGTCTACTTTTTTAAACTCTTCTTGGCTTCCAGCTTTTTTAATAGTAGTACCTAAGCATATATAAAGATGCTCACATGATGGTAATTTACCATCGCTTAGAAATGAATCAAAATCAATTTCAAGTACCTTAATATTATTAATATTTTCTTTGATTGGTTTTCGTGTTATAGCAAGAACATCTACATTCTTATTGCTTAACTCGGTTAGCAATAAATTACCAACAAGGCCAGTAGAGCCTATAACAATTGAAGTATTTGACATCTTTAATAAAACTTTGAAAATATAGTTCTCTGTTATTTTTTAAAATTTACAGTATTTTGAAAAGTGTATCAGAGTTTATGACTGAGGCAAACTCTTCATGTAAGCTTGCAAGCGCTGTGGAATGAATTAATTCTGAATCAAACTCCTCTCCATCAATTCCAATCTTGTTAAAAGTGGCTGTTGCATCTGATATTAAATATGTCTCATAGCCATAATTGCCTGCCATGCGGGTTGTAGTTGATATGCAATGGTCTGTAGTAAGTCCAACAATAATTATTGTATTACATGATTTTTCATCTATCAGCTCTTTTAGATTAGTGCCAATGAATGCACTATTTACTGATTTAGTAATAGTAATCTCATTGTCAGCGGGCTGAGTTAGTGGATTAAATAAAAATCCTTCATTATCTTTATGTAATTTTGACAGTGGATTAGTTGAACTATGTCTAACATGTATAATTTCTAACCCTAGCTCTCTCCACTTTTTAATAACGCTCGCACATATAAGTTCTGCATCTTGATTATTTCTACCTCCACCCCAATATTCTTCATCTAAAAAACCTTGTTGAAGATCTATACAAATTAATATTGGTGATTTTTTATGTAAACTCATTATTTCCTAATAGTTTAATATGATTTTTCTAAAATTTTAATTTTAGTTTTTACTTGTAGCTCTTATTAAAGTTTTGAGACTTAATTAATATTTATTCTAAAATTTAGATTTTGTTGAATCAAGATTCCGTTTTTCAGCAGCATCCCAATCCCTTGGTAAAACTTTGGACACTATAAAAAAACTGATGGCTGATGGTATAAAGACGCCAAAAGTCACTGTCATTGCATATCGCATAGAATCTAAATCATTATAATTTTCTTTAAAAAAATCCATAAGCCATCCGGCAAAAGTAGGTCCTCCACCAAGGGCAATCATGTTTAATATAAAGAAAAATAGAGCTGTAGACATTGCACGCATTTTTATTGGCGCTAGTGTTTGAGCAATTGCAAAACTAGGGCCTAGATATACTCCAATAAATACTAATAATAGAGTAGTCCAAAGCAGATTCATTTCTATTGAAGTAGCCCAATAACTCATAATGCCAATTGGCAAACACAGTGAGATGGCTATAGCAGGCAACCATCCATAAGCTCGAATATCTTTTTTCCCCCATTTATCTGCAAGCTTTGCTCCAAAATAAGTGCCACCAACATAAGCTACACCATTAATAATTCCTAAAATAATTACTAATTTTTGAATATTGAAGGTTGGGTCCAGGGCAATTAAAAACTTGGTGTGAAAAGCAGAAGTTGCATAAGCTGCAAAAGATCCAAAAGCAATTCCAAAACACATAGCCCACCATGCTGGAATTTTTAAAAGAATTTTTAATGACTCTAAGAATGGCGGTTGAATAATTTCGACATTTTCTTGAAAATCCATTGCTCCTCTTACTGGCTCTCTAAGAACTAGTCTGAGTATGATGGCAAGCACTACACCTGTAAGGCCTAGAAAAACAAAAATACGTCTCCAATCTACGTTCTCAGGTGAACTGCCCATGAGCACTGCAGTTGCAAAATAAGCAGCCATTATTCCTAATGGTATTCCCATAGAATAGACACCTAATGCTCCTGCTCTCTCTTCTTTTGGGTACAAATCTGAGATTATCGAATGCGACGGTGGACTCCCACCAGCTTCACCAATACCTACACCCATTCTTGCAATTGCTATTTGTGTAAAATTAGTTGCAAGGCCTGTAAGAGCCGTGAATCCACTCCATGTTGCCAGTGCAATAGACAAAATATTTACTCTGTTATATCTATCAGCCAACCAAGCAAGTGGAATTGCTACAGTTGTATAAAGAATAGCAAAAGCTAAACCTATAAGTAATCCTAACTGAGTGTTTGATAAGCCTAAGTCTTGCTGAATAAAAGGTGCAAGAATACCTACTATTTGTCGATCGATAAAATTAAAGCCATAGACAATAGTAAGAAGAACTAACACAAAAGTTCTGTAATTTTTATTAGTTTTATTTTTTTCAGTCATTAAATATCCTCAAAAAATTATACATGTTATTTAAAAATTAGTTATAAAATTATTAATAATCTTCATGTAAGTCTTTTAAATATATAAATACAGCAACCCAAATTAAGGCAAAGCTTGCAAGCTTAGTAATTGAAAATGCTTCATTATAATAAAAATAGCCTAATATAAATTGGAATGTGGGTGTTATATAAAATATCATTCCAGAAGGCCCCAAGCCACAAAGTTCTACTCCTCTTACATAAAGAAATAATGGGATGACTGTCATTGGGCCAGCTAATAATAACAATAAACTTAAAGACGGATTTGATATCCCAAAATCATTAAAGCCATTAATAGCAATTATATAAAATGCTACTAGAGCAAAGGGTAAAATGAATAAACTTTCAATTAATAACCCTATATCCGTATCAACATTTATTTTTTTTCTTAAAAGATTATAAAAACCCCAACTAAAAGCAACTACTAGACCAACCCATGGAATAGATTGGAGATTAAATAGTAATAAAAATAAAATTGATACTAATACAAGTCCAATTGAAATAATTCGTTTAGTATTTAGTTTTTCTTTAAAAAAAATATAGCCCAAAAAAACACTAAGAATTGGCATGATGAAATATCCAAAACTTGCATCTATAATTTGATTGGATGAAACAGCATAGATCCAAACAGCCCAATTAGTAAAAATTAAAAAACCTGAAAAGAAAAGTGTAATCAAGTTTTTAGTATTACTAATTATTTTAAAAAAAATATCCCATTTTGAAAAATAAAATGTAGTTAGAATTAAGAATAACGAAGTCCATATAGCTCTATGTAAAACAACCTCTATAAAACCAATATAAGAAATATATTCAAAGTATATAACACCAATAACACCCCACCAGAAAGAACCTAGAGCGGTTAAACTTAGTCCTCTATTAAAATCACTGCTATTCATTTCCACTCAATAGTGCCCATTATTATTTTTTGTTAAGTTAACAGCGTTCTTGAATTTGTCATCACTAACATCGATATATCGTTGTGTTGTAAGCATTGAGTTATGTCAGGGATTGCTATACTGTTATTTCTAATAAAAAATTTGGAGAAAAAATGAAAAATAGCTATAGAATTATGTGCGCACTCATTGCATGGGTAGTGCTATCTCTTAGATTTGTCGATATGTTGATAATCGGTGAGTACAGTAGTATTGCTGAAACATTGTTTGTCTATTTTGGGTATTTCACAGTTTGGGCTAACATCCTAATTGCGCTTGCGTTTACGGCACCATTACTTAATCGAGATAGAAAATTAACTAATTTTTTCATGCGTCCTGGGGTTCGTGCAGCCCTTGCATCTTACATTCTTATGGTGTCGGTTGTTTATCATATGCTGATCGTGCCTTATTGGAATCCCCAAGGTTTCACTTGGTTGACCGCCACCGGCTTGAATACAGTTATGCCCATTCTCTATATTGTCGATTGGTTATTTTTTGCTGAAAAGCGACCGATTTTCTATAAACATCTTCCCTATTGGCTCATATTTCCTGCCGTGTATGGAGTTACATCAATCATCCGGGGGTTATTAACTGGCGTTTACCCTTATCCATTTTTGAACGTAACTGATTTAGGTATTGGAAATGTATTAATAAATATGTTCGGATTAGTTGCAGTTTTTGCTGTGGTTGGGCCTATTTTTATCGCAGTAGCACATCTGATTTCTAATAGAACCGAAACCTAGGAGAAAGTGTGTTATTGACGAAACCTTATAGATATAGATTTCAGGTGGTTTAGCTATTCCCACTCAATAGTACCTGGGGGTTTTGAGGTAGTATCATAAACCACTCTGTTAATACCCTTAACCTCATTTATAATTCTAGTAGAAACTTTGCTTAAAAATTCTCCACTAAAAGCATAAAAATCTGCAGTCATACCATCCACAGAAGTTACAGCCCTTAGACCGCAAACAAACTCATAAGATCTTTGGTCTCCCATTACTCCAACAGTTCTAACTGGAAGTAAAACTGCAAAGGCTTGCCAAATTTCATTATACAAATTTGCTGCCTTGATTTCATCGATATATATTTTGTCGGCCTCTTGAAGCATTTTTACTTTGTCTCTGGTAATATCACTCAGTACACGAATACCTAGTCCTGGTCCTGGAAATGGATGTCTTTGAATGAAGTCTTTTGGTAACTTTAATTCTTCACCAAGTCTTCGTACTTCATCTTTAAAGAGTTCTCTTAAAGGTTCTACAAGTTCTAACTTCATGTCTTTTGGTAACCCGCCAACATTATGGTGTGATTTAATCACTGACGATGGACCGCCATGAAAGCTTTGAGACTCAATAACATCTGGGTAAATTGTACCTTGGGCTAAAAACTTTGCTTTTGATATTTTTTTAGATTCTGTATTGAATATCTTTATAAATAAATTTCCAATTATTTTACGTTTCTTTTCTGGATCAGAAACACCTTTGAGTGTTGTAAAGAATTTATTTTTTGCATCAACTGTTATTAATTTAGATTTAAAGTGCATCTTGAATAAGCCTTGAACTTCTTTGGTTTCATTTAATCTCATCAAGCCTGTATCGACATAAATACAGGTAAGTTGTTTGTTAATAGCTTTTGATATTATTGCTGCCGTTACCATGCTATCAACCCCGCCTGATAAACCACATATCACATGATTTTTATCCACTTGCTTTTTAATCTTAGAAACTTGTGTCTTCAAATAATTTTGCATACTCCAAGTTGGCTTGGTCTTGCATATCTTAATAATAAAGTTCTTTATTATTTTTTCGCCTTGGTAGGTGTGAACTACTTCAGGATGGAATTGAAGGCCATATATATCTAGTTTTTTATTTTCAATTCCTACATATTTAGAATTCTTGCTAGTTGCAATTGTTGTAAAATCCTTAGGAAGTTTAATCGCCTTATCACCATGACTCATCCAGACATACTGTTGTTTATTTTTCAATTTTACACCTTGAAACAGCTTGCTCTTATTTTTATGTGTAATTAGAGTTTTACCAAACTCTCTTTGATTAGAAATTTCAACTTTGCCACCTAATTGATAGACTATTAATTGCATACCGTAACATATGCCTAGAATTGGAATATTTAATGTAAAAATTTTTTGATCAATTTTTGGTGTGCGTGACTTATGAACACTTGCAGGCCCACCTGAAAAAATAATTCCAGTTGGCACATTATCTTTAATTTTACTTAAAAGATTTTTACTACTTACAATTTCACAATAAACACCAGCTTCTCTAACTCTTCTAGCAATCAGCTGAGTTACTTGCGAACCAAAATCAACTATATAAATCAAGAAAATCCCTACTACTCTTTAACTTCTAATTTTTTAATTTGCTCTAAATAATCACAGCTATTTGGGCATAGAATTTCTAAATTTTCAACATACTTTGTATATTCATCCTTATTATCTTCTTGGTAAAAATATTCACCTACTAAATAATTTAACTCTAAGTTGTCTGGTTGTAAAAATAGTGCAATTGTAAAATAATGATTAGCTTTTTCAAGATTCTCTAAATCTTGATTAATTCGACCTAAATAAATATAAGATTCTGTATTTTTTGGATCAAAGACAATACTTTTCTCAAACAAGAATGTTGCCTCATCTGTTTTTCCTGCATTATAATATTCTAATGCTTGGTTTTGATAGATCTGACTAGAAGCCATAACAAATGAAGTAGAAATTAAAATATTAATAATAATTAATAACGTTAACTTTTTCATAAATTTAAATACTAGTAGGATAATTTGGAGATTCTCGTGTTACATCAACATCATGAACATGACTTTCTCTTAAACCTGCACTAGTAATTCTAACAAACTCAACTCTAGATTGAAAACTCTCTAAGTCTTTTGAGCCTGTATAGCCCATAGAAGATTTTAATCCTCCAATTAGCTGATGAATTATTGGTGCTAAGGGACCTTTGTACGGTACGCGACCTTCTACACCTTCAGGTACTAGCTTCATTATCTCTTTTATTTCTTCTTGAAAATAACGATCAGCTGACCCTCTCGCCATGGCTCCAATAGAGCCCATGCCACGATAAGACTTATAACTTCTACCTTTAAACAAATACACTTCACCTGGACTTTCATCCGTACCAGCAAATAATGAGCCAATCATTACAGCATTAGCACCAGCTCCAATTGCTTTGGCAATATCACCTGAAAACTTAATGCCACCATCAGCTATAATTGATACCCCTGATTTTCTTGCTTCATTTGCACATTCCAATATTGCTGTAAACTGAGGCACGCCTATACCTGCTACTATACGGGTAGTACATATAGAGCCTGGACCAATTCCTACTTTTATAGAATCTGCTCCTGCCTCAATAAGTGCTCTTGTTGCTTCTTTAGTGGCAACGTTACCTGCAATTATTTCAATTTTACTTATTTTTTTTATATCTTTAACAGCTGCAATAACTCTATCTGAGTGACCGTGTGCTGTATCAATTACCAATAAATCAACCCCTGATTCAATTAATTGTTTAGCTCGTTCAGTTGCTTCTGGGCCAACTCCAATTGCCGCTCCAACACGAAGTCTGCCCTTACTATCTTTGGTTGCATTTGGATAAAGTTTACTTTTTTCAATATCTTTAACAGTTATAAGACCTGTACACCTATATTCATCATCAACTACTATTAGTTTTTCTATTCGATGTTTATGAAGTAGATTTTTTGCATCGGTTGTATTGATTGTCTCATTGACTGTGATTAAATTATCACTTGTCATCAACTCATGAATAAATTGATTTTCATCAGTCGCAAAACGCACATCTCTATTGGTTAAAATACCAACAAGTTTTCCGGTTATATCTTCGACAACTGGTATGCCAGAAATATTTTCTGTTTTCATTAATAAAAATGCATCGGATAATTTTTTATTAGGAGAAATAGTAACAGGGTTAACAACCATTCCAGTTTCATATCTCTTAACTGAACGCACTTGGTTGGCCTGTTCTTGAATAGTCATGTTTTTATGAATTACACCAAGACCACCGGATTGAGCCATTGCAATTGCAACTTTATATTCTGTTACAGTGTCCATTGCTGAAGATATTAATGGAATAGCTAATTTAATTTCTTTGGTAAGGTTGACCTGAGTAACTGTATCAGAAGGCAGAACTGAAGATTGGGCAGGTTTGATTAAGACGTCATCGAACGAAAGTGCAGTAATAATACTATTGCTTTCCATCTCTGGTTTTTAGTTTATTTAAATAATAATGTCAATTTTTACACTATTTTTTTTTATAGCAAACTAGGTAAATTTCACTTGAGTTTTTTCGACTAGCATTTGGCTTAAAAGATGAGACTTTTGTGAATTTTTTTTTAGCCTCAACTAAAAGTGCCCCTAAATCACCACGTCGGAAATATTTTGCCACAAAGTGACCCCCATTATTTAAGCGGTCTAAAGCAAGGGCAAATGCCTCTTCTAACATCTCCATTGATCTTAAAAAATCTGTCTGTCTGTGGCCTGTCATGTTTGGTGAAATATCAGAGACAATTAAATCAAATGGTTCTAATTTCTCAATGTACGCTCTAAATTTATCAGATGTAAAGTCATCTTTAAAGATTTCTACCTGTGATATTGGATCAACATTAAGTAGATCTATAGCTACAATTTTAGTTGGTAATTTTAGCTCTTTGACTAAAACCTCAGACCAGCTTCCTGGTGCAGCACCTAAATCCAACGCCATCTTAACATTTTTAAAGATATTAAATTTTTGATTAATTTCAATTAATTTATAAGCTGCTCGCGACCTATAGTTGTCTTTTTGAGACTGTAAGACATAGGGATCTTTCAAGTGTCTTCTTAGCCATTCTTTGCTCTGATGGTTTAAACTTTTGTTTTTAATGGCTGGCATAGCTTAAATTATCATATTTCTTCATATTTAACTCTATAATAATACATATATCAATATGATATAGATCTTGACGATATAGAACAATGTTATATATATAAATCTAATAACAGGATTACTTATGCAAACAGGCACTTTATGTTTAGGACTATTAACAGATGGCCCAAAATCTGGCTATACGATTAAACAACTTTTATCTGGACCATTAAATCAAATATATAACTTGAGCTTTGGATCAATCTATCCCGCTTTAAATAAACTAATGGATGAAAAGTATGTTACTTGCAAACAGCATGCACAAGATAAAAAACCTGATAAAAAAGTTTATACTATTACTAAAAAAGGAACCAGTTACTTTGAAGAAGTTTTGTTAAAAGAAGCATTAGAGTATTTAAGATCTGGAACTTATGGCGATCAAATAAAATCTGAATTCTTAATGATGCTATTGTTCTCTAAGTTTATGCCACCAGAAACTACAAATCTAATTATTGATGAAAGAGTTTTACATATGAGGCAGATATTAAATCTAGTTGAATATGAAGGGCCTACATCGGATCAAGATGATACTCGATCAATGAGATCTTCAGCAGAAGGTCTGTTTATAAGAGGGTTAATGACAGAAGTTCTTAAAACTTCATTAAATTATATAGAACAAAATAGAAAGAAGCTTAATGTTAAATAGATTTAAATCACTACCGACTAACTACAAATCTGCACTGATTATTTTTATAGCTGTACTGCTATGGATTGCTTCTGGAGTGCTTAAGTCTGATACTAAAGATTCTTCTATAAAAGACGTTACTGTAGAAAAAATAATATCAATTAGGGCAGTTGATATAGAAGCGGAAGATAAGACCTACTATTTAACAATAAGAGGTCGTACAGAGGCAAAAAATAAAGCCATATTACGACCAAAAACAACATCAACTGTTTTAAAGACTGCTGAAAAAGGGCAATTTGTAACTAAAGGCACAATAATATGTGCTCTTGATCCTGAAGATAGAGTTGCAAGATTAGATGAGGCAGTTGCCAATGAAAAGCAGGCCCAGTTAAAATATGATGGAGTACAAAAACTTGCAGAAGATGGTTATCGCTCAGATAATGCAGTTGCTACAGCTGAGGCTATATTAAAAGGTGCTATTGCTAGACGTGAAATTGCTCAAAATGCTGTTAATAATAGTGATGTCAAAGCCCCCTTTGATGGCTTTCTTGAGGATGTTAACGTAAAAATAGGTGATTTAATTTCTCCATCACAGTCCTGTGGTTCAATTATTCAATTTGATCCAATGATAGTGAGTGGTGAAGTCACTGAGAAAAATGTTATTAAGATAATATCAAAACAAGAAATTGATGTTGTCCTGCTTAATAATAGTACTATCAAAGGCAATATTTCTTATATTAGTAAGAGTGCTAGTCCAGCAACACGCACTTATAAGATAGAAGCTACTTTTAAAAATTCTGATGGCCTTATTAGAGAAGGGCTGACAGCAAATATTAAGATCCCACTTGAAAATATAAAGGCACACTTAGTGCCTTCATATTTGCTTTCTTTAGATGATGAGGGTGAGCTTGGAATTAAAATTACTGAAAACAACGTAGTAAAATTTGTATCTATTAAAATTATAGAAGATAGTCCTGAAGGAATTTGGGTAGTTGGTCTTCCTGATAAATCTAAAATTATTACAGTTGGACAAGAATATGTAATTAATGGACAAACTGTTAATGTTCAAACCGTTCAAAACTAATGATAACATATAATAACAGATAATATAATTATGAATTTTTATATCTCTTTATTATTTTGTTCATGGTTTTTTACTTCCCATTACTTATTAACAAATAATTAATATTATCAAGAAGATTAAGTTTGAGTTTATAAAAAAATATTATGATAGAATTTTTAGTTGACAGAAAAAGAACTACATTAGCCATTCTTGCTGTTTTAATATTTGCTGGTATTCTTGGAAGAATTAATATTCCAATTGAAGCAGAGCCTGAGATCACAACACCACTTGTGTATGTGGGTGTAAGTTTAACAGGAATTTCTCCCGCTGATGCTGAAAGACTTTTGCTTAAGCCACTTGAAGATGAAATTAGAGGCATAGCTGGCATTGATGAAATGCAGGGATTTGCATTTGAGAACTATGCGGCTGTTATTGCAAGATTTGATGCAGTGGAGTCAATGAAAGTTTCTCTAGATAAAGTTCGTGACGCAGTAAATGATGCCAAAGTTAACTTTCCAGATAATGTAAATGAACCTATAATAAGGGAGCTGTCTATAAATGATGAGCCTTCTATTATAATTGCTATTAACTCTGAACAGGCCGGCGATAGATATTTATTAAACTTAGCACGTGAAATTAAAAAAGACATAGAACTAATACCAGCAATATTCTCTGCTGAAATAGTTGGGGCTAGAGATGAGCAACTGGAGGCAACCATAAATAGATCACAGCTAGAAAACTACAATGTAACCTTAAATGAAATAATTGGTGCTGTTGCAAACAATAATCAAGTTGTAACTGCTGGTGAAATCGAAACAGGAAAAGGTCAATTTTCAGTAAGCGTTCCTGGATTATTCGAAACAGCACGTGACGTTTACGACTTACCAATTCGTTCTTCGGATAATAGTACAATATATTTATCTGATATTGCGGAGATTAAGAGAAATTTTAAAGATAGAGAAAGCTATACAAAAGTTGATGGTGTAAAAAGTCTCTCTCTTTTTGTAAAGAAAAGTAGAGGTGAAAATTTAATTGAGACCATCAATCAAGTAGAAGAAATTGTAGATGGTTATAAAAGCAAGATCTCTAGTGAGATAAACATATCTTACATGCTCGATAGTAGAGATCTAATTGGAAAACAAGTTGAGTCATTGCAAGGTAATATTTTGCTAGCAACTTTATTTGTTGTAATTATTACTATGCTTGCTTTGGGAATTAGATCGTCTTTGATCGTAGGCTCAGGCATACCTGTATCAATATTAATTTCTTTATTTATTCTTTATATTCTTGGTTACGATTATAACTTCATGGTTATTTTTGGAATTCTAGTTGCATTAGGAATGCTGATCGATGGCTCTCTAGTTGTTGTTGAGTTTGCAGATCGAAAAATGGTTGAAGGATTGAATAAAAGAGAGGCCTATGTATATGCAGCTAAGAGAATGTTTTTACCAATCGTTTCTTCTTCTGCAACTACTCTTGCTGTCTTTATACCACTATATTTTTGGCCTGGTATTGCAGGTCAGTTCATGAAGATTTTACCTTTAACCATATTTATTGTGTTGCTAGTTGCATTATTTTATAGTCTTTTGTTTGTGCCAGTTATAGGTAGTATATTTGGTCGCCCATCAAACTCACTTAAAAGTAATTTTAAAAGTTTAGGCTCTGAGCAAGACTTTGATATTGCTGGACTTACTGGTTACTTAGGTAAATATATAAAAACACTTGATTGGGTCATTAAACGCCCAATACTTGTGCTTACGGTAATTTTATTAGGGCTTTATATTATTATTTTTAGCTACGTAAAATATGGACCAGGTATGGTTTTTTTTGCAGCAACTGATCCCACGTTTGGTTCAGTTAAGGTTGCTGCTCGTGGAAATTTATCTATTGAAGAAATTGATTATTTGGCATCAGACGTTGAGGAGATATTAATGTCTACGCCTGGGGTAAAAAATATTTTTCTTCAAACTGGGCAATTTGGTGGAATTGGATCTGCTGGGGGTAATGCAGAAGATACTATTGCAAATATTTTTTTTGAATTTGAGGAACGTCGTTATCGTAAAAATGGTTATGTGATAATCTCAGAAATTAGAGAACGAACAAACAAGATTGCAGGTATTAGAGTTGAAGTGGATGAATTGCAAAATGGTCCGCCAGTTGGTAAAGATATTGAAATAAGATTAACTGGACCATCAACTGAAATATTAATTCCATTAACTAAAAAGATTAGAAATTTTATAGATAAAAATGTAAAAGGCTTAACTAGTATTGAAGACACCCTGCCCGTTCCACTTGTTGAGTGGGAATTAAAAATAGATAAACCAAAAGCATCTCAATATGGAGCAGACATATTTGCTATTGGGACTGCTATTAATTTAGTCACCAATGGCGTTCAAATAGGAAAATACAGACCTGATGACATTGATGATGAATTGGAAATCTATGTTAAATTTCAGGATGAGGATAGATCTATTGATCGCCTAGATGACATCATGATTGAAACAGCTTCAGGATCTGTTCCAATAAGTAATTTTATAACTAAAAAAGCAAAGAAAAATGTAAGCTATATTAGACGGTATGACGCAAGAAATGTAATGTATATAAAGGCTAACACAATAGAAGGCGTAACTATTGGAGAAAAAGTATCTGAAATTGAATCTTGGTTGGATACACAGGACTATTCTTCACAAATAGATGTTACGTTTGGTGGAGAAAATGAAGAACAAAATAACTCTATGAAATTTGTTGTCCAAGCAATGATTATTTCCATATTAATTATGGCGGCACTATTAGTTACACAGTTTAATAGCTTCTATCAAAGCTTTATCATTTTAAGTGCTGTAGTAATGAGTACAGCTGGTGTTTTTACTGGATTGCTTATTTTCAATCAAGAGTTTAGTGCAATACTTCATGGTATTGGTGTCATATCTTTAGCGGGCATTGTTGTTAATAATAATATTATCTTAATTGATGCATATAATTTTATTCATAAAAAAAATAATAATGATAATGATATAAAAAGTTCAATATTGAAAGCTTGTGCTCAAAGGCTTAGACCAATTTTCTTAACAACAATAACGACAATGCTAGGCCTTATACCTTTAGCTTTAGACCTGAGTATTGATCCAATTAATAGAACTATTGAATATAACTCTTTTACAAGTTCATTCTGGGCACCATTAGCTCAATGTATTGTTTATGGGCTATCATTTTCTGCAATCCTAACTTTAATTGTTACACCGTGCTTGATTGTAATGCCAAGTCACGTTAAAGCACTTTTTGCCTCAAGAAAAAAAAGACTTATTAATATCTAGATGCTTAAAAATACCCTCTCAGTAATACTGCTCAGAAAAAAAACTATTTCAACACTTCTGTTAATGGTTACTTTACTTGGATATATTTCATATGTAACTTTTCCAAAAGAAGAACGACCAGAGGTTGATTTAAAAACTGTAGCTGTTGTAATTAGTTACCAGGGTCTTTCATCAGATGATATTGAAAAATTAATTGCTGAACCCCTAGAGAGAGAGCTTATGTCATTAGATGATATTGATGATGTGATCTCTGTCTCAAAAGATAATCTTGTACAGTTTATGGTTCGTTTTAATCTTGATACAAAAGAAGAGAGTCTTGGAAAAATTGTAAGAAACAAAGTTAATGATAGTAAATCCAAGTTGCCTGATGACATAGAAATTATTGAGATTAAAGAATACAACTCGTCAATGTTTTCACAAATAAAAGTGGCTCTATTTGGTGACGTTCCATATAAAGTGCTGAATGCTACTGCTGAAAAATTTAAAGAACAATTTGAAGCTATTGGAAACGTAATTGAGGTAGATATCAATGGTGGCAAAGAAGAGATAATTAAAATTACTGTAATTCCTGAATTACTTGAAAAATATAAGATAAATATTGATGAAATTATTAAGTCATTACGATCTTACAATAGCTTAGCTCCTGTAGGTGTCCTGTCCGACGAGAATGCTAAATTTTCAGTTAAAATACCAGGGTTATATGAAAATTATGAAGAACTAAAAGCCCTGCCAATAAGATCAACAAGTAATTTTATCCTAAGGCTTGATGATATTGCTACAATAGAAAGAACTTTTTTAAAAAGAAAAGAATTTGTTAAAGTTAATGGTCAGGAAGCAATAAGTATTTCAATAACAAGAAAATCTGGAACTAATATTTTAGACTCCTATGCTTCAGTAAAAGAAATTTTAAAAGAAAATGAAGGCAAATTTCACCCTGCAATTCAAGCATTAGTCGTTGATGATGAGTCTGCTGGAATTGAAACCAATATTAGTGCAGCAGAGAACACTGTTATAACTGCGATAATTTTAGTGATGATCATTGTAATTGGCATACTTGGTATACGTAGTGGTATTTTGATTGGTTTAGCAATTCCGGTTACATACTTATTCTCAATACTAATTCTAGATTCACTAGGTATGACTTATAATATAATGACTATTTTTGGTCTAATTCTTGCGGTAGGAATGTTGGTAGATGGACCAATTGTAATTTCTGAGTATGCAAGGTCTGAACAAGAAAAAGGTGTTAGACGAAGAGACTCCTATATAAATGCTTCATATAACATGTTCTGGCCTATAATTGCATCTGCCTTAACTACCATAGCAGCATTTATGCCTCTAGTTTTTTGGCCTGATACTATTGGCCAATGGCTAAGAGTTATACCTATTACCGTTATTGTTGTTTTATCAACATCTTTAGTAGTGACTTTAATTTTTGTACCTGCATTAGGTTCAATGATTGAAAGAAAAACTGATCAAATTGAAAAAAAGAACGATGCCAAAGTAGGTTATTGGATTAACAGATATGAGATTGTATTAATGAAAGCAATTCAATCTCCTATTAAGGTTGGCTTAGCAACTATTAGTACATTTATATTTGTAATGATAATGTATGGTCAATTTAATAATGGTGTGCAATTTTTTCCATCAGATAAAGCTGATGGAGCTAGAATTAGTCTTACAGCAAGAGGCAATTTAACTGTTGATGAAAAAACTAAATATATTAATGAAGTTTTAGAAATCATAGATCAAAATCCACACATAGAAAATTATGTTGCCAATACGGTTCAAAGAAAGCGAATCTGGATATTTGATTCTAATCCAGCTGATATCATAGCTAAAGTATGGATGGAATTTAAAGATCCAGAAAAAATCCCTGACCCAAATTTAATAATTAAAGAATTACAAAAAGACCTTAGTAAAATTGTAGGCTTTGGGGTTGAAGTTAAAGGCAATTCTTATAGCAGCGTTCTAAATGATGGTAAGCTAATTGAAATTGAGGTTACATCTGCCAATAAGAGACTCCTTAATGAAACAGCTGAAATAATTAAAGCAAAACTTGGTAGCTTTAGTGAAATTATAAATCCTGAAATAAAATACCCAATTTCTGGATTGGAGTGGAAATACGAAGTAGATAGGAAGCAAACTGGAAAATATAGAATCCCTATTCAATCAATTGGTGCCATAATAAATTTAGCTACTGATGGTTTAAAAATTGGCACTCTAAGGCCATCTGATGTTGATGAGCTTGATATAAAAGTTTACCTACCTGATAATCAGCGCACACTAGAGAATGTAGAGGGTATAAAAATTAATACCAGCAAGGGATCATTGCCAATTTCTGAGTTTGTTACTCGAAAGTCTACAGATAAAATATTTTCAATTAGTAGGAAGAATGGTACACGAAACTTGATTATTGATGCTGATTTAAAATCTGGAACTGATACAGCAAAAATATTTACTTTATTGCAACAATGGAAAACTACAGCAGGCCTCCCATTAGAAGTTGATGTTAAATTTATAGGAGAGGCAGAGGACTCAAAAAACTCTATGTCTTTTGTTATTGGTGCACTTGTCTTCGCTATATTAACAATGTTTATTATTTTAATTTGTTTATTTAATAATTTTTACCATACCTTTATTATTTTATTTTCTCTTGTACTTTCTACTACTGGAATATTTGTTGGTTTAATGATTTTACAAGATAGCTTTAGTATTGTTATGACGGGACTTGGAATAGTTGCCTGTGCAGGTATTGTGGTTAATAATAATATAATACTAATTGATAGCTACAGGAAAATTAGAAAGTATGAATCAGATAAGCATAAAGCTATTTTACTTTCTACAAAAAGTAGAATTAGACCAATTCTCCTTACAACAATCACAACTGTAATTGGCATCTTACCTTCGGCACTTCAATTAAGTGTCAATATATTTGATAGAACTATAAGCTATAAAAGTTCTGAAACATACTTTACAGAGCCACTTGCTTGGGCTCTTGTTTGGGGTTTAAGTTTTGCTGCGGCGGCAACATTGTTGGTAACCCCCGCTCTACTTGCTTTGCCTGATGCTTTAAAAAAAATAATTAATAGTAAAAGAACCTCGCAAATTATTGCCAACTAATTTAAGTTAAAAGCAATGAAATCAATTGCCGTTTACTGTGGTTCGTCGCTTGGAACCAATAAAATATTCTCAGAATCAGCAAAGGAAATAGCAGAGTTATTAGCTTATAATAGTGTTAAGATTATCTATGGCGGTGGCGATTCTGGCATTATGGGAATCATTTCTAATACAGCTATATCAAAGGGTGGAAATGTTGAAGGTGTTATAACAAGCCATCTGGTTAATCGTGAAAAAAAGAACATTAATATTTCAACAATAAAAGTTGTTGCTACAATGCATGAAAGGAAAAATTTAATGTTTAATAGTGCTGATGGATTCTTGATTCTTCCAGGTGGTATCGGTACGCTTGAAGAGTTCTTTGAGGTTTTGTCATGGAAGCAGCTACACATACATAATAAACCAATAATTTTATTTAATATTGATAATTATTGGACACATCTGACCGCATTAATAGATAAAACAATTGATTGCAAATTTACCGGTGAAAATATAAAAGATGCATATATTGTTGTAAATAATATCAATGAATTAAAAAAGGTTCTTAATATAAATGTCAAAAATTAAAGTAAAAAATCCTGTTATCGAAATAGATGGTGATGAAATGACTAGAATAATCTGGGATTTTATTAAAAAGAAATTGATTTTACCCTATGTTGATGTTGATTTACATTATTATGATCTTGGTATTGAAAATAGAGATAAAACTGACGACGAAGTTACAATTCAATCAGCTGATGCAATTAAAAAATATGGTGTTGGTGTAAAATGTGCAACTATTACCCCAGATGAAGATCGTGTTACTGAATTTAATCTCAAAAAAATGTGGCGTTCGCCGAATGGTACTATTCGAAATATTCTAGGTGGAACTGTATTTAGAGAGCCTATAGTATGCAAAAATATACCAAAACTAGTGCCAGGATGGACAGATCCTATAGTAATTGGTAGGCACGCATTTGGTGACCAGTACCGTGCAACTGATTTTAAAGTTCCTGGCAAAGGTAAGTTATCTATTAAATGGACACCTGATGATCCATCCACTAATCCAATTGAATATGATGTATTTGATTTTCCATCCAGTGGTATTGCTATGGCTATGTACAACTTAGATGATTCAATACGCGATTTTGCAAGAGCCTGCATGAATTATGCATTAGCAAGAAAATGGCCAATGTATTTATCTACAAAAAACACAATACTAAAAGCATATGACGGTAGATTTAAAGATTTATTTCAAGAAATATATCAAAATGAATTTCAATCAAAATTTGAGGCTAATGGTGTTGCATACGAACACAGATTAATAGATGACATGGTTGCATCTGCCCTTAAGTGGAATGGTAATTTTGTGTGGGCGTGTAAAAATTATGATGGTGATGTTCAGTCTGATACTGTTGCCCAAGGTTTTGGATCATTAGGATTGATGACAAGTGTTCTTATGACGCCTGATGGTAAAACTATTGAAGCTGAGGCTGCTCATGGAACTGTAACTAGACACTATAGAATGCATCAAAAAGGTGAAGCTACCTCAACTAATCCTATTGCCTCAATATTTGCATGGACAAGGGGCTTGTCATACAGAGGAAAGATGGACGAAAACCAACCACTGATTGATTTTGCAAATACATTAGAAAAAGTTTGTGTTGATACAGTAGAGAATGGTTATATGACTAAAGATTTAGCAATATTGGTTTCAGGAAATCAAAAATGGTTAAACACTCAGGATTTTCTTGCAAAGATCGATGAGAATCTACAAGCCACTATATCTTAATTATTTTTTTATCTCAGAACTAATAAATCGTTTAAGTTCTTCTATGTAATTGCTATTTGTTTCTACTGTCCCGCCTGATTGAGCAAAATCTCTACGCCCACCAGCACCTTTGCCACCAGAAATAGATGCTGCATGCTCTGCTATTGTTACCGCAGAGACAGATTCAGATAAATCATTAGTTACTCCGATTAAAAAGGTGATTTTAAGGTCATTTTGAGCAGCAATGATAATTATGCCATCCTTCTTTATTTTTTTCTTTGCCTTATCTATAATACCCCTTAGCTCTTTAGCTTTAAAACCTTCGCATGTTTCAACTATAATTGTTACTTCCGAGCTATCGATAATTTGATTATTGATGACATCTTCTAATTTCTTTTTATCTTCATTAGCCTGATTATTTTGTGCTTCTTTTCTTTTAATTTGAACAATTTGATCTTTATTTTTTTGCATCTGTTCATTCAGGTAAATATCAACATCGCCACCTCTAAGAGCCTCAATTCTCCTAATGCCAGCCGCTACAGAAGTGTTACTAGTAATTTTAAATTTTCCAATTTCACTTGTATTTTTAGCATGCGTTCCACCACAAAGTTCAATGCTATAAGGTTTTTCACCAGCAAGGCCTACAGATAGAACTCTTACTTCGTCACCGTATTTCTCTCCAAATAATGCTAAGGCACCCTTTTTAATAGCTTCCTCAGGTTTCATAGATTCAGTTGTAATTGGATATTTTAAGGCTATTACTTTTTCTACATTAGACTCAATAATATTTATTTCATCTTTGCTTAATTGCTTGTGATGACTAAAGTCAAATCTTAAACGATCAAATGAAACTAATGAGCCTTTTTGGGTCACATGATCTCCCAATGTATCTCTAAGTGATTGATGTAATAAGTGAGTAACAGAATGGTATGATTTAAGTGAGTTACGTTTTTTATCATTAATAGAAAGATTTACATCATCACCAAGATTAAGGTTTCCACTTTTTAGAATGCCAACATGTAAATGTAAGCCTAATTTTTTCTTTGTGTCAGTTACTTCAAAAATTGAATTTCCTATCTTAATAGTACCTGTATCACCAATTTGCCCACCAGATTCTGCATAAAAAATGGTTTGATTTAAAACTAAGATTGCTTCACTGCCTTCAGCAAGGTTGGCAACAGAATTATCTTTAATAACAATATCTTGAATAAGTGCACTACCTATATTTTTTTCGTAGCCGATAAAATCAGTTATTCCAGATTTTGAAATTATATCAAACCAAATTTTTTCAGTTGCAATACTGCCTGTACCACTCCAATTTTTACGTGCATCTGATTTTTGTTTATTTAAAGCTTCATCAAAACCTTTTTTATCAAGTTCAATATTTTTAACCCTTAAAATATCCTCAGTTAAATCCAAGGGAAACCCGTATGTATCATAAAGTTTAAATGCAGATTTTCCTGGAAAAATATTTTTAGATAGCTTAGATACTTCTTCATCTAATTGCTTGATTCCATTAACAAGAAGATCTTTAAATCTTAATTCTTCATGGATTAATGTTTCTTTAATTAAAGTTTCAGCCCTTAATAATTCTGGATAATTACTAGACATATTGGACATTAAAGATGGCACTAACTGATGAATTAATGGGTCTTTATAGTTAAGCATATGCACATGCCTCATCGCTCTCCGCATAATTCTTCGAAGTACGTATCCTCTTCCCTCATTTGAAGGTAATACTCCATCCGCTATTAAGAAACAAGATGACCTAAGATGATCAGCAATAACTCTATGACTATTTATTGAGAGTGCATCATTTTTTTTTGTTAATTCAATTGAGTTATTAATAATTGTTTGAAAACTATCAATATCATAATTGTTATTTGTCCCTTGCATGACCGCGGCAATTCTTTCCAACCCCATGCCTGTATCTATTGATGGTTTTGGTAATTCAATTCTATTATTTAAATCTAGTTGCTCATACTGCATAAAAACAAGATTCCATATTTCAACAAATCTGTCTTTGGTATTGTCTGCCTCACTTGGAGGTGAGCCTACATAGTCTTCCCCATGGTCATAAAAAATCTCAGAACAAGGTCCACATGGGCCAGTGTCACCCATTGACCAGAAATTGTCATTCGTGCTTATACGAACAATTTTATCATCATGAAATCCAGATATTTTTTTCCAATAATTAAAAGCAGCTTCATCATTATGATAGACTGTGATCCATAGCTTATCTTTGTTTATACCAAATTCTTTTGTAATTAAATTCCATGCCATTTCAATGGCATGTTCTTTAAAATAATCTCCAAATGAAAAATTACCAAGCATTTCAAAAAATGTATGATGTCTTGCAGTATAGCCAACATTCTCTAAGTCATTGTGCTTTCCACCTGCCCGAATGCATTTTTGTGATGTTGTTGCCCTAGTAAAGTCTAATGTCTCTAGGCCTGTAAATATATTTTTAAACTGGACCATGCCAGAGTTCGTAAACATTAATGTAGGGTCATTATTTGGAACCAAAGGACTCGATGGAATAACTCTATGTCCATCTTGTTCAAAATAATTTAGAAATGTGTTTCTTATGTCATTTAATTTCATGACTAAGATATACCATTATATTCCAAAAACGCAAAAGGGCGCTTTATGCGCCCTAATTGCTTCAATCTAACGAAAAATAGCTTATTCTTTTACTGCCTCAGGCTCATCAGTTAAAGGCTTTGCTACTGCCTCAGGCTCATCAGTTAAGGGCTTGTCTTTAGAAGTCTCTTCTATTAAATCGACTTCTTGCTCTTTGAAGTGATCTCTAATTTTTGCTTCTACTTCATTCGCAATTTTTGGATTTTCTTTTAAGAAAATCTTTGAATTTTCTCTACCTTGACCAACTTTATCACCATTGTATGAGAACCAAGCCCCTGCCTTGTCAATAATCCCCAGCTTAACACCTTGATCGACTAATTCACCTAACTTGGATATTCCCTCACCATACATTATGTCAAACTCAACAACTTTAAATGGTGGTGCTACTTTATTTTTTACAACCTTAACTCTTGTTTGATTGCCGACTATTTCTTCTTTATCTTTAATTGCACCAATTCTTCTAATATCTAATCTACATGATGAGTAAAATTTTAAAGCATTACCACCTGCAGTTGTTTCAGGGCTTCCAAACATAACTCCAATTTTCATACGAATTTGGTTAATGAAAATTACCATACAATTTGACTTTGAAACTGATCCGGTTAATTTTCTTAAGGCCTGACTCATTAGTCTTGCTTGTAATCCCATATGAGAGTCACCCATTTCACCTTCTATTTCTGCTCTTGGAACAAGAGCAGCAACTGAATCAACTACTAGAACAGATATTGCTTTTGAACGTACTAATGAATCTGTTATTTCTAGTGCTTGTTCTCCAGTATCAGGCTGTGAAATGATAAGTTCATCGATGTTAACGCCTAATTTTTTTGCATAAGCAGGATCTAGTGCATGCTCTGCATCTATAAAGGCACAATTTTCACCTAGTTTTTGAGCCTCTGCAATTACATGCAGGGCTAATGTAGTCTTACCAGAAGATTCTGGTCCATATATCTCGACTATTCTTCCTTTTGGCAAACCACCAATTCCTAATGCTATATCAAGAGAAATTGATCCTGTGGATATTGATTCAATATCCATAGCTCCTCTTTGACCAAGTTTCATTACTGAACCCTTACCATAAGCCTGTTCAATTTGAGATAAGGCTATGTCTAAAGCCTTAGTCTTTTCATTGGCATCTAATTTATTTTCGTCTACTATTTTCAAGTTTGTTGTTGCCTTGCTCATTTGTGATCTCCAGTTAAAATATCAGTTAACCAAATGTACACATTTTGTTCTTTTTTTCAATTACTTTTAAGTAATTGATTTTAATCATTAATTTGATTTATGTTCGGATTATGTTCTCATTATAAATCAAATTATTAGAATCATTGATTCTAATTACGATAATAAAGTAAATTTTTGATAAACGAAATTAGTAACTGTCTTATTATGATATTCTTGTTGATATATTGACTTAGTCGTTTGAGTGTAATTTTTCAGATCTTTCATGTTGTTCTTGGGCTTCAATACTCAATGTTGTTACCGGCCTAGCTTCTAACCTTGCTAGTCCAATAGGCTCACCCGTAACTTCACAATACCCATAGGTACCATCTTCTATTCTTACTATAGCTGCATCTATTTTATTAATAAGCTTTCTTTGTCTATCTCTAGTTCTTAGCTCTAAAGATTTTTCAGATTCTTGTGTAGCTCTATCTGATACATCGGCTGGAGAGGATGAATCTTGAAGATTTTCTACTGTTTCCCTGCTCTCTTTATGAATTTCAGTTTTCCAATCAATTAACTTAATCTTAAAAAATTCTTTCTGCTTAGCATTCATGAATTTTTCATCAACTGAAGGTCTATAATTTTTAGAAATTTTAGTAGCCATAATTACTTTCTTAATAGTTATAATTTGATGGACCTATCTAATATTTTTTATGTTCTTAGTCAATAAAACAATAAGAGTGGTTTAATAAAGTTGATCTTTTAGTTGATAAATGACACAAATATAATATCTTCCTAAAAAAAACTTTAGAAAACCAATGAAATTTGAAGGCACAAAATCATACATAGCTACTGAAGACTTAAAGGTTGCAGTTAATGCAGCTATTACTTTAGAGCGACCTATTATAGTTAAGGGCGAACCTGGAACTGGAAAAACAATGCTTGCACATGAAGTTGCGAGCTCACTGGGTTTAAATATTATTACTTGGCATATCAAATCCACAACTAAAGCTCAGCAAGGCTTGTATGAATATGACGCGGTCAGTAGATTAAGAGACTCTCAGTTAGGTGATAAAAAAGTTAGTGATATTAGTAACTACATAAGTAAGGGAAAATTATGGGAAGCATTCGAGAGTCCAGAGCGGTCCATATTGCTAATTGATGAAATTGATAAAGCCGACATTGAATTTCCAAATGACCTACTTTTAGAGTTAGATAAGATGGAATTTTTTGTTTATGAAACTGGTAAAACTATTAAGGCAAAGGATAGGCCAATAGTTATCATTACTTCAAATAATGAAAAAGAGTTGCCAGATGCATTTCTAAGGAGGTGTTTTTTTCATTATATTAAATTTCCTGATATGGATACAATGGAAAAAATAGTTCAAGTACACTTCCCTGACATTAAAAAAAACCTTATTCGAGAAGCATTTAAAATATTCTATGATATTAGAGATGTTCCTGGAGTTAAGAAAAAACCTTCAACATCAGAATTAATTGATTGGTTAAAATTACTAATGACAGATGATATAGACGCAAAAACATTAATGGAAAAAGACCCAAATAAACTGATTCCTCCGCTGCATGGTGCCCTTCTTAAAAATGAGCAGGATGTTCACTTGTTTGAAAGACTTGCTTTTATATCTAGAAGAGAAAATGATAATAGCGATTGATTATATCTCTTTATCTACTTTAATATTTTTTAATATTAATAAATTATGTTCTTAAATTTTTTCTTTGACCTCAAAAATGCCAATCTCCCAGTATCTCTGAAAGAGTATCTAATTCTCATGGAGGCAATGGATAAGAATGTTTTAGATTCTTATAAAATTGATGACTTCTATTATTTAAGTAGATCAACTTTAGTTAAAGATGAAAGATACTTAGATAAATTTGATAAAGTTTTTAGCCATTCATTTAAAGGCCTGGAGAATACCTCTGAAGTTGAAAATTCTGAAATACCTGAAGAGTGGCTTCGATTAATGGGTGAAAAGCATCTGTCTGAAGAAGAAAAAAAACTAATTAAATCATTGGGTGGTTGGGATAAGCTGATGGAAACCCTTCAACAAAGATTGCAAGAGCAAAAAAAACGGCATGAAGGAGGTAGTAAGTGGATTGGAACGGGTGGTACATCTCCATTTGGAGCTAACGGATATAATCCAGAAGGAATTCGTATTGGTCAGTCAGAAAGTCGTCATAAGAAAGCTGTTAAGGTATGGGATAAGCGTGAATTTAAGAATCTAGATGATGATGTTGAATTAGGGACAAGAAATATAAAGATAGCACTTCGTCGGCTAAGGAAATTTGCACGCGAAGGAGCTGAAACAGAACTTGATCTGGATGGAACAATTAAATCTACTGCACACAAAGGTTATATTGATGTAAAAATGGTTCCAGAACGAAGAAATAAAATAAAAGTGCTTATTTTTTTCGACGTTGGCGGCTCTATGGATGCACATATTAAAATCTGTGAAGAATTATTTTCAGCAGCAAGAACTGAATTTAAACACATGGAGTATTTTTATTTTCATAACTGTCTATATGACTATGTTTGGAAAGATAATGCGCGTCGCTATAACGAACACCAAAGCACCTGGGACGTTCTAAATAAATATCCCTCTGACTATAAAGTCATATTTGTTGGCGATGCAGAAATGAGTCCTTATGAAGTTACTTATCCAGGCGGTAGTGTTGAGTACTTGAATGATGAGTCTGGTGAAACTTGGTTATCTAGAACTTTGGGTACCTATGCAAATGCAATATGGTTAAATCCAGTGCCTCGTGAATATTGGGATAGAATTGCATCCACAACTGTAATACGTCAAATTTTCTCAGATCGAATGTTCCCTCTTACGATTGAAGGCATTGATCACGCAATGCGAGAATTGAATAAATAACAATTCATGCACAAAGAGACTAATATCTTTTTAGGAATAAGTTTTTTAATGCTTGGTTTGTTCATTGTGCCATTCAATGATGCTGTTGCTAAAGTGCTAAGCGCAGACTTAAATATAATGGAGGTTATCTGGTCTAGATTTTTTGGACATTTTATATTCTTAGTTCCAATTGCTTTTTTTATTAAAGGTAAAGATAAATTTATTAATGCCAACACTAATCCTCAAATACTACGTGGGTTATTTATTTTTGGCGGCACTTCATTCTTTTTTTTATCAATAAAATATATCCCATTAGTAAACGCATTATGTCTATTATTGATTGCCCCAATTATTGTAGTTTTCTGTTCATCAATATTTTTAAAAGAAAAACTTTCTTTTCTAAAAGTATTTTGTGTAACAGTTGGCTTCATTGGAACAATTTTTATTATTCAGCCTGGCTTAAAAGGATTTGATGTAAATTCTATTTATGCACTTATTTCTGGGGCTTGTTATGCATGCTATATAATGTATACGCGTAAATTGAATTTAGATTCTGACCCCATAGTAACTTTATCATTCACAGCAATACCAGGAGCTTTGATTATGACTTTGCTACTGCCATTCTATTGGGAGCATGTGCCTTCTTTAAATCAAATGTTAATAATAGGGTCATTTGGACCAATTGTAATTGCAGCACATTTTTGTATCATTAAAGCATATCAATTTGCTGAAGCTAGTGTTCTTGCTCCAATTCATTACTTTGAAATTGTAAGTAATGTAATGATAAGTGTAATTTATTTTAAAGATATCCCTTCAATCCTTACTTCTATTGGAATTATGTGCATTATAAGTAGCGGTGTACTAATAAGCCTTAAGGGCTTAATCTATAAATAAGTAATAATATTTTTTGAATCTGGTCGACGCCGTTCTTTTGGTTCTTCAATCTTACTTCCTATATAAATAAATCCTGAAATTTTATCTTTAGTTGGGTCTCCACCTAGCCTTAACAACATTGCTTCATTGTAAGCATACCATTCTGTGAGCCATTGTGCTGCATAACCCATTGACTGAGCACACACCAATAAGTTCATACAAACTGCCGCTGAGGATAATTGCATTTCCCAAACTTGAATCTTTGGATGCTCTACTGGTGTGGATAATACGGCTATCACTACCCCAGCTCTTTGTAAGCGGGTAGATTCTATTTTAATTTCATTTTGTAGAGCTTGTGGGTTTGCTTTTATAAATTCACTTAAAATTATCTCTTGGTCGAGCTCTTTCAGTTTATTTCCCTGAATCACCACTATCCGCCATGGATTTAAAGCGCCATGATCAGGCACTCTGATACCTGCGGCTAAAATTAGCTCTAAGTCAGAAGGATCTAAGGCATATGAGGCCATATCAGCTGCTTTAATTGACCTTCTTTTTGAAAAAAAACTATTATTTATTGTCATAAATCACATCATAGAGTATTTGATAGAATTATGGATAAAAAATTAACTCCTGAAAATTATAAATTTTCTGTTGCTCCTATGATGGGTGTGACAACCTCAAGTGCAAGATATCTTTATCGCTTAATATCTAAGCGTGCTCTTTTGTGGTCTGAAATGATTGCAGCTCAAGCTTTGCATAAGGGCGATGTTAAAAAGTTATTATTTAAAGATGATATTGAGAACCCAGTAATTCTACAAGTAGGTGGTTCTGATGTTGATCTGCTAAAGAACTCTGCAATGCTTGCTGAAGAATATAAATATGATGGAATTAATTTAAATGTAGGTTGTCCTTCTAAGAAAGTTTCACAAGGAAATATGGGGGCATGTCTCATGAAGGAATCAAACTTAGTTAAAGAATGTGTAGCTGCAATGATACAAGAAACTTCTATCCATGTTTCTGTTAAATGTAGAATTGGTGTAGATGAATTTGAAAGCTATACTTTTTTTAAAGACTTTGTAAGTACGGTAGCTGAATCAGGGTGTGATACTTTTATCGTGCATGCGAGAAAAGCCTTCCTCAGAGGTTTAGATCCAAAGAAAAACAGAACCATACCTCCACTAAATTATGACTTCGTACACCAAATTAAGAAAGATTTTCCTAAGTTGAACATAGTTATTAATGGTGGGTTTTTAAATTTGCAAGAGTGCCGAGAACAATTAACAAAAGTTGATGGAGTGATGGTTGGTCGAGCCATTCAATCAAATCCATTTCTACTGACTGATGTAGATGAGTTATTTTATGGCGTAGCTTCATCAAAAATTGATAGGCTTGCCATAGTACAAGAATATTTTGATTATATTCATAACAGCTTTGATCACACATCTGGATATAAGTTACTAAGTCCTCTTTTAGCAATGTGCTTTGGATTGCCTGGTTCAAAAAAATTCAAACAAGATTTAAATGAATTAATAAGGTCTAGAGATATTGTTAGACTTAAAGAGACTTATATAAACTTATTAGCTGCCTAGTATCTTGCAAACGTACCATTGTGGTAATCTTGAATAGCCTGAGCTATCTCTGCTTTTGTATTCATAACAAAAGGACCTCCACGAGCAATAGGCTCACCAATAGGTTTTCCGGATATTAATAAAAATTTAGACTTTTCAAGCCCTAGAACCTTGAGATGCTTTGCTCTTGTCAAAAGAGCTAATTTAGAACTTTTAATAGGATGATGCTCTTGGTCTCCAATTTTAATTTCACCTTCAACTGAATATATAAAAGTATTGTGAGTTAACGGCAGATCAAAAATAAATTCCTTCCCTTTTTCTAATTCAACATCAAAATAAATTGGCTCTACATTATGTTTACTGACAGGCCCTTCTTGATTCATAAACTTACCAGCAATAATTGTTATTCTTTTTTCTTCATCCTTATAAAGCTGCATTTTTTCATTATCGATATATATGTATTCAGGCTTATTCATTTTTAGGTCTGCTGGCATATTTACCCAAAGCTGAAATCCTCGCAATTTACCTTCTTGCATTGCTGGCATCTCAGAATGTATTATGCCTCTGCCTGTCTTCATCCACTGCACATCGCCAGCTGACATTCTACCTTTTGCCCCTGTACTATCTTCATGCTCAAATTCACCATTGAGCATATAGGTAACAGTTTCAATTCCTCTATGTGGATGAGGTGGAAAGCCTGCAATATAGTCTTCAGCGTTATCTGAGCCAAACTCATCTAGCATTAAAAAGGGGTCAAAATAATCGAGCTCAGGTGTTCCTATTGCTCTTTTTAACTTTACTCCAGCACCATCAGTTGCTGGCATTGGTTCTATGATTTTTTTAACTGAAACAAGGTCCATGACAATAATTAATCTAAATAATTTCTGCTATTTCGTCAAAGGAGTACCTTGCACCACGTGGGTGTCCTTTGGGCTCAATTCCATAGCCTATATTACATAAAAAATTACTTTGTATCGCAGTATTTTTAAAAAACTCATTATCGACAGCTTTGTTGTCAAATCCGCTCATTGCACCAGCATCCAATCCCAATGCATTAACTGCTTTCATAAAGTATCCTGCTTGTAAGCTACTATTTCTAAATGCAGTTGCATAAGCAAGTTCTTCATTGCTTTCAAAAAAGACTTTAGCATCCATAGCTGTAAAATTCTTTGGTAAGTCTGTGAAAAACTTTGTATCCATTCCAATAATTACACAAACTGGTGCATTTTTAACACTCACTTTATTCGAGTCCATCAAATAAGGATCAATTCGATTTTTAGCCTCTTGAGATTTTAAAAATACAAGTCTTAGTGGACTACAGTTAAATGAAGTCGCTCCCCATTTAGTAAGTTCATATAGTTCTTTTAAAATATCATCATCAACTACTTTTTCTGAAAAATTATAAGTAGTTACTGTATCTACGAATATTCTTTTAATGTCTTCATTCATTTACTTGTTCCCCTTAATCATAAAGTATCCGCCTGTAAGGAATAAAAATATTTGAACGCTTTTAAATAATTTAGCTGTAATAAACCAATCTTGATGTGCCAAACTAAAAGCAAATACCATAATTACCACAATCATTAATCCACCAAGTCGAGTAAGTAAATTTCCTATATGATTACTAATAAGACCTCCAAAAATTATTATAAAACCCGCAAAAACTTCTGATAAAGCAACAAAATTTGCAAGAAAAATAGGCATTCCAAAGCCTACTAAGCCTTGTGGCGGTAAAGGAAACTTACTATAACCATAAAGCATAAAAGCTATTCCTAAGCCTAATCTAATCAACCAAGGAGCTAGAAAATCAATGCTACTAAAAATATTATTAATTTTATTATCTAAATTTTTCATAATTAACTCTTTTCTTTATAATTTGTTGTGTGATCCATCACAGAAAGGTTGTGTTGTTGTTTGCTTGCAACCACAAAAAAATATTTCTTTGTTTTCATTTGCTACAAATTTAACCGGTAAAAATGATGTGCCTTTATGAGAGCCGTCACAGAATGGTTGTTTCGTACTTTGACCGCAAGAACACCAAAAATAAGACTTACCTTCATCAACCATTACAGAGATAGGTTCTTTTTTTAATATTTTTTCTTCCATTGTGATGATTCCTTTAATTTAAAATTGGACTATACATTTTAGTACGTTATTGACAAGTACTAACAAAAATCATACTAGTATTAATAATCATACTGTAAAAAAATGACTGAAACAAAATACTGTCCAATACAAAAGACATTACAATTAATAGGTGGAAAATGGAAGTTGGTCATACTCTTTAACTTGCAAAATAAACCAAAAAGATTTGGTGAACTTAAACGAGATCTTTCTCCAATAACTCAACAAATGCTAACAAAAGAATTAAGGGATCTTGAGAAAAATAATTTTATCCATAGAAAGGTATTCGAGATAATCCCCCCAAAAGTAGAGTATTCACTTAGTAGTCACGGTAAAACCTTAAAACCTATTTTTGATTCTATTCAAAATTTTAGTGATAAAAATAAAAAAATTTTAGCCCAAGTTGAATAAAATAAATTAGTCCTCAATTTATTTTAAGTATTAATTTTCCTTTAA
>TARA_B110000285_G_scaffold168496_1_pt1 | contig 34674 bp, 27 predicted proteins | sample TARA_B110000285 | Tara Oceans TARA_B110000285 (sample SAMEA4397756) | marine metagenome | biome: Polar Biome; feature: [SRF] surface water layer (ENVO:00010504); material: water (ENVO:00002006), including particulate matter (ENVO:01000060) such as... | depth 5 m
TTTTTAGAACTACATATCTTTTTCTCTGCCAATCCTCAGTCTTTAGATATTCGTTGTAATATTCTTTTCTTTTTTTTCTTTGAACTTCCCTCCACCATGCTTGAATAAAATAAACACCAAAAAAAGCAATTAAATATAAAATTTCATCCACAATACTAATATAATGATTCTACAGTTTCAGTCCATCCTATTGATGTTTTGCCTGCAAAGTAAGTGGTCGGATATACACCAGGCTTGTCTACATAAGTTCTGTAATCATCTTTATAGCATATAGTGCTAGCTATTAGCGCAGCTTTAGTTGTTTTAAATCCATTGCCGAATATATCTGAGTGTTTGGTGTGCTGCTCCTCTAAATAATTATGATTTTTTTCTTGGATTGTATTTTATCCTAATCTAAATTTGTATTATTAAAACAAAAAAGATGGAAAATAAATCTAACGGTTCGGGAAAATGCCCATTTATGCACGGTGCAACTACTACGCAAGAAAATTCAGTTACAAAATGGTGGCCGAAATCACTAAATCTAGATATTCTACATCAACATGATTCAAAATCGAACCCTTACGGAAATGATTTTAATTACAGAGAATCTGTGAAAACATTAGATTTTAAATCTCTTGAAAAAGACATGCATGATTTAATGACTGAGTCTCAAGATTGGTGGCCTGCTGATTGGGGACATTATGGTGGGTTAATGATTAGAATGGCTTGGCATTCAGCTGGAACATACAGAACAGGTGATGGTAGAGGTGGTGCAGGAACTGGAAATTTAAGATTTGCTCCTCTTAACTCTTGGCCTGATAATGGCAATCTAGATAAAGCTAGACGCCTTTTATGGCCTATCAAAAAAAAATATGGAAATAATATTAGCTGGGCTGATTTGTTTATTCTGGCTGGAAATGTAGCTTATGAAAGTATGGGGCTTAAAACGTTTGGTTTTTCTTATGGAAGAGCAGATATATGGCATCCAGAAAAAGATATTTATTGGGGTTCTGAAAAAGAATTTTTAGCACCTAGTGAAGAGCGTTATTCCAACCTTAATGATGCCTCTACATTAGAACAACCACTAGGAGCTACTCATATGGGCTTAATTTATGTAAATCCTGAGGGCGTTAATGGAAAACCTGATCCTTTGAAAACTGCCCTTCACGTCAGAGAAACTTTTGCTAGAATGGCTATGAATGATGAAGAAACCGTTGCGCTTGCTGCTGGTGGTCACACCGTAGGGAAAGCCCATGGAAATGGAGATGATAGTGTTTTAGGTCCTGAACCTGAAGGAGCTAGTATTGAAAATCAAGGGTTTGGTTGGATTAATCCAAAAGGAAAAGGAAATGCAGCTGATACAGTAACAAGCGGTTTGGAAGGAGCATGGACAACTTATCCAACAAAATGGGATAATGGTTATTTCGATATGCTTTTTAATCACGAATGGGAATTAAGAAAAAGCCCAGCTGGCGCATGGCAATGGGAACCTATTGGTATTGATGAAAACAAAAAACCTGTTGACGCAAATAATCCTGAAGTCAGACAAAATCCAATAATGACTGATGCTGACATGGCGATGAAAGAAGATCCTATATACAGAGAAATTTCCTTGAAATTTAAAGATGACCAAGAATATTTTTCTGAAACATTTGCTAGAGCTTGGTTTAAATTAACTCACAGAGATATGGGTTCAAAAAGCAGATATATTGGGCCAAACTTTCCTTCTGAAGAATTGATATGGCAAGATCCAATTCCTGTTGGAAAATTAGATTATAATGTTGAGGATGTAAAAACTAAAATTTCAGAATCAGAGCTTTCTATTTCTGATCGTATTACATTGGCCTGGGATAGTGCTAGGACCTTTAGAGGTTCAGATTTAAGAGGAGGAGCAAATGGAGCAAGAATTAGATTATCTCCACAAAATAATTGGGAAGGAAATGAACCTGCACGTTTAGCTAAAACTTTATCTGTATTAGAACCAATTGCTTCTGAATTTGGAATTAGTTTAGCAGACACTATTATTATGGCCGGAAACTCCGCTGTTGAAGAAGCTGCGAAAGCTGCTGGATATAATGTTGACGTACCATTTAAATCAGGTAGAGGTGATGCTTCTCAAGAAATGACAGATGAGAATTCTTTTAATAACCTCGAACCATTAGCTGATGGCTATAGAAATTGGATTAAGGAAGGATATTCAAATAATGCTGAGGAAATGATGCTAGATAGGACTCAATTATTAGGTTTAACAGCACCTGAAATGACTGTTCTTGTTGGTGGAATGAGAGTTTTAGGCACTAATTATAAAGGAAGTGGTGATGGTGTTTTTACAAATCAATCAGGTGTTTTATCAAATGATTTTTTTGTCAATTTAATTGATATGAATAATAAATGGAGTGTTGCCGAAAACAATAAATATGAAATAATTGACAGAAGTTCAGGGGATATTAAGTGGACTGCATCTGCAGTTGATCTAATCTTTGGATCTAATTCAATACTTCGTTCCTATTCTGAGGTTTATGCTCAAGATGATAACAAAGAAAAATTTGTAAATGATTTTATTTCAGCATGGTCTAAAGTCATGAATCTTGATCGATTTTAACCTTTTAATATGGTAAATTTAAATGAACAACTATTCTTACATATTAGACAATCCTTCTCTTGATTTTAAAAAAAATATAAAAAAAATTGAGAAAATTTTATCAAATGAAATTTTAGTTAAAGTAGATTACTGTGGTATTTGTCATAGTGATTTACATATGGCTTTAAACGACTGGGGGATGACTACTTTCCCTTTTGTTGGAGGACATGAAGTTGTTGGAAAAATAGTAGAAATTGGTGACCAGGTAAAAGACATTAAGACTGGGGATGTGATTGGTATAGGTTGGCAATCTAAAAGCTGTAATAGTTGTGAAATGTGCGAGTCAGATCATGATAATTTATGTTCCTCTTCAACTCAAACAATTGTAGGGAGAGATGGTGGTTTTGCAAATTATATAAAGGTAGACAGTTCTTATGCTTTTAAAATCCCAGAAGCTTTGAAGCCTGAACTAGCAGCTCCTTTAATGTGCGCTGGAATTACTGTTTACTCTCCATTGTCAAAATATGCAAAAAAAGGAATGAATATAGCGATTGTCGGTATTGGAGGGCTAGGTCATTTAGCAGTATTAACGGCTAAAGCTATGGGCTGTAATGTAACAGCTATCTCTCATTCAGATTCTAAAAAAGATTTTGCATTAAGTTTGGGAGCAGATAATTTTATAAATAGTTCTAATGGTGATGACTTAGCGCAGGCAATTGGATCATTTGATTTTATTCTTTCAACAGTTTCATCAAATATTGATTGGACAGCTTATATTAATGCACTAAAGCCGTTAGGCTGTTTGTGTTTTGTTGGAATATCAACTGAAACTATGAATATCTCTAATTTACAATTAGTAATGGGTGAGAAAAAACTGGTAGGTAGTGCAATTGGAGGTAAAAAGAAAATAGCAGAAATGTTAAATTTCATGGCGACTAACAATGTTAAGCCTATAATAGAATTGTTTGATATTACTGAAATTAAAAAAGCTTTTAAAAAACTTAAAAATAATGAATTAAGATTTAGAGCAGTTTTAAAATTTTAAATTATTTTCTCGAGTTTAATTTTGCTAGTAGCCTTAGAATTTCTAGATACAACCAAACGAGTGTAACTAAAAGTCCAAAAGCACCATACCACTCCATGTATTTCGGCGCTCCTTTTTCTGCTCCTTCTTCAATAAAATCAAAATCTAATACTAAATTTAGCGAAGCAATAATTACAACAACTAAACTGAATCCAATACTCATAAGCGAACCATTAGTTGGATTCATAACTGAGAATCCAGCACCAAAAAAACTTGCAACGAATGAAAACAAATACACTAATGCGATTCCTCCAGTAGCTGCAAATACTCCTAATTTGAAATTTTCTGTAGCTTTAATTAATCCAGACCTGTATGCAAAAAGTAATGAAAGTAAAATGGAAACAGTAATCATTATAGCGTTAAATACGATACCATCATATAATTGACTGTATTTAAAAGAAATACCACCCAATAATAGTCCTTGAAAAATAGCATAAACAGGAACTGTAATTGGAGCCCATGTTTTTTTAAAAATTGTAATTAAAGCAACTATAAAGCCGCCAACTCCTCCGATAATAGTTAAAAAAAACATCTCTTCTGAAAATGAAAAATAACCAGCCGCCAATAATAAGATTAATGAAACGGCTGTCTTATCAACTGTTCCTTTAATAGTCATAACATTATCTTTTAATAAAGCGCCCTGATTTCTTTGGGGTGTATTTTTAAAAGTTTTAGAACTTAAAGCTGGATTTCCTGACCTAAATGACAAATGTCTACTTCTCATGTATATTATTTTCGACAAATTTATATAAAAATTAGTTATTCATTTATGTTAAATTGTAAACTTATAATACATTAAAAAATAAACAGACTATGGAATATAAAGCACTAAACTTAAAAAATAAATTTAATCTTTTTAATGATAAATGGTCTCCTAAAGTAATAGCTGAAATAAATAATTATCAGTTTAAATTAGCAAAGTTGAAAGGAGATTTTCAGTGGCATAGTCACAAAGATTCTGATGAAGCCTTTTTGGTTATTGAAGGAGATTTACGAATTGATTTTAAAGATGGTTATGTTAATCTATCTAAGGGGGAAATGTATGTAGTTCCCAAAGGAATTGAACATAAGCCAAGCGCTAGTGAAGAAGTCGAAATAATGTTAATTGAGCCTAAAGGAATTGTGAATACTGGAGATTTAGCGCCAAATAATTTAACAGCAAAAAATGACATTTGGGTTTAATTTTTATTTAAAATAAGTTTTTTTGTTAGATAATCGAATCTTAGGTAGAGCATAATTGCAGCTGAAAAAAGTCCAACAAACAAGCCTATCCATATTCCAACACTTTTTAATGGAGTATAAAGACCCAAATAAAAACATATTGGAAATCCAATAATCCAGTATGCTATAAAAGTTATAAGCGCAGGGATTTTAACATCTTGTAACCCTCTTAAAGCGCCTAAAATTACAACTTGTAGCCCATCAAATATTTGAAACAACGCTGCAACAAGCAATATTTTAGAAGCAATAAGTATGACTTCCGTATTATCAATAGTATTTAATAAATCTGAGTCGCCAAGATAAACTGTTGGAAGCCAAGTTCTGAAAATAATAAATAAAGAAGCAAATACAATTTCAATTAGTAAGGTTAGCAAAAGAATTGAAAACGCAATTCGTCTAAGTGAAACAAAATCAGACAATCCTTTTTGATTTCCAACTCTAACCATAGCAGCTACCCCTAGCCCTATACCTACCATAAAGGTCATGCTTGATAAATTTAGCGCTATTTGATTTGCAGCTTGAGGATTTTTACCAAGCATTCCACTTAACCAAATAGCAGAGACGAATATAGCTACTTCAAAAAACATTTGTAATGCTGAAGGGAATCCAAGGTTTGCAATTTTATTAATTATGGAACTTTTAATGTTCCTAAAGTTTAAGTTGGTGATGTATGGTTTAAATTTATCTTTTGATTTGAAAATTATCCATAAAAAAATCACCATTACAACCCTTGAAACTAAAGTCCCTATTGCTGCACCTGTTATTCCAAGTTTTGGAAATCCAAATGTCCCAAAAATCAATAAATAGTTTAGAGCGATATTAATTATGTTGGCTAATATTGTTGCATACATAGGATATTTTGTGTTTGACAGGCCATCTGAGAATTGCTTCATAGCTTGAAAAATAATTAAAGGAATTAAAGAGAGAGCTACATAATTTAAATAAGGAATTGCTAATTCAACAACTTCTTTGGGTTGCTCCATATAGTACATTACAGGCTTTAACAGTAAGATAATTCCAAATAAGATTACACTTAGAATAGTACAAAGCAATAATCCATGAATAAAAACATTTTTACCTTCTTTTATGTTATTTGAAGAATCAGCTTCTGCAACAAGAGGAGTTATTGCTGTAGAAAATCCTATACCTAAAGACATCCCAATAAAAACAAAGCTATTCCCTAGTGACACTGCTGCTAGCTCAGCTGTCCCCAACTGTCCAACCATTACATTGTCAGCAAAAGCTACAAAAGTATGCCCAAGCATGCCCAACATTACTGGGAAGGAAAGTTTTAGATTGTAGCGAAATTCTTTTGTGTAATTGCTTAACAATTTTTTAATTTTCAACAAATGTAAGTTAGATATTATTAGTATTTTAATAAAATAATCTTGTATTAATTAAAACACTTAAGCTATATGAAAAACAATCTTTCAAGAGTAATTCAAGGTTGTATGAATTGGGGGCAGTGGGGGAGTAAATTAACTGCAGACGAGATGGAATCTTTGATACATCATAATTTAGAAATCGGAATATCTTCATTTGACCATGCAGATATATACGGAGATTATACTACAGAGCAAGAATTTGGAAGGGCTTTTTCTAATTCAGGAATTAATAGAGAGTCTATACAGCTAATTTCTAAATGTGGAATTCAATATGTTGGAAAAACAAGAGATAACAAATTAAAACATTATCAATACGATGCGGAATATATTATTTATAGCGCTGAAAAATCTATAAAAGATTTAAAAGCAGATTACTTAGACGTTTTTCTTTTGCATCGACCAAGTCCTTTGATGCACCCTGATGAAATTAGTAAAGCAGTAGAGGTTTTATTAAATCATGGAAAAATAAAATCTTTTGGGGTGTCAAATTTTACAAATAGCCAGTATGAACTGATTTCAAATAAATCTGAATTATATGTAAATCAAATTGAGTTCTCACTTACACACAATAATCCTCTTTTTGATTCATCGTTGGATCATATGATGACTAACAAAATCATGCCAATGGCATGGAGTCCATTAGGGGGTATATTCAAGAATGATAATTCAAAAAATCAGAGAATACACTTACTCTTGGACGAACTAGCCATTAAATATAAAGCTAGTAAAGATCAGTTATTACTATCATGGATATTAAAGCATCCCTCAAAAATTTATCCTGTTATTGGTACTGTAAAAAAAGAAAGGATTAAAGCTTCTTTTGAATCTCAAAAAATTGAGCTAAGTGAAGTAGACTGGTTTAGAATGCTAGAAGAAAGTCTAGGTCATAAATTACCATAAACTTTTAATTATTCATTTTTTGCTTTATTTTATCATTTTTTATCACTTTTTAATCATTTTCAACTGTTTTTTATCACTTTTGGATCATTTTTTACTATTTTTGATCATGTATTAATTATTTATTTTTTACTGTTTTAATCATGTATTAATTATTCATTTTTTGCTATTTTTTATCACTTTTTAACCATTTTTTGCTATTTTTTATCGCTTTTTGATCATTTTTTACTGTTTTTGATCATGTATTGATTTTAATTTCTTGGCATATGTATAGTTGAGTTTTATATGGTATAGAAAAAAACAATCTAGTTGTCTTTTTGAAAAAATATTTTTTCTTCAATTGATTTCCAAAGTAATAAGGAAGCTGTTGTTTTGTGTGGACTCCAACTTTTTTTTAAAGTATCTAATTTTTTATTTGATAAATTATTAATATTATAATTAACCTTAATACTATTGATTAATGCTAAATCTCCATTTGAAAATATATTTTTTCTAAAAAGAATAAAGATTAAAAACATTTCTGCAGTCCACTTTCCTATTCCTTTAATTTTTGTCAACTCTTTAGTTACTTCAGAATCAGTAAAATCTTTATAATTTAAATTGTTTTTTAAAAAGTAATCGTAAACATTTTTAATGTATTCCACTTTTTTAAATGAGATTCCAATTGACTGAAGATTTTTATTGCTTGTTTTCAACACATCTTGATGGGATAATCCTTTAATAAGATTGTTAAATCTTTTTTTTAGAGTAATAGCTGCTTTAAAGCTCACTTGTTGTTCAATTATTAGTTGTGAAATGGCTTTTGCTAAGTCTTCTTCATGCCTATCTTCAATGGATATTTTATCACCAATTTTTTTTATTAAATAAGACATAACAGGATCTCTATTAAGATGCTCAAAAGATTCTTTAAATGAATTCATAAAAATTATTTCTTGTCGTGTGTGTCATAAAGGTAAAGAGGAAGTGCCAATGAAAAGCCAACAATAAATAGACAAACGATATATTTAATAGGGTTTATTTTTTTCGATTTAAATTGATAAATTAAAAAAACAAGAAATGTACTTGCAGCAACACTTAAATCCATGGAAATCATTGAAACTGGATGAGAAGAGTAAAATATTTCATCCCAAAAACCATTCATAGACCATTGATTTTGATTAAGAAATTTTATCAAATGGTAATAAGGTAAGGCTAAACCTAAAACGCACATTACTAAATATATTTTTTTCATTGTAAATGTATGTTTTGAATTATTATTTTTTCTTTGAAAACTCTAATATTTTCTTTTTTATTTTATTAATTCTCATTTTTCTAAATTCAACTTTCTCCATGTTCCCGCTTATTTCTGTTCTGGATATTCTTTTTTTAAGTTGATTAATTTTGTGACCTAATTTGGAGATTTGATTTTTATCTAATTTATTCATGATTTAAAAATTAAATGTTGTCTTCTAAAGTTAGTAAAACAATTTAAGAAAACATCAGTGTTTAAATATTTAGGGAAGATTACTTTATTATGTATTTTGAACTATACAATCTACCAATCTAGCCCCTAAGTTGGCAGTGCTATCATCAATATCAAAATCTGGATTTAGTTCCGCAATATCACAGGAAATTACTTTTTTACTTTTGAATAAAAACTCTAAAACTTTATATACAAAGTTAGGGCTAAAACCAAGCGGTGAAGGAGCGCTTACACCAGGTGCAAAAGCAGATGAAAATCCATCTAAATCTATAGTTATGTATAGATAGTCTGCTTTTTTAACGAAGGCAGTAAGTCTATTTTTTAAGACTGTGCTAAAAGTCTCACAATCTAAATTTGAAACATAAGACACTTCATTTTTTTTTGCAATTTCAAATAATTCTTTAGTATTGGATTGTTGTTGAATTCCGATTGCATAATAGGTTGTAGTTTTGTTTTCGCTTAAAATTTGATAGAAAGGAGTTCCTGAATTTGGTTGAGTTTCAGCAGCTCTTAAATCAAAATGTGCATCAAAATTTATAATTCCTATTTTGTTTTTTGTTGAGTTTTTAAGCGCATCCTTAACACCGTTAAAATTAGCATAAGCAATATCATGACCACCTCCAAGGGCAATTGGAAAAATGGTGTTTTTAATTAAGGTGCTAATGCTTTTAGATAATGCTCTCTGGCAATCTTCTAAATAATCATCAATACAAACCACATCTCCAAAATCTATAATTTTTTTATTTTTGAAATGAACCGGAAGTTTTCCTAATTTATTACGAATGATTTTTGGTCCTTTTCGCGCACCAATTCTACCTTGATTTCTTTGCACACCTGCATCGCAAACATACCCAATGATACCAATAGTAGAGGTGGTTTTGTTTTGTATTTTTTCAACACTAGAGACCGTTAATTCTTGATTCCAATATTGATTTTTAAGTTTAGACTCTCTTACTGAATAATACTTTTTATTTCCAGCTTGATAAACAACATTTAAGCCTTTAAAAAAATTCATTTTTTGTATTTTATTTCTTCTCCTTTTAAAAACACTTTTTCAATGCAAGAATTTCCAAAAGAATATGGAATAAAGTTATAAGAAGGGATTTTTTTCGTTAAAATTAAATTTGCCAATTTACCTTTTGTTATAGAACCTACTTTACTATATAAATTCATTGCATATGCTCCGTTAATTGTTGCAGCGTTTATGGCTTCCTTAGGCGTCATTTGCATTTTTATACAAGCAGCAGCAACTACGAAATTCATATTCCCAGAGGGAGTTGAGCCCGGATTATAATCTGAAGCTAAAGCCAATGGCAAACCTTCATCTATCATTTTTCTTGCGGGTGTATATTGAATGTTTAAAAAATAGGAACAGCTTGGTAACGCAACCGGCATTGTTTTTGTTCCTTTTAAAGCTTCAATATCTTCGCTTCTCATTTCTTCTAAATGATCTACCGACAAAACATTATTTGCAATTCCGGCTTGTATTCCTCCAATCGCAGTAAATTGATTTACATGAATTTTACCAGCCAATCCCTGTTTTAATCCAGCTTGTAAAAGTTGCTCTGTATCAGCAACAGAATAATAGTCTTTTTCACAAAAAACATCAATAAAATCTGCTAAATTTTCTTTTTTTATTTCCGGGAGGATATCATCAATCAGCATTTTTAGATAACCACTTTTGTTGTTTTTATATTCGAAAGGTACTGTATGTGCACCTAAAAAAGTAGCTTTTATTTCAATAGGGTACTTTTCTTTTAATTTTTTGATAACGCGAAGCATTTTAAGCTCATCGTTCTTAGTTAATCCGTAACCAGATTTAATTTCTACAGCTCCAGTTCCTAAGTGTATAATTTCTTCTAAACGCACTTTACTTTGACTGTATAGAGCAGCCTCTGAAGTTGTTTGTAATTTTTTAGCAGAGTTTAAAATTCCACCGCCATTATCTGCAATTTCCTTATAAGAAAGCCCGTTAATTCTATCTACGAATTCACCTTCTCTATTACCTGCATACACGATATGAGTGTGAGAATCGCACCAAGAAGGTAATATCATTTTTCCGGAAGCGTCAATAATTTTTAATTCAGTTTTCGGACAATTTTCCATCACACCAAAATTTGAAATCAATCCATTTTCCACTAATAAAAAAGCATTTTTAATGGTAGGTAAAATATTCATCTCTTTCCCAGAAAGAAAATCGACAGTAATTTCTCTAACCTGAACTAATTCTTTGATGTTTTTAAAAAGTAAGTTCATTAAAACAAGTCTTTTAATATAGTTTCTTCTACCAAGTTAGGTAAAGTGATTTTTAAATTAGGAGTTCTCTCCATTTCTCTTTTAATGGCAAATATAGCTTCATTATTTCTTGCCCAACTTCTTCTAGCAATTCCATTGTTCACATCGTATAAAAGCATGTTTTTCAGCTTTTTTTCAGATTCCTTCGTTCCGTCTAATAACATTCCAAAACCTCCGTTTATGACTTCCCCCCATCCAACTCCACCCCCATTGTGAATAGAAACCCAAGTTGCCCCTCTAAAACTATCTCCAATGACATTATGAATAGCCATGTCTGCTGTGAATTTACTTCCGTCATAGATATTAGAAGTTTCTCTAAAAGGAGAATCTGTTCCGCTAACATCATGATGATCTCTACCTAAAATAATAGGACCAATTTCGCCTTTTGCAATTGAATTGTTAAAAGCTTCAGCAATTTTTATGCGTCCTTCAGCATCTGCGTATAAAATTCTCGCTTTAGACCCAACCACCATATTATTAGATTTTGCATTTTTGATCCAAGTGATATTATCTTGCATTTGTAGTCGAATTTCCGTTGGAGAATTCTCCATTAAGTTTTGTAAAATGCTTGCAGCAATTTGATCTGTTTTGTCTAGATCTTCCCCATTTCCAGATGCACAAACCCATCTAAAAGGACCAAAACCATAATCGAAACACATAGGACCTAAAATGTCTTGAACATAAGAAGGGTACTTGAAATCGATATTGTTTTTTGCCATTACATTTGCACCAGCTCTAGAAGATTCTAATAAAAAGGCATTCCCATAATCAAAAAAATATGTTCCTTTTTCGGTATGTTTATTAATTGAATTTGCATGTCTTCTTAAAGATTCTTGTACTTTTTCTTTAAATAGCTTAGGATTTTCTCTAATTAAAATATTTGATTCCTCATAAGATAAGTCTACAGGGTAATACCCGCCAGTCCAAGGGATATGAAGAGAGGTTTGATCTGAGCCAATATGAATAAAGATATTTTTCTCGTCAAAATGCTCCCAAACTTCAATAATATTTCCAATAAAAGCGATAGAAACTACTTCGTTATTTTTTTTAGCTTCAAGGGTTTTTTTAACTAAAACATCGATATCATCAATTAAAATATCTACCCAGCCTTGTTGATGTCTTTTTGTAGCTGCTTTTCTATTTAATTCTGCACAAATCGTAATACACCCTGCAATATTTCCTGCTTTTGGTTGTGCACCACTCATGCCACCTAAACCAGAAGTTAAAAATATTTTTCCATTTGGACTCTCTCCTTGTTTTAGTATTTTTCTAAATGCATTCATTACTGTGATGGTTGTTCCATGTACAATACCTTGCGGGCCGATATACATAAATGAACCTGCCGTCATTTGACCGTACTGAGTAACCCCTAAAGCATTAAACTTTTCCCAGTCGTTCGGTTTCGAATAATTAGGAATCATCATTCCGTTGGTGACTACGACTCTCGGTGCATTTTTAGATGATGGAAATAAACCCATTGGATGACCAGAATACAAATGCAAGGTTTGCTCTTCTGTCATAATCGACAAATATTGCACAACCAAAAGATACTGAGCCCAATTCTGAAAAACAGCACCATTTCCTCCATATGTTATTAATTCCTCTGGATGTTGTGCAACTTCAGGATTCAAATTATTATGTATCATCAATATAATTGCTGCGGCTTGTTGTGTTTTGGCAGGATATTCTGAAATTGGTCTTGCGAAAATTTTATAAGTTGGTTTGAATCGGTACATATAAATTCTGCCAAATTCATTTAATTCATATGCAAATTCGGTAGACAATTCTTGATGCCATTCTTTTGGGAAATAACGTAATGCATTTTTTATAGCCAATTTCTTTTCTTCAACAGACAAAATATCTTTTCTTTTTGGAGCTCTATTTGAATCTTTTGAGTATAATTTTTTAGCTGGTAAGGCTTTTGGTATCCCCTCTAGAATTTGTTCTTTAAATGTCATATCTAATTATATTTTACTATAAATTTTTTAGTTTCTACCATTTGAATTATTTTTTTTATATCCTCTTTTAATAGGCGATCATCTTCTAATTTTTCAACTTTCTCCCTTATTATATTATGATTTTCCTCAATGATTTTTGAAAACGTGTTGGGTCTTCTAAAATCTAAAGCTTGTGCTGCATACATTAATTCAATGGCTATTATTTTTTCTAAATTCTCCAGAATTTGATTGAATTGACGTCCAGAAATACTTCCCATAGAAACGTGATCTTCTTGACCTAACCCAGTTGGAATGCTATCTGCAGAAGGAGGGAAGCATAAAGATTTATTTTCAGTTACCAAAGCAGCTGTGGTATATTGTGGCATCATAAACCCAGAATTTAATCCCCCATCTTTCGTTAATAATCTAGGCAAACCGTATTTGCCTTCTAATAATAAACAACAACGTCTGTCTGCAATATTTCCTAGTTCTGAAGCTGCTATTGAGCAATAATCTAATGCCATTGCTAGTGGTTGCCCATGGAAATTACCTCCAGAAATAGCTTCACTGTCGCTTAAGACAATAGGATTGTCTGTGACAGAATTCATTTCTATTTGGGCTAATTCTAATAAATGATAATATGCATTTCTAGAAGCGCCATGAACTTGCGGAATACAACGCATTGAATACGGATCTTGAACACGCTCACAGTTTTCATGTGAAGTAATATTTTGAGAGTCTTTAAACAAGTTTCGCATTCTTTCAGCTACTTTAATATTACCTTTAAAGGGTCTTATTGTATGTAATTCTTTTCTAAAAGGAGATGAACTTCCTTTGTAACCTTCAATGCTCATTGCTCCGGAAATATCTGCTAAATCTAATAAGTATTCCATTTTTATCAGACCAGTTATGGTATGTGCGAGAATAAATTGAGTGCCGTTTATCAAGCCTAAACCCTCTTTTGCTTCTAACTGAATTATTTCTAATTGATGGTTCGCTAATACTTCTTTTGCAGGAACAATATCTTGGTTTATCCAAAACTCTCCTTCGCCTATTATTGGCAAGAATAAATGCGATAACGGAGCTAGATCTCCTGACGCTCCTACAGAACCTTGTTTAGGTACTGTTGGCAGTAAATCATGCTCAATAAAATAAATAATCCTTTTTATTAAGGCTAATCGAACACCAGAAAAACCTTGACACAGCGCATGCACTTTACAAATCATCATAATTTTGGACAGCTGTTTATCTATATTTTTACCCACACCAACAGCGTGAGTAATTAACAGATTTTTTTGTAATGTGCTCGTTTCGTCAGAAGTGATTTGTACATCACACAAAGGTCCAAAACCAGTATTTATACCATACACTGCTTTCGGTCCATTTGCCATTTTCTCTACTTTTGCTCTACATTCATTTATTGTTTGAATTGTTTGTGTTGTTAACTCTGCCTGCATTTTTCCTTGAGTAATAGCGATAATTTTTGATACCGTTAATTTATCTATTCCGTATTTAAAGGTCATCTTTTGAGTTATTATATTTTCTTAACTAAGTTATTCTTATTTTTAATGCTTATTGATATCGTTTAATACATTAATTAATAACTATGATTTATCAAATAGAATTAAGACACATTAGATATTTTTTAGCAGTTGCAGATGAATTACATTTTAGAAAAGCAGCTGAACGTTTGTTTATTTCTCAACCAGGGCTTAGCAGGCAGATAAAAGTTTTTGAAGAAGAACTAGGCGTTGCTTTGTTTGAAAGGCATACTCGAAAAGTGGTTTTAACAAAAGTTGGAGAATATTTAAAAATAGAATTTTCAATTCAATTAAAGACACTTTCACATACTTTAGAGAATGCAAAAATGTTACATAATGGTAAGAAGGGGGTATTAAAAATTGGATATGTAGGTTCTGCAATGCAGGATGTTATCCCTGATTTATTGCTACGTTTTGAAAAAAATCATCCAAATATATTGTTTAATTTAAAGGAAATTGATAACCAACATCAATTGGAAGACCTTTTATCTTTTTCATTGGATATTGGTTTTGTAAGATTAGAAAGAGTTCCTAGAGCTTTAGAAATTAAATCAATTTTAAAAGAAAATTTCTGTTTGGTTTTACCAAAAGATCATTTGATAAATGAAGATAACTTTATAAGTTTAGCACAGTTTAAAGAGGAGTCTTTTATTCTTTTTGATGTAAAATATAGTGCATCTTATCATGAGAAAGTTATGCAAATTTTTGATGATTGTGGTTTTGCCCCGTTAAGCTCTCATAATACAATTCACTCAAGTTCCATTTTTAAGTTAGTAGAAAATAATTTTGGAATTTCTATTGTACCAAAATCGTTAGCACAAAAGCGAGGTCACAAAATTAAATTTATAGAATTAACGTCTATTTCACAAAAAACAACTCTCTCAGTTATTTGGAATAAAAAAAATACAAATCCTATCTTAAACGACGTACTTGAAATAGTTGACTCACTAAAAACAGATACATCTTTAGACAAATTTAAATTATTTAAAAAAATCAAGTAGCTTTAAACAAAAAGGAAAATTTATTGGACAAACAATTGAAACTAGTGAATAAATATCTTATGCTGGTGAGGAGTTTGATTTAAAAGATAATTAATTTTGTCTTTTTTCGAAACATCCTTTTTCTAAATTTTTCACAACTTCGTTCCAACTAAAATATTGTCCTTGCATAATGATGTAAACTCCTTTATGTAAAGTTTGAACGTAAGAGAGAGCACAACCTAATTTGAAAAAACCATCAGATGAACTTCCAAAAGGATAAGGTATCATTGCCCCAGTGAGTATAATAGTTTTGTTTTTTAATTCAGTTTGGGCAATTGCTTTTACTGTTTCAACCATTCTGTCAGTCCCATGAGCAATTCGAATTTAATATACATTCAATATTTTCTTGTCATCGGGCCAAGGGACTAAAGTGTTTGTAGATGTTTGAACAGGCATTTGTGCATTTACTTTTCTTAAATAATTCCCTAACTCTTTTGATAATTCTTTCAATTTATCCCTTTCTGAACTTACTAAATTTTTAAACTCACCAATATCTTTATTAATATTGAAGAGTTCGAAATTACTGTTTAAATGATAATAGATTAATTTCCAATCTCCTTTTCTTATAACACTTCCAGCTGCAATACCAGGACCATTTCCTCCCCAATTATTAGGGTAGTGCCAAAAAAATGATCTATTATTAGGAATTTCTATTTCCCCTTTTAATAAAGAAGTAAAACTTATACCATCAACATTCTGAACGGTTTTATAGTCATTAATTTGTGCCATCTCTAAAACTGTCGAAAAGAAATCTTCTATAATTACAGGTTTATTTGTTGTGCTTGCTTTTTTAGTCTTTCCAGGCCATTTTACTATCATTGGTTCTCTTATTCCGCCTTCGTATAAGGAACCTTTTCCGCTTTTAAGTGGTTTGTTATGTGTATGTTTTTCTCCTCCTCTTGCATGAGCACTTAATCCTCCATTATCAGACATGAATAATATTATAGTATTATCACTAATTCCTTTTTTATTCAGATGATTCATTAAATCCCCAAGACTTTTATCCATTCCTTCAATCATTGAAGCGTATTTAGCTTCAATAGAATCTAATTCTTTATTTAAATAATTTTGTTCAAATCGTGAGTCTCCTTGAATTGGGGTATGGACTGCATAATGTGCCATATATAAAAAAAAGGGCTTTTTATCATCAATACTTTTATCTATTTCTAAAATCGCTTCATTAGTTAAAGCTTCACTTAAAAAAATATCTTTACCGTGATATTTCTCTAATCCCGGGACATCCCATATTTTTTCATTTCTTCTTTTGTTTTGGAATTTTTTTAAACCATAATAACTTCCAGGTGCACCAGCTGCATGCCCAGCAATATTAACTTCAAACCCTAAATTTAATGGATTTGCTCCTGGTGTAGTTAAGGCACCAAAGTGAGCTTTTCCAACATGAATGGTTTTGTAGTTGTTGTTTTTTAGTATGTGTGGAAGAGGCGTGATGTGAATAGAATTTTCAATAGAATCTATTGGCTGAGCACCATTCATATTCCACATAGGGATTTGCAAACCTACTGGGTCTTTTACCATAGAAATATTTCTTCTTAACGTCCAATTAGTCACTCGATGTCTTGCAGCATTCATTCCAGAAATTAAACTAACTCTAGTAGGGGTACAAACCGGCGTAGCGTAAGCCTGGGTAAATTTCATTCCTTCTGAAGCTAAACGCTCCATGTTTGGAGTTTTGTATATTCTGTTAAAATTTGTTTTTTCTTTCCAAAAAGGCACAGAAGTGTCTTGCCAACCCATATCATCTACCAAAAAAATAATAATATTTGGTTTTTGAGTAGTTTTACAAGAAATGATAGATATTAGAATTATAATTGAGATTATTTTTATAAAATTCATAATAGATTATTAATTTAAATTAATAATAATTATTCTAGATATTATTTTATTTTTATGAATGTTATAACCTCTAAAATGAGTTAAAAGACCCATAAATCGAACAAAAGGTACACTTAATATTTATAAAATGATTAAAAGAATACTCTCCTCACTCAAAATTGCGTTACTTTCTATATTATTTATAGGTTGTGAAGATCTTCAGGAAAAAAACAATAAAGAAATCAAACCTAACATTATTGTTATTTATACAGATGACTTAGGTTATGGAGACGTAAGTGCTTACAATAAAGGGACTTTAAACACCCCGAATATTGATAAACTAGCTAATGGTGGCATAAGGTTTACTAACGGATATGCTTCTTCTGCAACATGCAGCCCTAGTCGATATGCTTTATTAACAGGGACTTATCCATGGAGAAATCCAAGAGCAAAAATATTAACAGGAGCCTCACTAATTATTGACACAACAGAAATGACCATACCTAAGATATTAAAAACTAAAGGATATCACACCGGTATTGTTGGCAAATGGCATCTAGGTCTAGGTTCAGGTAAAATAGATTATAATTCTAATATATCACCTGGCCCTAATCAAGTAGGTTTTGATTATTCCCACATTATGGCAGACACGCAAGATCGAGTTCCAAGTGTTTATATAGAAAATGGTTATGTAGTAAATCTAGATCCAAATGACCCTATAGAAGTTAACTTTTTTCACCAAAAAGAAAATAATGACTACGGTCTTCCAACAGGGTTAAAAAACCCTGAATTAACTACAATGAAATGGGAACATGGTCACAATGGGTCTATTGTAAATGGAGTTCCTAGAATTGGATATATGAGAGGAGGAGAAAAAGCAAAGTGGAGCGATATTGATATGGCGGATCATTTTTTAGGAAAAGCTCAAGATTATATTAAAGAAAATAAAGACAATCCTTTCTTTCTCTATTATGCTCTACAACAACCTCATGTACCAAGAACACCACATCCTAGATTTGAAGGTAAATCTGGAATGGGCCCTAGAGGAGATGTAATTTTTGAGGCAGATTGGTGTGTTGGAGAATTTTATAAAACGCTAAAAGCTGAAGGGATTTTAGACAATACGTTGATCATTTTTTCTAGTGATAACGGACCAGTTCTAAATGATGGATATTATGATGATGCGGTTGAAAAGCTTGGAGACCACACCCCTTCTGGTGGGTTAAGAGGAGGAAAGTATAGTTTATTTGAAGCTGGTGCAAAGGTTCCTTTTATTGCCTATTGGAAAGGAAAAATAAAATCAAATGTTTCAAATGAAATAATCTCTCAAATAGATCTTTTTAATTCCATTTCCAGTATAGTTGGTTCAGACTATAAGTCAAAAGATGGTATAGATTTTTCTAACTTAATTTTAAATAACGAAGGAAACGGAAGAGATGAACTTATTTTAGAAGCAAGTTCCAGAACTGCTTATAGAAATGGAGATTGGGCAATGATTCCACCATATGATGGGGATGTAATTAGTAAAAATGTAAATATTGAATTAGGGAATTCAAAAGATTTTAAACTATATAATCTAAAAGACGATCCTTCACAAAAAAATGACCTTGCTAAAAAAGAACCAGAAAAGCTAAAGGAAATGATATCTAAATTTGTTAAAATTAGAGGAAGTAATTTTTCTAACATCGAAAATCTCAAATTAGATCAGAAGATTTAGTTTTTTCAAAAACTCCCTTATTAGTATTTTTAGCTACTTCGTTCCAATTGAAATATTGTCCCTGCATAGTTATATAAACTCCTTTATTTAAAGTCTGAACGTAAGAGAGAGCACAGCCTAAGTTGAAAAACCCATCAGATGAACTGCCAAACGCATAGGGTATCATTGCTCCAGTAAGTATAATAGTTTTATGCTTTAATTCAGCTTGGGCAATTGCTTTTGCTGTTTCAACCATTCTGTCTGTCCCATGAGTAATGATGATTTTATCAGTATTACAATTTTTACATTTAGAAATTATTTTTTCGAAATGCGAATCATTCATTTCTAGACTGTCTATCATCATTAAAGTCTCAATTTTTAAATCTAATTGACATCGACTTCGTTTTAACATTTCAGGGAGATGAGTTTTTTCAAAAAAAAGTTCTCCATTTATGTAATTATAGCTCTTGTCAAATGTACCGCCAGTTATAAATATTTGAATCATTATAATTTTTAAAATTCTTGATAATTGAATTACTTAAGCTCTTTAGCTAGAAACATATATATAGGAAAATGATCACTATATCCATTTAAAAATTTTCCACCGGCAAAACTTCTAAAGGGATAGCCCTCATATTTTCCATCAGAATTAATCAGATATTTTTTATTAAAAACAGCTGCTTTTAAAAAGAATAAAGAATTTTCATTATTAGCTAAGTTTTTGGTAATCATAAATTGATCGATCATATCCCACTTCCCTCTATACCTATAAGATCCATGCCCTTTTTTATAGAGCTCTTCCATTGGGTTATATAATTGATTATCCTTAATCTTAGTTTTTTTAAAAACAGTATTTAAAATAGGTTTGATACTCTTGTCATGAGGGTTATCGTTAAAATCGCCCATATTTATTATTCTTGCAAGAGGGTTTGTAGAGATAATAGAATCAATAATTTTTTTATTTAATCTGCCAGCTAATATTCTGCTTGGTTCACTTCTCATTTGACCTCCTGATCTTGAAGGCCAATGATTTACAATAAAATGAATTAATTCATTATCTAAATATCCAGAAACTAGCAAATGGTCCCTTGTAAAATCTGCCTCTCCATTTTTTCTTTTTAAATACAGGGGATAAGCTTTTGAAGAAATAGGGTTAAACCTTGTTCTGTTAAATAAAAGAGCAACATCGATTCCTCTTTCATCTGGAGAATCGTAATGAGCAATTCCATAATTATTGTTTTTCAACTCTTCTGAATTTATTAAGTCAATAAGTACATTTTTATTTTCTATTTCACATAATCCAATAATTGATGGTCCAGAATTAGAAATATCCCGTCCAATTTCAGAAATTACTTTTGCAATGTTTTGCAATTTTTTTTTGTAGATTATACTTGTCCACTTGTCTCTTCCTTTTGGAGTTCTGTCGTCATCAAAAGTTTTGGGATCATTTATAGTATCAAATAAATTTTCAACATTATAAAATGCGACTGTATTAATAGAATATTTTTTAGAAGAATCTAATTGAGCCCAAGAAATCAGAGGGCTGATAAGTAAGAATAACAATAATTTTTTCATTCGGTATTTTGAATGAAAATACAAATATTTCTTATACTTAATGAAGTTTAAAGTTTGTCGATACAATTAACTAACTTTAGTTTATAATATTTTAAATTATGAGTAAATTAAAATGTTCAGCCTGTACTTGTGAAAAGTGTACATGCGAAAATTACTCTTTCTAATTCATAGTTGTAAATTCATTTATTGTAATTAATTTTACAAATTAATTACATATTAATGAAAAGAAATTTAATTACAATTGTAAGACTTGGTTTAAGAGTGCATTCTTTTTTCCATTTATTAGAACTTATTGCTGCACTATATGAAGAAGCTTATATAACAGCTTCTATTGCTTTTATTGCGATGTTGTTAGAGTTAGCAGCTAGTTATTTAATCCCTAAAGAACATATTCACATTAAGCCTCTTATTTCTGACGTACATGAATCTTGTTCAGAGGATTCATGATTTTAAAACTTATTTAAAAAAAACCTGCTTGAAACTCAAGCAGGTTTTTTATGTTACGGTAAAACAATCTAAATTATTTTCCCTTACAAAATGGAAGTCCTGTTTTTGGACTTTCAACAACTACTTTGCTGTCTGGAAGGTCGCAAGCTTCAGGTCTTGAATCTTTTGAAAAATAATAAATAGTTTGATTTCTTCCACCTTTTAATTCTACATCTTTAGAATTTAAAAAGTAACTTTTTCCTTTACTGTTTGTGTGTTTGTATCCCATTATTTTAGTATTAAGTTAAACGTTAATTTACACTAATCTATAAAAAAAAATTCTTATCTGGAATTATTTTTTCCTCTCTGGAATCTAAAATTGTTAATTACTTTTTTTAGTTTGAATTTTATTTATTTATTTTTCCTAATAATTATAAATATATAATGTTAACTCTCTTTAGAGATAAACATCTATTTAATTACTTAAATAATTGATAATGAGCATTTTAATTATAAATATTTTTTACGTAACGTGTTTTTAATTATAAAACTTATTTTAGATGGGTTTCAGGAAGAAAAAATGAAAATTATTTTTAAAACTGTTCACAAGTAATGTTTAATCAGAGCTTTAACAAAGAAAAATCACCTCTTTTTTACCTATTTTATATTATAATTACAACTTGAACTTACTTAATGATATGATTATTAGAATAATACAATCTTTACTTTTACTTTTATTTTCACAATTTATTTTATCTCAAGAATATTCGGAAAGTCAATTAAAAAAAATTTCTATTGATATAGTAAAAGATTCAAACTCTTGTTTGTTTATATCCTTAGATAGTTTAGGCAACCCTAGAGCTAGGTTAATGGACAGTTATATGCCAAATGACGACTTTATTTTTTATTTAATTACCAACTCTTTAAGCAGAAAAGTTAAAGAATTAGAAAATGATTTCAGAGTGGTTTTGAGTTTTCAAAGTCTTGATGGAAAATCATATGTTACAGTTTCGGGTTTTTCAGTATTGTCTGATGATAAGGAGCTGAAAGAAAAGTATTGGAAAGATTCTTGGACCCCGCATTATAAAGATGTAAACAGTTTGCTTATAAAAGTTATACCTAAAAGTTTAGAAGTAATAAGTATTCCCAAAAATGTAGCAGGAGACCCTGTGACATGGAAGCCTGTAACGATATTTTTTAATTAAAAAACATCTATCTCGATTATTGTATCGATATCATTTCTGTTTTCTTTATTGACACTTAGCGTTAATCCTGATTTAGTATTACTGTAAGTGACTTTTGAATTTGTTCCAAAATAGATTGCTCTTTTTATTTTAAATGTAAAATTTGGAATAAAGTAACTTTCTCTGTTAGAATTCATTAAATGTATATAAATCTTATTTCCTCTACTAGTTGATGTTATTTCATCACTAGTTTCGATTGGACCCTTTTTTGTTTTATAAATAGTTTGTCCATTTTTTGAAAGCCAAACTCCTATTTCTTTTAGAGACTTGATATGCTCTTCTTGAATTTTGCCATTAGGCATTGGCCCTACATTTAAAAGAAGATTACTGCCATAACCTGCGGCTTTAACTAGATATTGTATTAATTCTTTTTTTGATTTGTGTTTTCTGTCTTTTAAATTAAAGCCCCAAGATCCATTGATCGTCTCACAAACTTCAAGTGGCAGATTTCCAATAGCATCTGAGGAGGTAGCAAAATTTTTAGTTCCTTTTCCTGGGAGATCTTTTTCAAACATTTGAAAATCTTCTCCAGAATTTGGAGCTAAATGATGATTGCTTCCTATTAAAGCTTTAGGCTGTAACCTATGGATTAAACTATAAACTTCATCTAATTTGAAATCAGCATTTAATTTACCAAATCTTTTTCCATCCCATTCATGTTGATCCCATTGCCCATCAAACCAAATGCCTCCAATTTCACCATAATTTGTTAAAAGTTCAGTTAATTGGGCTTTCATAAAACTGATATAATTCCCCCATTTCCCTTCCTTTCTTCCCTCTATCCCATTTCCAGTTCTTCCTCTTGGAAAATAGTCATCTCGATACCAATCTAATTGCGAATAATAGAAGAATAATTTTATTCCTTCTTTGTGACATTCTTCAGCTAATAGCTTTAAAATATCTTTTTTGTATGGAGATTTTTTAACAATTGTATAGTCCGTAGCATTAGAATCAAACATTGAAAACCCATCGTGATGTCTACTAGTAATTGTTATGTATTTCATTCCCGCATCTTTTGCCATCATTACCCATTCTTTAGCGTTAAATGCAGTTGGGTTGAAAAAAGATGGAAGTTTCTCATATTCTTTAATAGAAATGTCTTGATTATTCATAACCCATTCACCATCTCCTAACACACTGTAGACTCCCCAATGAATAAAAAGCCCAAACCTTGCTTCTTCAAACCATTTCCTAGCTTCCAAATTTTCTTTAGAGGGAATATATTTTTCTTGAGCAATTGCATTAAAGCTAATTAAGACAATAAAATATAAAATAAATTTCTTCATGGCTTACTAGTTTAGTGTTATATTTATGAAATGAAAACATTGAGATGGGTTTTGTTTTCCCTTTTTTTAATTCTAAGTACTTTAAGTTTTGTTGTTTTATTTTTAATGTACAACAACCTTTCATTTATTGACTATCCTTTTCTATATTCAGGCATAATATTTTTATTTCTTTCTATTTTTAGCTTAAAATTTTTAAAGAAACAGAAACTTAATAAATAATATTTTGAATTTCTTTCCATGTTATTAATTTTATTTTATTGTTTTTTAAAGCATTTATAAATTTATCACTTGAAACAATATCGTAATCTAAATTCCTCCATTTAGATCCAAAATCTGGGTGATCTACAGCGATTGACTTCATTTCGTCGTCGTCATAACCTAAGTGTACAATTAGTTGACTTAATCCGGGATTAAGATTGTTTAATATATCTAAGTAAAAAGTTTCCCATTCATGATGTTCTATTCCTTTTCGAGCCATATAAAAGTTTTCAATTACAACGACATTTTCTGGTTTTGGAAAATTTTTATCAAAATGAACAGCAACCATTTTTGGAACAAAAACGGGCAATTTATTTTTTTCTCCTATTTCTAGATACACTTTAAATAGGTCTTGATCATAAAACAATGCTCCTTCATGACTATCTATATGAGTTGGATTTATTCCAATTGATTTTGATAAATCTATTTGAGCTTGCAATTCATTTTTTAATTCTAAAGGCTCTGCATTTAAAACAAACTTTTTTATATTTTTAAATAATTCACCTTTTTTATTAATTAGAGATGGAGTATCAATAGGCTGTAAAACTCCGTTCCATTTATAATTTTTCCATTCACTAGTAACAGTTAGGTGAAGCCCTAAATCAATGCTAGGATTTTCAATTGCAAATTCACCAACTTCTGAAATATAGTCACATGGCATCATTATGCTTCCAGAATTAACATAGCCATTTTTTAAAGCTTTAAAACTTGCCTGATTTACAGAATTTGAGAGACCAATATCATCAGCATGAATAATTAAAAGTTTATCACCTTTTGAGTAACCAAGCTTTTCTGCTAGCCCTTCATATGGTTTATAATTTGTTTTTCCATTAATAAATTTAGCAGCAACTTTCAAATTATATATTGGAATTTCTTCGTATTCAAAATATGCAAATATTAAAACAATGAGAATGCTAACTGAAATAAAACTCCATTTTAAAAGTCTAATAATTAATTTTATAATTTTCAAATATTTATTTTTTAATTCCTGGCAAATTCAATGGTTTTGCTTGATGCCAGTTAAATTCAGTTTTATTTTTCGAAGGGTATAGTTCGTCTAAGTTATTAGCATCGTATAATTTCCCATCCATCATTACTTTTTCAATTGTATTAGAGTTTCTAATATCCTCTAATGGGTTTTTTTCTAGTATCACCAAGTCAGCAAGTTTGCCTTCCTCAATGCTTCCTATATCATTTTCTAATCCAATTGCTTCAGCACCAATTATTGTAGCCACTCTTAAGGCATCGTGTATATCAAGTCCTCCCGCTTGCATACTCCATAATTCCCAATGATAGCCTAGTCCTTGTAGCTGTCCATGCGAACCAACCCCTACAATTCCACCACTTTCTACAAGATCTTTAATGAATTTACCTTGTTCTTCAAATACGTATTCTTCTTTATGAAACCAACCATCATTTCTTCTCCTTGACTTATTGTCAAGATGATCTTTAGGCGTAAAGAAATTCAGCTTTTTATCTCCCTGTACATCTTCTGTCGCATAGTAATAATTTTCAGCCCAAGGCCCCCCATAAGAAACTAACAAAGTAGGAGTATAGGCCATTTTGGACTTTGCCATTATTTCAACCAAATCTTTATATACAGGATAGATAGGAATATTATGTTCTTGACCCGGATAACCATCTAACATTTGGTTCATGTTTAATTTGATGTGTAGTGCACCTTCAGTAGTTGGCATTAGTTTTTGTTCTTTTGCAGCCATCAAAATCCATTGTCTATGTTTTCTGTTTCCAGTACGATACATTTTAATTGTTTTGGTATTGTAATATTTGGAATATTGTTTTAAAACATCTTTGGTATGATCCAAGCTTTTAAGATTATATCCCCAATAGCCTACACCTGGACCAGTTGAATAGATTCTAGGCCCATGCATTAAACCTGCGTTTACCATATCTCCATATGAAAGTATGTCTGTAGTCCCCGTTTGAGGATCTCTAATGGTAGTTACTCCATAGGCCAAGTTTGCTGCAAACGACCAAGTTTCGGTCCTATGAACATCTCTAGAAACTCTTACATGTGCATGAGTATCAACAAATCCAGGGATAATAGTTTTTCCAGAAAAATCTATTTCTTTAATTGAACTATTGTTTTCAATTTCACCAGTTTTTCCAACTTTTTTAATTCTATTGTTTTCGATTAGAATATCTCCTTTTTCTATAACCTCTTTACCTTTCATCGTTATTATTCTTGCATTTTTTAAAATAACTGATCCAATAGCTTTGTTTTTTTCTATAAATGTTTTTATTTCAATTTCACTAGCTTGATAAGATATTGTTTTGTCTTTGTCTTTGTCTTTGTCTTTGTCTTTGTCTTTTTTTTCTTTTTTTATTCTTTCTTCATCAGCTTTGGCTAGTGGAATGTTATAATTAAATAATGATTTTCCTAAGGAGAAATAGACGTTATCTCCATTTGTTCCCCAGGATGCAAATTCTCCACCAAACTTAGTTAACTTCCTTGCTGGGAAGGCTGAACTACTTGGTTTAGAAACATTAATTGAAAAATCTTTTACTCCAGTGTAAGGAATGGTAACGACATAAACATCATTATTTATTACCGCTAAAGCCTTTTCATCAACAGGAGATTTAATTATATATGATGCTGAAGATGGAGGTGTTTTTCTACCTGGGGTACCATATACAGAAATTCCTGTAATTTTTAAAATCTTTTTTTCGTCAGTTCCATCCCATCTAACCGAACTTAGTCCGTTTGACCTGCTATATAAATGAATTCTGTTGGAATCTATTACAAAATGAGGAAATGATCTTCCTTTTGTTTTATCAATAAAATTATTATTTCCTCCATTAGAAGAAACCCACATTATTTGAGAGTCTACTCCACCATTTCCATATTCAATAAAATCATTTTCAGATGACTTTATAAAAACAATTTTGGAACCGTCATTATTCCAAGTTGGATAAGAATAGACGCCATTTTCTTGAGATATTTTTGTTGTTTTATTTCTACTCTTTAAACTACTTTTATAAATAGCTCCACCTTCTTTTTCATCCCATGTAGTAAAGACTATGTGTTTGCCATCTGGGCTCCAAACTGGCATATTTTCTGTGTAATTTAAATCACTCAACCTAGTTGGTTCTCCATTAGGGAGTTGTTTTATATATATTTTTTGAAATGAAGAATAAGCAATTTTTGTTCCATCTGGTGAAACTTTAGGATTTCTAATTTGATTTGAAACGATCTTATCTTTATCTTCAATTGGATAATTGAACTTTAATTGAGGTCCTAATTCAATTTCCTCCTCAACTTGAAAAGGAATATTAATTGCATCTCCACCTTCAATAGGTATTTTATTTATTTTTCCTCCATAGGATGCTATTACAAATTTACTGTCGGGGGTAAACGTCATAACCGGTAATGTTCCTAAAGTATTTTGAGACTCTATATCATCTCTTTGAATAGGGTATGCCAGCCAATTTTCTTCTCCATTTACAAGGTTTCTTGCCATTAAGCCAGTTTGATCATTCCATCTAGATCCATAAACCAGCCATTTACCATCAGATGACAGCGTTGGAGAAAATGCTGAACCATATCTAGAGGCGATCCTTTCAACTTTTCCAGTATCTCTATCGTATCTTGCCAATGAAATTTGAGGAAATTTCGCATTATATTGCCAAGCATTAGTTTTGCTAGAAAACCAAATATATCGGTCGTTTTTTCCCACAGCTATATCACTAACCTTTAAATTAGCAGGCTCCTTGATTAATTCAACTCCTTTTCCTCCAGATTTATGATTTAAAAATAATTTTGAATTTCTACCACCTTTTGTACTGATTATATACTCTCCATCATTTGTCCACTCAGCAGTTTCCATAAAATAATCATCTCCTTTAGTTATTTGAATAGAATCACCATTTTCCAAATCCAATACCCAAGCATTTGGCCCTCCTGTTCTGTCAGAAACCATTAATAACTGTTTTCCATCAGGTGAAAATTTTGGATGAGAATCAAATGCTAGCCCTCTTGTAATACGACTGGCTTTGCCTCCTTCAATTGGTAATGTATAGATGTCGCCTAACATGTCAAAAGCTAAAGTTTTTCCATCTGGACTTATGTCTAATGACATCCAAGTTCCTTCGTCAGTATTTAGTTTAATTTTCCTATCAACTTTCAATGGTAAGCCCGTTTTTTTCTTTTTTGTAGAATCTTTTTCTTTTTCATTTTTTGACTCTTGAGCTGACATGCTGGCTGTTAATATAAATGCTAATAGGTAAATTATTTTTCTCATTTGTTTTAAATTTTGTGGTTTTTAAAGCATAAACAACCAATAATATCTTTATTAAAAAACTAATTATTTATGATAATAGTTGTTATTCTGATAATTAAATTAATAATTATCAGGCATATACACTATTAAAATTCATTAATAATTGAATTATCTATATCAATTATATTTTTTACATTTAATGCTTATCTTTAAAAAATTAATTATTAGTACTTTACACAGCTAAAAAAGTATTGATTAAAAAGTAAATTTTGAAAAAAGGGCTTTTATTATTTTTCTTATTAAATTTTCTTAATGGCTCTTCCCAAGAAGGTTTACCAATTTATACAGATTATTTAACAGAAAACTATTATCTAGTTCACCCTTCAATGGCAGGGGTTAACATGACAGGGGGAAAAGTCAGGTTAACATCTAGAAAACAATGGTTTGATCAGGTAGAATCTCCAAATTTACAGACTCTTACAGCTGATTATAGACTTTCTGAAAGATCTGGAATTGGAACTACTATTTTTAATGATCAAAATGGGTATAGTTCTCAAACTGGTTTTTATTTAACTTATGCTCACCATATTAATTTTAATTCTTCTCTAATTCCTTCTAAAAGACCATACCCTTCAAAAGATGATCAAATTAATCAACTCTCGTTTGGAATAAGTGTTGGTGGAATTCAAAATTCTTTAGATCAAACAACTTTTGATTTATTTGATTTTGATCCTTTAATTGCTGGAATAAAACAAAGTACAGGGTATTCAAATATGGATGTAGGGATGTCATATGTGACTAATAAATATTACGCTCACTTAACTTTAAAAAATTTACTTTTTGCTCCTCATAATATGTATGGAGAAACTGTTGATCATCATACAAGTGTAAGGCGTTTAATTTCTTCACTGGGCTATGTTTTTTATACTGATCAACCTTGGTCTTTTGAACCATCATTATTATTTCAAGTAGCTGAACTAACAGACGAAAAAGCGCTAGACATTAATTTCAAAACTTATTATAAGTTAAGGCAAGGAAGATTATGGGCTGGTTTATCTTATAGAAATAGTTTTGAAGGTGCTCAATATTTAGACGGAGCACTTCTTAAAAAACAAAGACTTCAATTGATTACTCCTTTGGTTGGAATAAATTATAAAGATTTCGTTTTTTCTTATAATTATTCTTATCAGCAAGGAAATATAAAATTTGGCTCAGGTGGATTTCATCAAATCACAATCGGATTTAACTTTTTAAGAGGTTCAATAGATTGTGACTGCTTTTAACCTACCATTTTGTAAAGGGTTTTAGTTCCATGGTCTAACTAAACTAAAGTGTGATTTAAATTCTCTACCATCTTGTAGTAATACACTAAACCAATAATCTGTTGACGGCATAGGTTTTCCGTTAAAGGTTCCATTCCATCCTTTACTAAGTGGGTCTAATTCTTTTAGGAGTTTACCATACCTATCAAAAATATAGACTTTAGTTTTAGGCTGAAAGTCAGCTCTTATTCCAAGCACTTTCCATGTATCGTGTATGCCATCTCCATTAGGTGTAAAGAATTTTTTATATCCAATAACAGACACGTCTATTTCAGCAATACCACAGTTGTTTTTATCTCTAATATAGATGGTGTGTATTCCAGGTCTTACCTTTTCAAACAAGGTCTGGTCTTGGTAAGGCCCAGCTATGTCATCAAGAGCATACTCATAGTCTCCAATTCCAAGGGTTTCCGTTAGGACTGTGATTGTATTGTTTGGTCCAGCCTTTAAATCCGTAACTACGATGTCTTTATTTGTTACTGTTGCTATTTTAGATTCAGCTATAGTTATGGTTAAACTTCTAGAGCAGTTAGTTCCGTCTTTAGTAGTTGCAGTAACTATATATTCACCTCCAAGACCTATTAAAACACGGGCATTCGTACCAGCTAGATTACCTGGGTAAGAAGTTCCGTTACGCGTCCATGTATAAGAGTATGTTCTACTATCTGAAGATTTAACACCTATTGGGATAGGATCTAGGTTTAAACAAACTATAGTGATGTCATCAATTCTTTCAAAAACAGGAAGTGCATTAACTACAAACTCAATAGACTCAGTTATGATACAATCTAGATTAAGTGGATTAGTTACGCTCGCTGTTACTGTTTGTGTTTTGGTATTAAATGGATTAGGAAGCGTAGCAGCTGTTTGATTAACTCCTTTATCATCTACATAACTAAAGCTTACAGTATAGTTCGTTAAGCTCTGAGCGATTCCTGTAACAGGATCAGTTAGAAGCGTACTTAAGACAGAGGAAGTATCAAACTCAGAATATCCGTCTGTATCATCTGCCCCGTCATCACAGCGCGCAGCAACAGTAACTGGGTAAGCTTCTGGCGAGTCATTTACTAAAAACTCTAGGGTAGTGGTGTCATAACAAACACCATCAGGATTAGTGACACTGCTAAGAGCTGTAGCCAGTTCAATTCTAATATCAATAGTCTGGGAAGTTGACAAGAACGGATTAGGAAGTTCATTACCAATTAAGGTTCCATCAGCCAAGTAATAATAAGTAGTTACATTAGTTTGAGCGCCTACAAGAGTAGCTTGAATGGCAGAAGTATCAAAGGGAAATTTACCATCTTGAGAATCTAAATCTAAAGCACTATCTCCATCACATTGTTTGGCAATAGTTACAGCGTTAGCTATAGGTCTAGGCTCAACATAAAGCGTAGCCACTTGCTCGTAGCCTAAACAGTCAAAAGTACTGATATCAATATTAACTATTCTTGCCCATATTGGTTGGGTAGTAGCGGTTGTGTTAGTGAAATCTAGATCAGTATTTATGGGGTTTTCACCACTTAAACCATCAGTAGAATTAAGGTGTAGTGTTACCTTTATATTTTGAGCACTAAACTTCGCGTTAGAAGCTATAAGTTTTTGTTTGACTTCTTGTAAAACAGCACTACTAAAAGTAGCGAGACCATCTTGAGTTAAGGCAGGGGAATCGTCACAAACAGCATAGAAAGTATCGTTATCTTCCATAAAGGTTTTAGATATTTGACTAGCAGCTACTGTGATATCAATTTGTGAGGTTCTGTAACAATCGTTAGTGGTAATGATTTTTACATAAACAGAATCATTGAAAGGATCATTCTGAAAAGCAGTAGGATCAGTAATTAAAGAGCCTGTATTTAAATCCTCGTCTGTATAATACTCAAACGTTTCATTTTGATAATCAGAAGAAATAATTAACTGTGATTCTGTCAAATTATGAATAGATACTCCGTCATTATCATCGTCATCGTCACACTGTTCAATCTTAATTACAGGATTAATAATAACAGGAAGTGGGGCTACAGTTACATCAAATGAAGTAGTTGCTCTATAACAACCTGTTGTGTTGTTTAAGACTCTAACAAATATTTTTTCTCCACCAGCTACTGAGTTCGTGTAAGGAGAAGCGAGTCCAGTACTAGTCGTGTCATCTGCATCTTCTTGACTGAGGTGATAGGTTACAGTAAAATCATCAGCATTTTGTAAACCTAGAATAGTAGTTGTTTTAGAAGCTAAGTTAAAAGTTGAGATGAACCCATCAGTATCACCACCAACAGAACTGTCATCACATAAAATAATGGTGTTAACTTCATTTGCAGTTGGCAGTTTTTCAAATACTGTTAAGACAACTTCATCGCTTAAAGAAGGACATAAATATTGATCAGAATTAACTAGTACTCTATACTTATTACCATTCATATCAATATTAATATTATTAACATTTAAAATGGCAGTATTTGTTCCGCTATAAGTTTCGCTTTCATTTAAATTATCCCACGGCTCATAATTTGTAGATTCAGAATTATAAATTTGCCAAATAAAAGCTGGATTATCTAAAGTTTTTATCCCAACACTAAAACTAGCACTAACTCCAACTTGACAGGCAGTTTTAGAAACAGGTAAAGAATTAATTAATACGGGAGAACTTACTTTTTGAAAAAAATAAATTCCATTGTCATCTTCTAACGGAAGAATTGTATAATCATGACCTGTAATTCCTCCTTTGTCATTAACACCACCATTATCAAAAGTTGGTATTCCAACTCCAATTATTCCATCTCCATCTTCATCAATAAATCCAGCTTCAATTACATCGTTACATACGTCACCATCACTATCCAAATCTAAATAATCATTTACCTTATCTTCATCTGTATCTATTGAATAATTTTGAATAGAAATTATTCCGCTAAATACTCCATTAGTTGTAGTGTTAGTTCTTTTTTGAGTTATCGAAATTCCAGTTATTTCACTTGCAAGAAATTCATAAACAATAGAGCTGCTTGCGTTAGTATTTTGTTTAAAAATAATTTCATTTGCAGTATGATTAGACACTCCTGTTTCAAAATTTTCATCAAAATTAGTATCTACCAAAAGATTATCATTTGGATCTAAAAGAGTAATATTTTGAGAAATGGGAAAAACCTTAATTATAAAAATATCTTCATTATTACCTTCATTTTCTTCGGGATTATCAGAAAATATGATGTTTAATTTTTCTTTAAAAGAAAGGGTATAATTTAATTGAACATCATTTCCGGCAAAGACAGTTGATTTAAACACCCCATTCTCACTACCTTCAAAAGCATTAACATCCGCTGGAACGCTAGTTATAACCCCCCCGTTTTCTAAAATAGAAGTATTAATAGTCTCGTTTTTTTCAAACTTAACAGATGGACTTTCCTCATTAGTTAAATCAATTGAAGCATTTCCAAAAGATTCTGTGTTATTACTAATACCATCATTATCCTTATCTATATCAATATTATCAATAATTCCATCTTGATCAGTATCTGATGGACAGATGCTGATGACAATTTTATTTGATAGAAAATTAAGGCTAGAGCATTCTAGTACTCCTTCTAATTTGTAAGCTCCAGCTATTGTTGGTTTGAAAATTAAATCGTTATTTCCTATAGGGATAAAATTTCCAAATTCATCTTCAATTAACCATCTAATGCTATCAAAATTTTCGATTTTTGATGCTGTTAAAATAATATTAGATTCTCCATTTTGTTTTATACACGAACCTAGGGCTTCAAGCTCTACATCAAAAACCACTTCTGGTGGACTTGCAAAACCAGAATAAAACCCTCCAGTTGTCGCTGCTCCACTGAAATTAAAATAAGCAACGTATAATTCATCACTTCCAGTAACTGCAATATTTCCCGTTAATTCTTTAACAATATAAGTAACGTAGTTTTCATTCCCTGTAACTTCTAAAGGACCTGAAACTCCACCAAAACTTTCAATTGGATTCCCATTAATTAAAATTGTTGCATTTTTCTTTGTTATAAAAGAGACAGCTCCTTCAAATGTTTTATTTCCTATTTTATCTATAAATGCAATATTATCCACATCACCTTTTGACGAACAATTTAATGGAGGGACAAAAAACATTCCTTGATTTGCAGCAGCAGCATTTGCTAAATCATATACACTTCCAGTACCTTGAAAAGCAAATAGCTTATGATCAAGGTTAGCAGATCTAACATACATGTTTCCCCCTGGACTTTGAGAGCTGAATTGGTCTCCTTCAATTATAAAATAGTCTCCTGCTTTGGCAAGAGTTCCATAAGATTGTCCATTAACTAATATTTCGGTATTATTTTGATCTGCAATAATTAGTACATTTTCCCAACCATCGTAACCGTTTCCTCTTATAAAAATATATTCAGATCCTACTAAATCAGATCCAACAATTTGATCCATGCCATAATCCTGACCTCCAGTTGATGTTTCAAAACTTCCACTAGCTGAGCCTGTATTTACAACTATTGGCTTGTCAGAACTTACTAATGTTCCAATAAGTTCATTTCCTAAAAAATCACCACCAGACCCTCTTCCTGTACTAGCCAAAACATAACTTTCTCCTTTACTTAAGTCAATTATTAAAGGAAAATCAATTGTTTTAGTACCTCCAATTGTTTCAACGGTTTTAGTGAAAGTAAAGCTTACTTTTGTTAAATCTTCAGTGGCCATAACAGATATAAAACCAATATGACCTGAATTTTGATTTTGAAACATCCCAGCCCTAAACCTTGTTCCTAAGCCTGATTTCCCTTTGCTAACAATAGCTCCTGCCTGAAATTGATTTCCATCAGAATTTACTCTGGCAGAAACATATACTTCTGATTTAGCTTCAACTATAAATCCTTTATTTAAAATTTGCTCTGTTTCTGATTGCTCTATAAATAGATTGCTCCACCATCCGTTGTTATCTCCTGGGTCCTGAGCTAATTCAATTGCAATAGGATTATTTTTATCTACTTCACCACTAGCGAATATTGTCCCAGAATCATTTGTAACCCCTAGTAATCCTCCAATTTTAACTTCAAACTTAACGGGCGTGATGCTAGGGGTTGAAATATACATCCATTGATCTCCAGGGTCATCATTAGCAGTTAATGGTGGGATGTAGTGAACTTTACTTAACTGTGCATTGAGACCTAAAGCAAATAAAAAGCAAGAAGTAATTAAAATAAAATTCTTCAATATATTTTTTTGATTAATATTTCTTTAAACAATGTAAATATAAAGCATAGATAAATATTTAGACTAGTTAATTATTATAGTTTTTATTTAAAAATTTTAATACTATCTATTTACTATGTTATTGAGAATGCTTTTTATAAATTTATAATGTAAAAAA
>TARA_B110000285_G_scaffold71128_2_pt1 | contig 34518 bp, 22 predicted proteins | sample TARA_B110000285 | Tara Oceans TARA_B110000285 (sample SAMEA4397756) | marine metagenome | biome: Polar Biome; feature: [SRF] surface water layer (ENVO:00010504); material: water (ENVO:00002006), including particulate matter (ENVO:01000060) such as... | depth 5 m
CTTTCTTTAGATATACGTTCAAGATGCCCTAAATACGCATCAATAAATTGCTTATTTACATATAAACCTGACCACTTTAGGTAATTCAAAGAAGGAGTGTCATAGGCAAAATCAGATTTCGTATGCCAACTAGAGCCATCAAAACCAATTGGTTCCAATCGGCGACTAGATGGGTTATAATAGAATCTTCTATTGTGCCAATTTAGCCCATGATGTGTATTTGTTAATTCCGAGATCGCCATATGTATCGCTAGTCTCTCAATGTCAAAAACCTCACTAATCTCCCTTTTATTATTTCTAAAATCATTTAAAAGAGCCTTTGCGCTTGCGCGCACATTTGAATCAAGAACGGCGTAATAATTAAACTCTTTAATAGGAGAGTTAAAGTAAATTTCTTTTGGCGTTTCGTATTTAACAGAATCATTTAATACGCCGTTATTCCACAAAACATCTTCAGAGATGCAAATGATGGGACCTCGAGGCCTGTTAAATCGGTCTGTTAAATGATGGGTGAAATGTTCTTCAAAAGTACATACCGTCTTATTCTGATTTACGTTTAATTCAACAACATCCGTGTGCAGAGAGAGTATATCGTGTTGCTCAAGAATTTTATGAAAAATCCATTCAGGCATAAAATTCCGTGCACCAAAATATTGAAGGGAAAATTTATTAGTGCCTAATACCGTTTTGTTTTTTAGCGTTCTTACGCGGTACGAGGGTGGATTGGTTTGGTAATGGTCTAGCTGATCCCCTTTTAAACGAATTTTTACATCTAAAATCTTGTCGTCGATTGTTAAAACCGCTTTTACAAAGGATTTATGCGACGCCTTGACAATTTGGGTTTTTAAAACGTCATTCCGCAACGAATCGATATAGAGAAAGTCGTCAATAGGGATTTCTAAAGTTATTTTTTCGATATTGGCCGATAAGGACCGATAATAATGATAAGGTTTAAAGATCAAATCTTGTCGAAAGAGATATATAACAGAGGCAAGAAAAAGAACGCCAACAATCCAAATTCTTAACCGTTTCGAAAGCATCAATTACTTTTTATTAAATCTGTCTTCAACAAACTCAACCTCATTCTTATGGTGAGCGATTGGCTTTCCGTCTTCGCCAAGATTAACCATAATGATTTTATCGACCGTAAGAATAGTTTCCCTAGTCATCTTGTTTCTCGCTTCGCATTTCAAGGTGATTGAAGTATTACCAAATTTGATGACTTCCATTCCAATCTCAACTATATCTCCTTTTTTAGCAGAGGCCATAAAATTAATTTCTGACATGTATTTGGTGACAATTCGAGGGTTTTCCAATTGGATAATTGTATATAAAGCCGCTTCTTCATCAATCCAGGCCAAAAGTTGGCCTCCAAAAAGAGTTTCGTTTGGGTTTAAGTCTTCGGGTTTTACCCATTTCCTTGTGTTAAATCTCATAAGACAAATAGTATAAACGATTCTTGAATGTGTATTATCTGAATCAAGTAATAACGTTATGACCTAAAAATATATTAAATATAAATAACAAAGTGTTCTGGATAGACAAACCTATAACTCTTTTACTTAAAACACGTGAGCTAAGGTGAACCAAGCGTAGTTTACTTATTCAAGATTTTCTCTGCAACTTGTTTCGCGTCACGGCAATACTTATCATCACCCTGTAATTTCCATTCACCTGTTTTCTCTATGTAATACCTCACGGTTTTCTCTACAACCTCTGAATACCCACCGTACGCATCTAACATACTTTGCAACTCTTCGGTATAATCACTCTTGCTTAATTCCTGCTTGAGTACTAGCCCCCATAATCTATTAATACGCTTAGATTTCTCTTTGTAAATTGGGTTTATTGTTTTATAAGCCATTAAAAAAAGAGAAAGCGCTTTGGCTTCGGCTGATGGTTTTTCTGTTTTGTTTTTCATACTCTTTGTTATCGATCAAATATAAGTGCTTATTCGTAATTCAATTTCTTTAAGTATAGTTCCATTTTCACATTAGACAAACTATAACTCATATCCTTTAAATCAATTTCTTTGAAATTAAACTTTTTATACAACGTAATTGCATTTTCTAGTTTCTTGTTCGTTTCAAGTACAATCTTTTTAGCGCCATTCTCTTTGCACCATTTTATACCTTATGACAGGAGTTTACTACCAATACCTTGGCGTTAATATGCCTGTTTCACTCCAAATTTCAACAATTCAAAAACAAATGCATCTATTTTTTTCAAAGCGACAGTCCCTACGACCTTATCCCAATATCCAACAAGAATTATATGGCCTCCATTTTTTAGAATAATTTCAGTTGGATTTTCTAACATGACTTTGTCGGCCTCTTCGAAGAGCTTATATTTCGTCAGCCATTCTAGGGACAGATTAACAAAGTCCTCATGATATTTTGGCTCGAATGGAAAATTTTTCAATTTAGGCATCTACATTTATTGTTGCTTTTCAATTTAACGATCGGTGTATACCATAGTATCGATGGATCTGAATTAAATATACTGTTTACTTATTTTTTAATCAATTCTATTAGGGTTTTTACTCATTTCAAAAATAATCTTCCCTCCGTTAACAATATGATTATGGGTTAAAGTAAGGCCATCTAATACTTTTCCATTTAGTATGATGCTTTTAACATAGACGTTTTCTATACTTTGGTTATTTACTACAATTGTAAAAGTTTTCCCATTATGTAAATGTATTTTAGCTTCTTTAACCAACGGGCTTCCGATTGCATAATTTGGTGACCCTGGTGTTACAGGGTAAAAGCCTAAAGCACTAAAAAGATACCAAGCACTCATTTGTCCAGCATCATCATTCCCACATAATCCTTCAACCGTTGGAGCATACATTGTATTCATAATCATACGAACACGTTCTTGGGTTTTTTCAGGATGACCTGTCCAATTGTATAAATAAGGGATATGGTGGCCTGGTTCATTTCCATGGACATAATTTCCTATGATACCATCGCGGGTAATATCTTCATGCTTTGCGATATACTTTTCATCAATAGACATCGTAAATAAAGAATCTAAATGTTTAGTGAATCTTTCTTTTCCACCCATCATATTTATCATTTTATCAATATTTTGCGGGACGTATAATCCATAATTCCAGGCATTCCCTTCGATAAAACCTTGTCCGTGCGTATCCATAGGGTCGAAATTTACACGAAACTTACCGTCCGCTAATTTTGGCCTCATGTAACCACTTTTAGAGTCGAATACATTATTGTAGTATTCTGAGCGAATCATAAACTCTTTTACCATTTCGGTATTGTCAACCTGCTTTGCTATTTGTGCAATACACCAATCATTATAAGCATATTCTAAGGTTTTAGAAACAGAAGAATGACTTTTATCGTCTGGGACATATTTGTAGTCCATATAATCTCCCAAACCATCAAAATACCTCACCTTAGCCGTGTTTACAGCAGCGATTAAAGCCTGTTTATGATCAAAGTCACCAACATTTTTAGCCATTGCATCTGCAATTACAGAACTTGCGTGATAACCAATCATGCACCAGTTCTCATTAGCATAATGACTCCAAATAGGTAGCATCTTATGTACACTTTGATCATGGTGCGCCAACATGGATTTTATCATGTCATTATTACGTTCAGGCTGAGTGATGTTAAAAAGAGGATGTAGAGCTCGATAGGTATCCCAAAGTGAAAAAACAGTGTAGTTTGTAAACCCTTGTGATTCGTGAATGTTTTGATCTAACCCTCTGTATTTCCCATCAATATCTTCGTATAAAATAGGCGATAGATTGGTGTGATACATTGCCGTATAGAAATTATACTTATCGCCTTTACTCAAAGTATTTACCTCAATTTTTGAAAGTTCTTGATTCCATTTAGCTTTTGTTTCTTCTCTGGTTTTGTTAAAATCCCAATGCGGAATTTCAGCTTCCAAATTCTTCAAAGCTCCACCTGAACTAACTGAGGATAATGCAAATTTAATGTTGATTTCTTCAGCCTCTTGAGTCTCAAAATTGAAGAAAGCGCGTATGTCTTTCCCAGCCATTTCAGGAAAATTATCTGATTGATTAAAGCGTCTATAAAACCCATCATATTTTACCTGATCATATTTTTTATGGCCATAACTTTTAAATGGTTTTGAAAAACGCATTGCAAAAAAAACCTTCTTATCTCTTGCCCACCCCTTTGTTTGTCTGTATCCCGTAACTAAAGAGTCATTTTCTACACGAATAAAAGTCCAAACGTTTTTCTGGTCATGGTGATATACATTATAAACCATATCCAAAATGATATGCGCATCTTCTGATTCAGGAAAAGTATATTGGTGAAAACCGACACGCTCACTAGTTGTTAGTTCGGCCGTAACATTATAGTCCTCCAAATCGACTTTATAATAACCTGGAGAAGCGACTTCATTATCATGAGAAAATGTGGAATAAAACCCCTTGTTACCCTCCTTCGTTTTTAAGGGGTCAAGCACCAAATCCCCTATTGTTGGCATTACAAGGAAATCACCCAAATCAGAATGACCAGTGCCACTTAAATTTGTATGAGCAAATCCAATAATTATTGAATCTCGATATTGATAGCCAGCACAATACTCATAGGTCTCACTGTTGTAGCTACCGTCGCTGTTAAACATAACTTCAAAGTTAGTTTGAGGACTTAATTGTACCATTCCAAAAGGGGCGGATGCACCAGGAAAGACATGTCCCATTTTGCTTGTTCCGATAAAAGGATTTACATATTGTGTGTAATCTTCTTTTATTTCCTCCTTAGGAATAGGCGCTGTATTTAGACCGCCTTTACCACAAGCGCTAAGAATAATACCCCCTAATAATATGGCTGTGTTTTTCATGTTTAAATGCAATGCCCTAGATTGTAAAACTATAGGAATCAATATCAAATGTCAACTATGTGCTGTTAATTATATCTATTGTTTAATTATTCTTTTAGTATAAACTACATCATTTGATTTGATTTTAATGATATAAACGCCAGCGTCTAAATCCGTCACCTTAACTTTGGACGCTGATGTAAAACAATCTTCACGTAAAAGTTCTCCGTTAAGTTTATATAATACAAAAGAGGAAGCTTCTGGATTTTCAGATTTGGATTCAATTAAGATATAATCCCATGCTGGATTGGGAGAAACCGTAAAGCGTTGATCAAACGGCGTATTTTCATGTATTGAAGTCTCTCCGCACCCCTTCAATAGATTAAATTTTGTCTGCAGTGAATCAATGGGTTCAATCCCATCATTATTCGATGTTTTTACCGATACTACAAATGAAGGAATACCAAAAACATCGGTAGGCTGGGCCACTTTTACAAATGCAAAGAGAGAAGAGGTTCCATTTGATGCACATCGAGTATCGGCACCAATCATATTCGCCCCCTGTAGCGCGGCCATTAATTTACATGCCAAATCGCCTTCCTCATTTAAAAAACGGACCTCCATAGAGTCCAGAACCTTTTGTCCTAAAAGAATATTTCCTTGTATGGAATAATTAGATCCCGTAATGTGATTCTTATAATCATCGGTTGCAGAACCCGTGTGAGCTGCAGTTTGAGGGCTTGAATTCATTAATGCTGCAATTCCGTATTGTCTAATTTCAGGTTGCCCAGAAACATCATTATTTATAAGCCAGTCAATGATTTCTGAAGGGCTATCCCCTAAATCCATCCTATTAGTGGCATTGTTTTGGTTTGTTGGCACGTAATAAGCTTGTGTATTAATCGCTCCAATACCTGGGAATAATTTACCTAAAAAGTGATCTGAAGGAAGCCCAAATTGAAATAAATCAACACAAGATGCGCCAGCACTTCCAACTTCCCCGGTAACTGAATCCACAGCAACAATAGAAAAGGTGTCTTGGGCGAAAAAAACTCTCGATGAAATAAATAATAAGCAGAAAATAAATAGGATTGTTTTCATAGTAGATGACTTTATATTAAATAACGTTTTAGCGAAACTGCAATTTAATCTAAATTAGGCGTTTTGTTACTGTTTCCAGATCGTCCTTCTAAAACTCGCATTGGAAAAGGCCTCACCATTTATTTCAGAATTGCCGGTAAATCCTCCAAGGTTACCCAAAATTATGCATTTTGAATTTAGAACTGCAGCACTTAAATCTGCCCCACAAGTTCCTTGTTCAAAGACATAAACTATTTTATCCTGAAAATCATATTCTAAAACTGCAGATCCTGAATCACAAATAGAATTCTCTTGAAATTCATAGATCTTATCCTGAATACATACCGGAGTTCTTTTGATCTTATTACAAGAAATCAATGCAAATAAAAAAACTAACAGAAAAAGTGATCTGTTCATATTATTCCCCACTATAGTTAAACCAATATCATGGATGTTTATTGTTGTTGTTGTTTTTGTTGTGGTTTATATAAAGGTAATTATGAAAGTGGATTTAGTGATGATCACACTGCACTTGTTATTCTTTTTTACATTTACCAAAAAAGTAATAAATCCCTAGAATCAAGAATATTTGGCATCACCCAAACTCCTATCATTGGAGGTCCGTTCTTATAAGTCTGAAAATTCGAATTGTTATTACAGCACAAAACTTTGTATTCTTTTTGTGCTAAAACAGAAGTTGCAGCAAGTTTCTTTTGAATTATTGGTGTTAGATTTTTGCAATGCTTCGAAACAAATTGTTGCATAAAGATTAGTAATTCCGATTGAGAAATCAGAAAGCTCGTATCGGCGGTGAATGAGAACTGTGAAACACCAGCAAATGTAGAATAAAGGCGGTTGCTTTCATCTGTACTCATTTGAAGCCTATTAAGTGCGTCAAAAGCAGCTTGTTGTTCTTGAGTTCTTCCCAATCGGTATTCACTATTGTCATAAGGTGTATGCTCGTCCGTTGAATCTTTACTTTCTTCTACCTCTTCTTGAACGCTGGAGCATGAAAACGCTAAAAGGGATAAGATTAAAAAAATTATCGTTTTCATTCAATTTTTAAATTTTGGGCAACATTCATATAAAGAATTCGTGCTTCATTTTGATTTTACAGCTTGTTAAGCCGATTCTAAATCACGAATTAATACACTTCATTATTTTTTTAAAAATGCAATAACTGGTTTCAAACTTTGATAAGGACTCTCTTCCATTGGAACGTGTCCGACATTCCTTAAAATGACAAGTGTATCATTAGGCAGGTCATTATGAAACCGATACGCCATCTTCAGTGGGATCAACTTGTCTTGTTGGCCCCAAAGAACAAGTGTTCTCTTCTCTATCAATTTTATTTTTTCATAGGAACTCGTATCAAGCCTTACACTAAATCGATCGATAAAAGCCTGCCGATTTCCTTTCCTTAGGGTTAATTCAAAATAACGATCAACTAATTCCTTAGTTACTTTGGTCTTGTCATCATAGACATTTTCAATACTTGATTTTACCAATGATCGAGGCGTAATAAAAGTAAAGATGTTTTTAACAACAGGAATCTGTGCAATCTTAAAGGCTATTGGAGTACTCTCGGCCTCTGATGGATAACCAGCTGCATCAATTAGGATCATTTCTTCGACCATATCGGGATATTCGCTTGTAAAACTCCAGACGATTTGGCCTCCTAATGAGTTCCCAGCTAAGACGCAACTTTTAACCCCAAGGGCATTTAGAAAATGCTTAAGAAAAAGCACATAGTTTTCAATTGAATAATGCCTATGAGTAAAGGGGCCTGTGAGTCCATATCCGGGCAAATCCATCCGGATTACCCGATGGTCCGATATCAACTTATTTGTCCATTCATTATAGGTGTGTAAACTGGAGCCTGTACCATGAATCAGTACTATAGGAATCGAATCCGTAACTTCTCCTTCATCTCTATAATGAACATCCATTTGATCAACTGAGATAAATAAAGAGGGAGAAGACGCGTATTTTGACTTTAAATCCTCCAATAAGATGTCTTTATAACCGAAAATAAAGGCCATAAGAATAATCAAAAAAACCAAACTAAAAAGTATTCCTTTTACGATCTTAGTCAAGGCTTTTTTCATAGTATTAATTGTGTTTGACGATGCAATAGCTATTCGTTTATTTCATCACCAAAAACGACTAAAAACGGCTACTTCAAATATCTGAAATCTTGTCCGTCCTTAATTGACTTGACAGTTTCAAGAATGATACGTATGCAGTTCTCTACATCATCCTTATGGGTCATTTCAACAGTCGTATGCATGTACCTCAGTGGTAAAGAAATCAACGCACTTGTCACCCCTTTATTTGAATAAGCAAACGCATCTGTATCCGTTCCTGTCGACCTCGAAACTACCGCACGTTGAAAAGGAATCTTCTGTTTTTCTGCGGTCTTAAAAATTTGTTTTAGGAAATTATTTTGAACTGCTGGTCCATAAGTTAAAACGGGGCCTTCACCAGACTTTAAATCTCCATTTTCAATCTTGCTGACCATTGGGGTATTCGTGTCATGACAAACATCAGTAACCAAAGCGACATCAGGTTTAATGGTTTGCGCCATCATTTGAGCACCACGTAATCCGATTTCTTCCTGAACAGAATTCACAATATAAAGAGAGAAAGGTAATTTCGTTTTAGTTTCTTTTAAAAGACGAGCTACCTCAGCAATCATGAACCCTCCCATTCTATTATCTAGGGCTCGCCCTACATATTTATTTTTATTTAGAACCATAAATTCATCTTCAAAAGTGGCAACACACCCAACATGAACACCTAAGGCTTCCACCTCTTCTTTTGTACTGCATCCGCAATCCAAAAAGATGTTTTTCATACTTGGCGCCTCTTCTTTACCCTTTCGCATATGGATTGCAGGCCATCCAAAAACAGCCTTAACAGTCCCTTTTTCAGTATGGATGTTTACGCGTTTCGAAGGGGCAATCATGTGGTCTGACCCACCATTTCTCATGAGATATATGAAACCATCCTTAGTGATGTAATGCACAAACCATGATATTTCATCGGCATGGGCCTCGATAACCACTTTGTATTTTTTTCCTGGATTAATAATACCTGCTACACTTCCGTAGTTGTCCGTTATATACTCATCTATATAGGGTTGTATATAATCTAACCAAAGCTTTTGACCTTCAGATTCGAAACCTGTAGGACTTGCATTGTTTAAATATTTTTCAAGAAATTTTTCGGATTTTGCTGTTATGATTTTTTTCATTCTACCTCATTAAAGTTACGTTTCCTTTCACTATTGATTTCAATCCACCTATACAAGTAACGTCTAGGTAATAATCATATACATCCGGTTGTAATGGACTGTCTCTAAAGACCCCATCCCAACCTTGAGATACATCTTGAGATTCAAAAACCATTTCTCCCCATCGGTCAAATATTCTAAAAATGACTTTTTCAATATATAATCCGCGAACATACAAAACATCATTGTAACCATCCCCATTTGGTGAGAAGGCATTCGGAATAAAGACAAAAGGATCTTCACAAATAATTTCAAAAACCTTAATTTCCACTGTATCCTCTCTTGTACATATACCGTCTGAAACAGTCAGGGTATAGATAATGTCTTCATCAATGATAGCCTCCGTTTGTTGATTGGTAGGCGCATTCAATCCCGTTTCAGGAGTCCATTGATATGAACTTAGACCAGAAGGCGACCCAAATAAGGTAACCGTCCCTCCTGGAATGACACCATAAGAAGATGCATAGGCAATAACCATTGTAGAATCAATGTCGGATACATTAATGAATATAGAATCAGAAACCGAACAACCTTCTGGAGAAGTCCCTGTAATATAAATGTATTGTGAAAAATCAGGATTTCCCTGTACCGTAGTTGTATTGCCCGGATTAATTAAAATAGAGGTTGGCTGCCACTCATAATCAAGAACAATTGAAGGGTTTAAGTTGGCCACCGAAACGTCTATGGTATCTCCAAGACATATGGAATTCTCGGTAATCAGAGACAATTCGGGTTCTATAAAAACAAACAAAACACTATCAATAATTGAGCAATCATCATTACTGGCTTCAATGTAATAGTATCCAGCTGTTGGAATATCAATACTAACATTTGGATCGCTTAATGGACTGTTCAATGTATCTGAAAAGAGATTGTTAGTGGACCATACAAATTGTGTAGAACCAGTCGTTGTTGGATTTATCGTAGTAGGTGCTGGGACACACAATTCTACAACATCTATCAAATCAATCGTTGGCTGAGGACTGACAGTTACCTGAGCCGTATCAGTATCAAAAACCCCACAAATGTCATCGTAAATATATAAAATCACCTCATAGGTACCTTCTGTATCGAAACTCAAGGTAGGATTGAAGTTCAAGGAATCAAGAATGTCATTTCCAAAATCCCACATGAAATCAGAATCTAAAAGTGAGTTATTCGTAAAATTGACAGTAACAGGAGAACATCCTTGGGTATTATCCAAGGAGAAATCTGCGATCGGTTCTTCACTGAAATCGACAAAGACACTGTCCTCTAAAGTACAAAAGCCATTACTGAGTGTGACATAATAAGTACCTCCTAAAGAAACCACAAGGCTTGAATCACCCGTTGGGTTGAGCACATTGGAAAGGTCAGGGACATCCGACCATGTAAAGGAATTTGCTGTACCGCTTGAATTGGCCGTTAATGTAGTACTGGACTGGTCACAGATGAGAACAGAATCTAGCCCCACAATCGTTACATCCGGTAAAACTGTTATTGTTACTTCGGCCGAATCAGAAACGGGACAAATCGAATCATAGATGTACAAAGTCACATTGTACTCTCCCGGAATCGTATACTCGATATTCGGTTCAAAAGTGGTCGAATCTAGATTGCCATTCCCAAAATCCCATAAAAAATAACTCGTCTGAACAGAGAAATTATTAAAACTCACAGACAAGGGTGCACAACCTATAGGATCAAGGGGTTCAAATTCAGCTTCAGGAGCACTATCAAACTGCACATTCACAGTGTCTATAGTTGAGCAGAATCCATTTCCAACCTCGATATAATAAACCCCCTCAGCTATCACGGTAATAACAGAATCTTCTGGCGCATTTAGCGGGTTAGAAAAATCAGAATTGAGTGACCAAATAAAATTAGTGGCCGTTCCATAGGTATTTACAGACATATCAAAAGGTTCACTATTACAAATATTAATAGGGTCAATAACCTCAGCAATTACAGAATCAACAACCACAACCGTTATTTGAGCTGAGTCTGTAAGTTGGCAAACACTATCAGTGACAAAAAGATTGACTTCATAAGATCCTGCTTCTGTATACGTCTGAACAGGGTTGTATGTCGTTGAGTCGAGTTCTCCATCACCAAAATCCCATAAATAGGTATCACTATCCGAAGAAATATTGTCAAATGTGACCGTGAAATCATTACATCCTATAGTTTGATCCACCGAGAAATCTGCGACAGGTATGATTTCGACATCAAATTTATAAATCAAATTGTTGCAATTCGAACTATTATTCACTGAAGACCAAGCGTCTGTAGTTGTAGGGAAGTCACTATTCCCTCCGCACCCACCGCAAACCGACTGGTAAACAATTCCATTTTTATCGAATCGAGAGGTACCTCCATCAACATGCTCGTCTGAATTAGGCCCCCCAAGATATGACCCATATAGTATATCCGAAAAATCTCTATACAGTACCATTAAATAAAAGTCAAATCCATTTGGAGAAGTCCCCTGAAAGGCATCGGGAGTGACAGGCATTCCATTAAGAGGAGTGCCTTGAAGAATATTAGCACCCCAACCTGAAACGTATAGATTCCCACAATTGTCAACAAGAAATGCAGCAGGTGATATGTGAATGTCAGGACTCCCATTACCAAATCGAGTAGAAGCAATATTCGTGGTCAAGGAAGAATCCAATTTAATGATAAAATTACTACTCGCTCCATTGGAATAAGTCGCATTTTGAATTGGGAAATTCCCTCCTACTGATTGTCCTAAAAGAAAGATGCTATTTACCCGGTCTATTTCAACAAAAAACACCTGATCATATTGATTCGTCCCTATATAACTTGCTTGTGTAATTGAATTTCCTCCTGGGGGCATTTTTACTACAAATCCATCCGTTGACCCACCTGAATTGTTTACTTGAAATCCTCCGGTTGTTCCCAGTAAATCATTTGATGCTGTACCTCCAGCAAAAACAATGTTTTCACTCTCATCGACCTTTACAGAATAACAAGCATCATCACCAGAACCCCCATAATAACTTGAAAAAAGTAATTGCGTGAAATCCGATGAGATTTTAAAGACGACTCCATCTTGATTCCCTGCATTTGTGTTCTGAAAAGCGTTGACTGTTGGGAAGTTATTGGACTTGGTACAGGAAGCGACAATAACATTGTTTGCGGCATCTAGCATGATTTCTCCTCTAAATTGATCTCCATAATTGGAGACCAGACCATTGTAGAGATTTACAGCGTTATATGGCAATGAAGCAGCAGCATAATTCATCCCGTCATTACCAGACCCTCCAATAAATGAAGAACCCATTAAAGCGGAGCCATCCGCACTTATTTTGGAAACATACAAATCGACACCTTGCGCGTCGTGGGTTACTCCATTAAATTGAAATTGTGCAGCATCTCCTCCATTGTGAGTGGCATCAAATGCACCGGTACTTGTTGGGAAATCAGCACTTGAAGTTGCACCGAAAACATAAACATTATCATCCTGATCACAAATCAAACTGTGAGCGGTCTCAGTACCTTGATTGTTATTTCCTCCACCCAAAAACGTACTCCACAACATTTGTGTGCCATCGGCAGAGTACTTCGAAATAAAAACATCTGTTATGCCATATGCACCTGCGAAAACGGTAAAATTGGAGTTGATATCAAATGCTGAATTAGAGGGTGTTGGATAGTCATTGCCATAAACCGTTCCGCCAGAATATGCAGTCCCATCATAACCATAAGTAGCCGTCATTCCGAAATTGTCAGAGTTTGCTCCATTGTAGGTAGCAAAAATCAATATCGGATCAATGACAAGAGTGGCAGACTCATCATATGCTCCCAATTCAAAAGATACGTTAACTCCATCTAATATAAAGGAGCAATCCACTTGGGTTTTAATTCCATTGACCCATTGATATGCATAGGGGTGTCCCTCAAATATTTTACCCAAATTTGTTGTTATCTCCAAATCACCATCGGAAGTTATCCGAAGTGACTGTTGACCTGCATAATTGAGTTTGATAATTTCATGATTTTCATTTGGGGAAAGTATAAATTCATACTTAAAAACACCACTACTGCTACTAACGCTTAGGTCAATTCCATTATAAATATCCTTCATGATTCCCGTACCATATGAATGTACTTTTGAAGCCCATTTAGAAGGAGTATTTCCTTTAAAATAATTATAATAAAAGGCACTTTCGTCTAACTTCTTTACCTCGGTAACCGTATTACTGCCAACAAAATTCAAATGCACAAGCTCTTCTCTTATTTCTGTATTTAAAGTTTGGGCTCCAAATTGAGTATGGTTATCATGCATGGATGAAAAATCCTGCAGATGGTACACCATTTTATTTTGCTGCACCCAAACCTTTCCCCCATCAATAGAAGATTGGAAAATCACACCTTCAGGCCATTGTCCTTTGTTTTCAACGAGTGACTGTTTGGTCGTACTTAAATGAGCATGTTCACCAACATGCTTCACATGAGTATCTTGTGACAAAATATTCTGATGAAACAACAACATCAAAGCAAAGAAGTAAAATTGAATTTTCATAAACAGAAATAAGTGTTCTAAGATACACAATTTACATTAATTTTTTTGTTTAAAAAAACCCTTTAAGCCGAGTATAATCATTATAATATTTAATTTCGTTAACAAGCGATTTTATCGATTATGAAAAATAGGATTACAGAACTCTTCAATATAAAATATCCGATTATCCAAGCAGGAATGATTTGGTGTTCGGGATGGGAGCTTGCCTCAGCTGTTTCTAATTCTGGTGGCTTGGGTATTATAGGCTCAGGATCTATGTACCCTGAGGTACTAGACGACCACATTGAAAAATGCAAAGACCATACGAAAAATGCATTTGCGGTGAATCTACCCATGCTCTACCCGAATATTGAAGACCACATCGCAACTATTATTCGGCACAAAGTTCCGATTGTTTTTACCTCTGCAGGCAATCCCAAAACGTACACTTCACTTTTACAAAAAGAAGGAATCAAAGTTGTACATGTTGTCTCGAGCCTAAAATTTGCTTTAAAGGCGCAAGCAGCAGGCGTAGATGCAATAGTCGCTGAAGGCTTTGAGGCCGGGGGACATAATGGACGTGACGAAACGACTACACTCTGCCTGATTCCAATGGTCAAAGAACAAATCAATATTCCATTAATTGCTGCAGGAGGAATCGCTTCAGGTAGGGCGATGCTCGCTTGCATGGTATTGGGTGCTGAAGGCGTTCAGATTGGAAGCCGTTTCGTTGCCTCTATTGAATCGAGTGCACACGCTAACTTTAAAAAAGCTGTTCTTGATGCAAAAGAGGGAGACACCCAACTCACCCTAAAAGAGCTCACGCCTGTGCGTTTGTTAAAGAATGACTTTTATAATCATGTTCAAAAGGCATATGAGCAAGGAGCTTCTAAAGAGGCCCTCATTGAATTGTTAGGTCGAGGTCGTGCTAAAAAAGGAATGTTCGAAGGGGATCTCACAGCGGGAGAGTTAGAGATAGGACAAATTGCAGGACTGATGTCTGAAGTGCTGCCAGCAAAGAAAATAATAGAAAACCTCATTGAAGAATTTGAAGAGGCGAAAAAAGAACTACTCACCGATTTATTTTAGGTTAATGATTGAATTTGAAAGCTACAAGCTAGCAAACGGGCTTAAAGTAATTCTGCATCACGATACCACAACACCCATGGTTGTGGTAAATACATTATATGATGTAGGAGCAAGAGATGAACACGAGGACAAAACAGGTTTTGCGCACCTTTTTGAACACTTGATGTTTGGGGGCTCAATAAATATTGAGGACTTTGACAAAGAACTTCAGAAGGCAGGTGGTGAAAGTAATGCCTTCACCAGTAATGATTTGACTAATTATTATGAAATTATACCTGCAAACAATTTAGAAACAGCACTATGGCTTGAAAGCGATAGAATGTTATCCTTAGCCTTTACAGAGAAGAGTCTTGAGATCCAAAGAAGTGTTGTTATCGAAGAATTCAAGCAGCGTTATCTAAATCAGCCTTACGGGGATGTTTGGCTTGAACTTAGACCTTTAGCCTATGAGAAACACCCTTACAAATGGGCAACTATAGGAAAGGATATCGCCCACATTGAAAAGGCAGAAATGGATGATGTTAGGGCATTTTTCAAAAAACACTACACACCTGCAAATGCGATTCTATGTGTATCCGGAAATTTCGTTAATGAAGAGATTAAGGAACTCATTGAAAAATATTATGGCGAGATTCCTGGAGGACTCAAACCAGCGCGAATTTTACCTGTAGAACCTATTCGTGAAAAATTCAAAACAAAGTCAATCGATAGGGACGTTCCTGCAGATGCATTTTATTATGCGTTCAAGATGTCAGAACGAAAAAGCGAAGGATATTATCTTGGGGATTTTCTGAGCGATGCAATGGGCAAGGACCAATCTTCGCTGCTAAACATTCGATTGAAAAAGGAACTCGGATTGGTATCTGAAATCAATGCTTTTATTACTGGATCCATCGATGAAGGCCTCTTTTTAATAACAGGTAAACTGTCAGAAAATGTGGACTTCGAAACTTTTGACAAGGCACTTTGGGCCAAACTTCAAGAAATAAAAGAAAAGGGATTCACTTCACGCAAAATAAAATCTTTAAAGAACAAAATGATTACCTCTAAGGCATTTCAGGATCAAGGTTTACTCAACAGATCTATCAATTTATGCATGTTTGAATTGCTCGGAGATGCTAATGGAATTAATGAAGAGGAAGAAATTTACCAGCGCATCGAAAACAAAGATATTCTTCGTTTCGCAAAGTCAACCCTTGTAAAAGAAAATTGTGCCCTACTTAAAATCAATAAAAAGAAATGAACCGACTCATCGCCCCCGTAACACATAAAATTGGTGCTATTTCATTTATTACTCCTGAAAAAATAACGTTAAAAGAACATGCGCCTCTTTATTGGATGCCAAAGGTTCCAAATAAGACAACACGCATTGATCTGTACTTTGACGCTGGCTTGCGTCAATCAAAAAACAGTATTGTAAGCATGACTTCTTCGATGATTTTATCTGGGACAGCAGAAAAAAGCTCAACTGAAATTCATAGCCAGCTCGATGATTTAGGCGCCTTCTTTGACATTGGTCTCTCTCACGAAGGAGTCATGATTTCTTTATTTGCCCTAAAGGAAAATGTATTAGAGGCATTTGAAGTATTAATAGATGCAATTCAAAATGCGAGTTTCCCTGAAGATGAGCTACAAGAAATGAAAGCGGAGAAAATACAGAATTTTAAAATAAATATCAACCGCGTGAGTACAATGGCACAGCGCGCTTTTCAGCAGAAGATTTTTCACAACACAGATTATGCTGAGCTCTCCGAAGAAGCTGACTTACATTCCATTCAAAGAAAAGAGCTTCAAGAGTTTCATCAAAAACACTATCAAAAAGGGCTTTCTAAAATTGCCATTGTGGGTGCACTTACGGAAGTTCAAGTCAATAAAATATCAGATTTATCAAAGCCGTATTGCATCAGTCAATCACTACAATTCGAAAGTAAATTTTGCAATCAACCAGGACACCTTCATCTTGAAAAAGAAGATGCGGTTCAAACAGCAATTAGAATTGGAAAAACGCTTTTTAATAAAACACATTCAGATTTCTTAGACATGAGTATTCTTAGTACCATTTTAGGAGATTATTTTGGGAGTCGACTCATGAAGAACATCAGAGAAGACAAAGGATATACGTACGGAATAGGCACCGCTATTGCTGAAACAGGAGGGTCTGGTTATTTTCTAATTGGATCCGAGGTTGGCAAGGAGCACCTCAGTGCGACTTTAGCAGAAATTGAAAAAGAGCTGTTACTCTTACAAAATGAAAAGGTTAGTCAAGATGAACTCCATTTGGTCAAGAATCATTTATTTGGACAAATCTTAAAAATGTCCGATGGTCCTTATGCCATGATGGATTTATACTTAAGTGTTGAGTCTTATGGTTTTGAAACCGATTTTTACAATTCCTATATCCAAAGAATTCATGATATTAATGAAAATGATCTTTTAAAGATCGCAAATTCCCATCTCCATTGGAACGAGATGTCTATTATTTCTGCAGGTTAGCAACTTTATTTTATCGTTCTCGTTATAATACTACGTATTATGTTACGTTATATTTATATGCAAAAAGTCTTTGCCTTCTTTATATTCTTAAGCTTTTCATTAAGCTTTCATGCCTCGCATGTCATGGGAGGGGAAATAACATGGCGTTGTAGCGGAGCAAATACCTATGAATTTCAACTGGTATTCTACAGAGATTGTAACGGAGCAGAGGTTAATATTGTTTCTGAAGACCTCAGGGTCTGGAACCACCCCATATTATCTTCGATTATTTTAAATTTTATTTCGAGAGAGGACATATCCCCTACTTGCACTGTCGTTGCTGGGTCTCCATCGATGCTTGAATGCGGAACTGGTAGTGCCTCTGGAAACGGAGTAGGTGCAATTGAACGAATCACCTATCGAAGCAGCCCAATAACGATAGAAGGTATACCACCATCTGAAGGTTGGATTTTTACTTATGAAAATTTCTCAAGAAGTAATGCGCTTAGTAATATTTCTGACCCCGCATCATTTGGAATTACCTTAGCGGCGAAAATGTATGTGAACTTAAATAGCACCTCAAATTCTTGCACGGACTCCTCTCCAAACTTTTTACAACCCCCTCATTTTGTGACTTGTGCCGGTTCAGAATACAGATACAACATGAACGCCATTGATCCCGATCTAGATTCACTACATTTTCAATTTGGCATTCCCTATGACTATTTCCCAACGGGAAGCTACAACCCTCCTAGCAACCCAGCTCCAGTTCCATTCGAACCAGGGTTTTCATACAACTCACCAACGCCTGATCCGAATATTGACCCGAATAATATCGCTGCAACAATAGACCCATCCACCGGTGAGATCGTTTTTACAAGTTTTACAATTGGCAATTATAATATTAAAGTAAGCGTTCAGTCTTATAGGAATGGTATTTTAATATCGGAAGTAGAAAGAGAGATGCAGGTGGTTGTACTGCCTTGCTCAGAAGATAACGAAGCTCCTGCTATCTTAGCACCCTTCGCAGGTGATTCATTTGAAACAACGGTTAGTGCTGGTGACTTTATTAACTTTGACATACTGGCTACGGATTTAGATTTACTACAAGACGGGACATCTCAAAATGTGGTTATCAGTGCATCAGGGCCCATGTTCGGTACAGGATACATAAACCCTACAGGATGTGATATTGAACCTTGCGCTACCTTAAACGACCTCCCTCCTATTCAAGCTCCTATAAACGCTACCGCTACTTTTACTTGGCAAACTACTTGTGACCATCTTGTCAATCAGTTTGGAGGAGTTTCAGAAACAATTCCCTATGATTTTGTATTCAAGGTTCAGGACAACTTCTGTCAAGTACCTAAAATTACATATGCTACAATCAGAATCAATGTCATTAACCCAGGTGTTCTAAGCGCACCGAGCATAGATTGTATTCAAACAGATGAAAGTGGCAACCGCACCATTTATTGGACCCCCTCCCTGGATCCTACAGGATCATTTGTTGAATACAACCTCTACTCTGTTCAAAATGGTTTTATCGATGTGATTACCGATATTACAACGAGTAACTATACGGTAAGTACTTCTGCATTTTCACAGGACTATTATTTATCTGTTACATCAGGTTGTAATGGAAATACAATAACCTATTCTGATACAGTAGCGAACATCGTATTAAGTCTAAACAACCCTGGAAATGGAACCGCGTTATTAACATGGAACCCACCGTCAAATGAGCCCTTGCCTAACTCAGGAGCTTACTATCACATCTATAAAGAGTATCCAACAGCTACTTTTACCTTAATAGATAGTGTGCCCATAGGCACTCATATGTACATAGACACCATTGAACTATGTTCGGCATTTCTGAATTATCAAATTGTACTACCCGGAACATTTTGTGACTTCACATCGAACGTTGTAGGTGACTTTTATGAAGACCTACTGACTCCTGACATCCCAATCATCTATTCGGTTGGAATTGATACAGCAACCTCTTTAATGGTACTTGAATGGAATCAAAACCCACAGAGTGACACTTACGGTTATGTCATTTATACATTTGATGAAAATGGAATTCTATTTGAGCTCGACACGGTTTGGGGATTAGAATCCACTAATTATTCTTATGCAATTTCATTTGAAGATGGTCCATTTACATATTCCGTTGCAGCATTTGACTCATGTGAAACGAGCTCGACGCCAGTTACCTTTCAGACCAGTGCAAAAGCTCCACTTCATACAAGTATGGTTTCTGAATCAATAGTATACATGTGTGAACAAGAAGCTGTGATTACGTGGACGGAATACGAAGGGAGCCAAACCGATTTTTATGAAATATGGAGTCTTTCTAATGGCGTTTGGAATTTAGAGGAAATAACAGAAGAAACTTCTGTTACTATCCCCGTAAATGGAAACCAGAGTTATACGTTATTTATAAATTCAATTTTCACTGATGGGCACAACGCTTTTTCCTCACCAACATCGTTTATTGTACCCATTGCAGGTTCACCGAATTATAATTATTTAAAATTGGTCACCGTTATTGATGGAAACATTGAGCTTTATCAATATATCGATGAATCCGTTGGGATCACGGAAATTATTTTTCAAAGAAGAGAATATAACGGAGGGTTTCAAGAAATCGGAAGGTCAGATGCAAATGGGGATGTTGTCTTTTTCCTTGATGAGGATGCCGAAACTGAATTTCAAGCATGGGAATACAGAACTAAATATATAGATAGCTGTAATTTCGAAGGTGCATATTCTAATCCCGCCAAAACCATATTTTTAGAAGGTTCCGCAGATGATTATGATTACATCAATACACTTTCATGGTCTGACTATGAAGGTTTCGATGGAGATTTAACTACTTACAATTTATACCGCTCAATAAACGGGGAATATGACCCCGGTCCTATTGCCACTTTCACACCAGATGATAAAGAATATATTGATGACATAAATGATCTAGGCGTGCAATCCAAGGTGTGTTATTACATTGAGGGTGTAGAAGCATTTAATACTTATAACTTTTCTGAAATAAGTCGTTCGAATGAACTATGCCTTAGTTATAGCTCCAAAATATTTATACCTAATGCGTTTACACCAAATGGAATTAATCCCCTATTTATTCCTATTGTATCCCACATTAAGGCTGATACTTACCACCTAACTATTATTAATCGTTGGGGACAATTCGTTTTTGAGAGTTTTGATCAAAATGAAGGCTGGGACGGCACCATTCAAAACAATGGAAAAAAGGCCACCAATGACGTCTATGTATATCTGTTCGAAGCCGAGGATGATGATGGGAACTTTATTCAAAAAAGAGGATTTGTCTCCTTAATTGAGTAATGAAAAAACGATTCTTAATCATACAAACTGCATTTATTGGTGATGTGATCCTCGCGACACCAGTCATCAACAATTTATTGAGTAATATTCCGGATTTAGAAATTGATGTATTGGTCAAAAAAGAGAATGTATCTGTTCTTCAGGGACATAAAGGAATTCACCAAATCTACTGCTTAGATAAGTCAAGAAAAATGAGTTCCTCATTTGAATTGATTCGGCTTTTTAGAAAAAACAAATATGACACCGTAATTAATCTACATCGCTTTGCTTCATCAGGAATAATCACAACCTTTTCAGGGGCCAAACAAAAAATTGGTTTTGACAAAAATCCATTCTCAATATTTTATTCGAAAAAATACGAGCATGTCATAGGTGATGGCACACATGAAGTAGATCGAAACTTGAGACTCATAAGTCAATGGGTGACAGATCCATCGAGAAGACCAGACCTAAAGATTGATGAGAACGAAAACGAAAATACTCACGACTTAAAAGAGGAGAAGTATATCTGTCTCGCGCCCGCATCGGTTTGGGCAACCAAAGAAGCTCCTTTAGAAGTATGGATCAAAACGATACAAAACACCAGTAAAGAAATTAAAGCAATCTATTTACTAGGCGCACCATCAGACACTGAGAAGTGCGAAGGACTAGCCAAAGCAACAAAACACAAACAGGTAATTAATCTCTGTGGAAAATTAAATTTGAGGGAATCTGCATCCCTTATGAAAGATGCGGCGATGAATTACGTGAATGATTCTGCACCTTTACATTTAGCCTCTAGCGTCAATGCACCAGTAACCGTTTTTTTCTGCTCCACTTCGCCTTCTTTCGGATTTGGACCTCTTTCATCAAATTCATCAATTATTGAAGTTCGAAATTTAGACTGCAAGCCATGCGGACTGCACGGACACAAGAACTGTCCCAAAGGACATTTTAGGTGCGGTAAAGAGCTCCTTAATTAAGCCAGTACCTCTTTCACCTTGTCAGCTGCCTCTTGAAGAAGAACTGCTGATTGAACATTTAATCCAGAATCGTCAATTAATTTTTTAGCTTCAACCGCATTTGTACCTTGCAGCCTTACTATAATGGGAACAGGTATTTGGCCCATGTTATGATAAGCATCTACAACTCCTTGAGCGACTCGATCACATCTAACAATTCCTCCGAAAATGTTAATTAAAATAGCCTTTACGTTTGGATCTTTAAGTATGATATGAAATGCCTTTTCAACACGTTCCGCATTAGCAGTACCACCAACATCTAAAAAGTTTGCTGGGTTTCCACCTGAAAGTTTTATGATATCCATAGTTGCCATTGCCAAACCAGCACCGTTCACCATACATCCCACATTTCCGTCAAGCTTTACAAAATTCAAACCAACCTCATCAGCTTCTACCTCCGTTGGATCTTCCTCTGATTTGTCACGCATCTCAGCATATTCAGGGTGGCGAAACAATCCATTACCATCTAGGGTTACTTTTGAATCAACTGCAATGATTTTATCATCGGAAGTTTTAAATAAAGGGTTTATTTCAAACATGGAAGCATCTATACCAATATAAGCATTGTATAAGCAGCCAACGAAACGTACCATTCCTTTAAAAGCTGTACCTGAAAGACCTAAATTAAATGCGATTTTACGAGCTTGAAAACCTTGCAAGCCTATATGTGGATCAATAAATTCTTTATAAATTTTATCTGGGGTATGCTCGGCTACATGCTCGATATCCATTCCTCCTTCTGTAGAGTAAATGATGACATTTTTACCTTGGTCACGGTCAAGAAGAACGGACATATAGAATTCCTTGATATCCGATTCACCAGGATAATATACATCTTGAGCAATAAGCACCTTGTTTACTTTTTTAGCGACCCCATTTGTTTGAATCGTTTCAAGATGTCCACCTAAGATACCCTTTACCGTTTCTTCAACTTTATCAATACCTTTAGCAAGAACAACACCGTGAGACCCTGTTTCTTCAACAGTTCCTTTCCCTCTGCCTCCTGCATGAATTTGAGCTTTAACAACAAACCAACTTGTGCCTGTTTCATCACTCAGCTTTTGAGCCGCACTAACAGCGTCCTCAACTCGGTCAATGACTACCCCTTCTTGGATAGCGACACCATAACTTTTTAAGATTGCTTTTCCTTGATACTCGTGTAAATTCATAGCTTATATTTTGTTAGGCAAAATTAATTTATTTAACGGAATAGACCCCTTCTATATTCGCTAATTATTTATTTGAATTATTTTTCCAAGAAGAAGTTATTTTTAAGGACCTAAAATCATGATTTTTTAAGGCCACTTCTCTGTCCCAAATTTCATCTATTGCAGACTCTAAAGCTTTTCCTTCATCCTTTAGTTCTTGATGAAGCAATGAGGTGTCAGGTAAATATTTTTTAATGAAATTGGTATCGAAGTCGCCGCTTCTAAAGTTAGCATGTTGCAATACGAATTTTCCAAAATCTAAGGTGGTAGAAACCCCTGATATCTGATAATTATCGATCGCATCAATGGTATTGTTTATACAAGTCTCCCGGTCTTCGCCCCAAACGACAAGTTTAGCAAGCATCGGGTCATAATAAATAGGAATCTCCATCCCTTGTTCAAAGGCATCATCGACGCGAATATTGTTTCCTTCTGGCCTTTGATATCGATTTAAAACACCAATATCGGGTGTGAATCCAGTACGTGCGTCTTCTGCATAAACGCGCACCTCGATGGCATGTCCATTTATGGTTAAATCACCTTGACTCAATGGAAGCTTTTCCCCTCTTGCAACGCGAACTTGCCATTCAACCAGGTCTACGCCCGTAATTTTTTCTGTAACAGGATGTTCAACTTGAAGGCGGGTATTCATCTCTAAAAAATAAAAATCAAGAGACGCATCTAATAAAAACTCTACGGTTCCAGCACCCGTATAATCACAAGCCTTGCAAACTGCTAATGCCGCCGCACCCATTTCTTCTCGCATCTTTGGAGTCAAAACAACACTCGGGGCCTCCTCTATGACTTTTTGATGACGACGTTGAATAGAACATTCACGCTCAAATAAATGAACCATATTACCATGTGTATCCGCAAATACTTGAATTTCTATATGTCGAGGTTTATTGACAAATTTTTCGATAAAAACGGCATCATCTGAAAAAGAGGACATGGCCTCATTTTGAGCCATTTTCATTTGCTCTTCAAATTCAGCTTCACCTTCAACCAAACGCATTCCTTTACCACCCCCACCAGCAGAAGCTTTTATAAGCACTGGGTAACCGATTTCCATTGCTATTTCCTTAGCACGCTTGACATCGGTAATGGCCTCGTCGATACCAGGAACCAAAGGGACTCCATAACTTTTAACGGCTTGCTTAGCCTTGAGCTTATCCCCCATAACCTCCATCGCTTCTGGAGAGGGACCAATTAAAATAACGCCAATCTCTTTTAGCTTTCTAGCGAATTCAGAATTTTCCGAAAGAAAACCATATCCAGGATGCACGGCATCAACCCCTAAATCTTTACAGGCTTTCAAGATCCTGTCTTGACGTAAATAGCTTTCAGAAGAAGGGCTAGCACCGAGGTGAACAGCTTCATCTGCTTCATCTACATGAGGCGCATTTTTATCGACATCAGAATATACAGCTACACTCTTGATGTTCATTTTTTTTAAGGTTCTAATCACCCTTCTTGCTATTTCACCTCTATTGGCGATAAGTACTTTTTTCATAGGATAAGTTATTTAAGAATCTATTTTGGTTAATTTCCTTTTCTTCTTAAGGAGAAATCTACGTTTGTCTTTAGGCCTGAAAATATCAAAAAAGTACTGAAGTAATTTAAAATCTTTAACATTTGTGAAATCTTCTTGGTAACTAATTCCGGCGCCGTGGTTATAAGCTTTTTGTCCTGATTCATTATTACCCGCATTGTATGTATCAGCTTCTCGAAATGCGGTTGCTCTGAATGTTCCAGATTCGTTAATTAAATATTCTACAAATAAATCTCCGACAGGTATATAGCTAGCCTCGTCGCTATTGCCCGTGGAATCCTCCTCCAAACCAAAACTACCAGAAAGAATTAACCGATCATTAAAGAACCTTCTAGAAATACCAAATTCGATGAGGTTCAAACCTACTAGATCTTTTCCAACAACGGAACTGAAATTTAGGTCATACTCCTCACTTACATCTCCAAGTAATGCATTTACCTGAGACTCCGCAAGATCCATGGCGGCTGAAGCATGTGCTTCGATGGAGCTATTTAAAGGTTGGAATGACCTCAACAACAGTAGGGAGAAAAACTGTTTGCTCAACTCACTCTCTTCACTCAAGACTTCATTAAGAAGTGCCTTTCCTGTTTCAGGGGCATTGGGAGCATCAATATCAAAGCTGATTTGAGGAGCAAGTAAGGTTTCGTCTAAATTCAAATAACAAACTACATTTTGATTTTTCATTTGCTTACTTTCTTGGTCCGACAAGACCAACTCAGGAGCTAAATCTTTTAGAGATACTTTTTGCAAAGAGAATGATGTAACAAGTTCAATATCGGCATTATAGGGGTCCCCTGTCCATGAAATTGTAGAACCTTTTTCAATCGCAAAATCTTGTTTGATTAAACCCATCGCAAAATTATAGGTGCTCCCATCTGAAATTGTATAAGTTCCATTTAAATCAACCTCATAAAAAGGATTGAGTTTCATATTAATAGCACCAAAACCTCGAGCCAGAATTTGATCCCCACTGGAAGGGTCAAAAATGATGTTTAGCTTGGCCTGGGGCGTTAAATTGAAATTCAAATCTAAATCCAATCCTGAAAAATCAAACTTATCCGCAATTATTGCTTCAATATTTACATCACTTTTAAAGTTAACAAATTCAAAATCCTCATCAATCTCTGATGAGCCATACATGGGGAAATTAATTTCCGTATCGTCTTGAGTTGTGACATTTACGGTAATCATCATGTTGTCTCCGTAACCCGATATATTTGCATTTCCACGACCATATGCCTTTCCGAAATAAGAGTCACCGTCTTTATATTTCGTATCGAGCAACAGGAAACGATTCAAAGGTTCATATTGATAAGGGAAGGTCGTATGTTGCTTGGTGATATCGTCCTCAAAATTAATCTGAACATCATAAGACCATTCTTTAAAGTTCTTATGGAAAAAAGACCCCACCAAAGACCCTGTATTGCCATACATATCCTTTAATGGAATATTGTTAAGTGCAAATAAATCCTTTTGAACTTCGATTTCTCCATCCAAAAAATAATCGACCCCTAATAACTCCACCTTTGCACGAACATCATCTAATAAAAGCGAACCCTTTAATTCTGGATGATGCCATGGACCATCAACGCTTAAAGTACCATCTAGGTTCCCGGAAATGTTTTTAATGACCTCGGGGTCCATCAATGCATTTAAGAATGATATATCTGTGTTTTCAAACAATAGGTTCAGGTCTAACTCTTGACTTTTGGTAAAATAAGACCCAAGTATACTAAAGGTTTCCTGTGAATCAACATTCAATTCACCACGCATGTTAACGGCATTTTTCAGATTATCCCAACCCGTCCTTAAAAATACATCTCCGATTAATTCATTTGCAACATGAAACGCTTTAAGTGTTAAATCACCTATGTAATGGAAGTTTTCATAAGGATTTGAAAACACAGACCAACCAGATAGGACACCTTCAAGACTTCTTTCCAAACCTAAAATGGAGCTTATTTCCGATACATCAACATAGCGCAAAGCCAAGTATAGTTTATCAAAATCGTTTTCAGATAAACATCCGTTTATTTTAATATTTTGCTCCCCCCGACTTAACTCGAATTGTTCGATGTGTATATCTTCAGTAGTAATTGAAAAGTCGGATTCATTTACAATCTCCCAGCGATATGAATCTAAAGAGAAAAAAGAAGGCTGTAATAAAATATCAATGTGATCCTTATCATGAATAGTTGTATTCCAATTCACTTTTGAAAATTGATCTGTGCCCGGCTCCCAAGAAAGTTGACTTGACAATGTACCCTCAGTTCCATCCGTATAAAATTCAATTAAGTTAAATTTTAATGAATCTTTGAAGGAAACAAAATCAAGAATATAATCGGCAAAAATACTATCATTATGAAGACTTTGTTCTCCATACAGACTATTGACTTTCAGGTCGCCAAATTGAATTTCATCTGAACTAAGAACGAGATCTAAATCTTTCGAGAATGCATTGTAAGTACCCTGGATTTTTGATAAAGAATCAAGATACAGGCCAGGTATAAAAAAATTGAAGAAGCTATCGGTCATCTTACTTACGACCTCAAACGAGACAACATTGTTTTCTCGAATAAGAAGCGCCCCATCATCCCGTTTGTCTCCGACCTTTAGGGTCGGGAAGATCACCGCCAAATCATTATAGAAATTTTGAAATAAAGCCTCCCAATCAAAATCACCAGAAATTTTCGCATCAAAAAAATCACTTACCAATTCATAGGTATACTCCCCTTGATTGGAAGATATATTAATATCTACATACGGTGCAGTTAAGGTATCAAAACCTCTGTAATAAGAAAGTCCGCTGCAAGAGATGTTTCCACCCCAATCAATCTCTGTAGCCCCATCCAAATCGAAGGTGAAAGCAGCGGCTAAAACGGAACTATCAGAGGTGTAATTAAGCGCATCAAGATTAATTCTGTTTATTTTCGCCTCTCCTTTATAAGTCCTTGATGTCAAATCAATTTCGGCCCTTATATACATATCAAGGTTCTTGTCATTTACAGAAAGAACTAAATCGAGAACATTATCTTTAATAGAAGTGCTATCAATGGAAATACCCGAAACACTATAGCCATTAATATCAAAACGATCAAGCGCTCCTTGCCTGAAGTTTAATGCCAAATCACCTTCCTTACTTATGCTTAAAGAAGGGGTGAAAGAACCTTTCAAGGAACCTAGTATATCTTGTTTTAAAAAGGAACCCAAAGCAAATTCTTCGATTAAAAATGGATTTTCATTAGAAAAATCTATGGGCTCTATTGATATCCCCAATGAATCTCTATGAAAACGCATAGGCGCTGGGATCTGAATTTTACCATAATCTGTCTTGAAAAAGGATGCCGAAATATCTATATTCTCAAAATCTCCGGTCAACTTTAAATTTGAAACGGATAAAAACTTATTGTCTAAAACAGCCTCTAAATTCAATTCAGGCATGCCCTCAGGTAATTCAAATGCCTGCAGATCACTCAAGTCGATGAAGGCTGATTTAATAAATTGTGTGAACGCTCGTTCTACTGGAACTGAAAAATCAGGGAGCTGAAAATCTCCTTTTAAAAGAGATTTGTTTCCAAAAGCCAATTCCAAACCGAGCACCTCTAAATCATCAATGGAATTAATCACCTGCCCCTGAACCGTAATAACATCCTTCATCCCTTTTAAGGAAGGAGCAAAATAGGCGATATCCGCCATTGAAACTAAAGAACTATCTATAAATGAATTGAAAGCGACTGACTTGTTAAACGAATCAAAAGAAGACCACGATTTATAATTAAGTTCGAATAAAGGACTGTGAATTTTAGAATTCTCTGATTCTATAATTAGTCCGCTCAGCCCTATTTGTTTGTCCGTAATTCTCAATTCACTTTTAAAGTGCTCTAGAATGAAACCTGATTGCTCCTTAAAATGTAAATCCGCTATTTTCGCAGTGATTAATTTATCGCCGATAAATAAACCACTTAGATCTATACTCAAATCATTAAGAAAAAGATGGTTGAAATCGACACCATGATCTATTGATTTATGTCTTTTGTCATCATAGCGGAAATTTATATTAGAAAAAGTCACCTTTTTGATTTCAAAAATATTTTTGGTGGAACGCTTTGGGTTCTCAGTAGAGAAATAATCAAGAATAAATTGATAATTATATTGACCATCCTCTAGTCTTCTGTTAATATCAATCTCTCCTTCATTTAAGAAAACAGAATTTAAAACAAGGTCACTTTGGAAAAACGCAAATTGATCCATCTCGACCTTGAGTTCTTTTAAACTCAGTAGTCTTTGTCCTTTAGGATCAATTATGGAAATATCCTTTAAATAAACCTCATCAAAAAAAACAAATTCAATGGCGCCAATAGATAGCTCTGCATTTAATTCGTCAGATAAGTAATTCGTGACTTTTTCTCCTAAAAAGGTCTGTACCATATGTGAACGTATGGCAAATACGGAAAAGAGAATAACAATGAGTATCCACTCAGCAGATATGCTAACACTACGACCTAATATTTTCAGTAACTTTGACATCCTAAGGGTAACACAAAAATAACATTCTTTTGAGTCGAAAACACACAACTATTTTAGGAATAGAATCCTCTTGCGACGACACTTCCGCTGCCATTCTTTATGGAATGAAAATTGTTTCTAATTGTGTTTCTACACAAAAAATACACCAAAAATATGGAGGTGTTGTTCCCGAGCTAGCGAGCCGTGCCCATCAAGAACTGATTGTCCCTGTAATCGAAGAAGCGCTTAATGCTGCCAAAATTAGTATGGATGAGATTGATGCCATAGCAGTAACACGTGGCCCAGGCCTCATGGGTAGCCTTGTCGTTGGCGTCTCCTTTGCTAAAGCGCTTTCCCTAGCCTTGGATAAGCCTTTAATAGATGTCAATCATATGAAAGCGCACATACTTGCCCATTTTATTGAAGACAATAACATGGATACACCCCAATTTCCTTTTTTATGTTTAACCGTTTCTGGGGGCCATACACAGATTGTAGAGGTTCAATCACCGTATGATATGAAAGTTATAGGAACTACGATTGATGACGCTGCGGGCGAAGCATTTGACAAAGCAGCCAAAATGATTGGAATTGATTACCCTGGAGGACCAGAACTCGATCGCATCGCTGAGCAAGGAAACCCAGATAAGTTTTCATTTTCAAAACCACGAATTGCAGAATTAGACTTTAGTTTTAGTGGACTCAAAACATCAATTTTATATAATCTTAGAGATTGGGTAAAAGAAGACTCTGATTTCATAGCTAAGAACAAAATAGATTTATGCGCCTCTATCCGAAAAAGTATTGTTGACATTTTAATCTCTAAAATTATTATGGCCTCAAAAAAGACTGGTATAATGACCATAGCAATAGCAGGTGGAGTGTCTGCTAATAGAGCGCTACGTAGAAGTTTGTCGAAAATGGAAAAGGATGGTTTTAAGGTTCATGTGCCTAAATTCGAATACTGTACCGATAATGCCGCAATGGTTGCCATTGCCGGGAAATTCGCCTTTGACCAAGGTGACTTTGCCACACAAGACATGGCCGCAGACCCTAGGCTCAAGTGGTAATACTTGTTAGACTTGATTACATATATCAAAAAAAATAGTATTTTAGGTATCTCAAGCTCTCCTAAAATAAGTCCTCATGTATATTGACAAAGAACTCATACCGTCTCTATCCTTTAAAGATGCCTCAGTAATAGAGCAGCATCCCGAACTCACCAAACAATTACAAAAAGCAATGATGCTCGGCAATACGCACAAGCGGAAAGTAAAAATTGTTTTTCAAGATGATGAAGGGGTTAAAAAGGTGGATACGACTTTATGGGCTTCAGGATCAAAATTCGTTTGCTTGAAGGGCGGGGTATGGATTCCTATAAACAGACTTATTGAAATCGTAATCTAAAAATGAGACTGATTATTCTAAGTGCTTTCCTTTACATGGGAGCTACCCTTTTTTCGCAAGAAAAAGTCAAATGGAGCATCCAAGCTTTACCCGAACCTAACAATCTTACCAACATTAAAATTCGAGCAGAAATAGAAACCGGGTGGCACATTTATTCTATTCAAACGCCTGAGAATTCTGGCCCTATTCCGATATCAGTGGTGATAAATAAAAACAGATCTCTAAAAATAAAGGGGGGCTTTATTGAAAAATCTATAGCAATCAATAAATTTGATGCCAATTTTGACTCTGATGTTTTTATATTTGAAGACAAATTCCTTGGAGAGTTAAAAGTCAAAGTGAAAAAAGATACAGAACTTACAACCGTTGTAACCTATATGGTATGCAACGAGGTAATGTGCCTACCTCCTATTGACTGCAAACTTTCCATTAAATTACATACAAATGAATAAGTTTTTTTCTTTTTTACTTCTCAGCATTTTTACATTTTCAGCAGGGATCACCAATTCTCAAATTGAGCTCCCCGAGGATAAGGTCAATGCAAAAATAAGTCTGAATCAAAATGATTGCAGCCTCGAAGTTGTCATTGATGTGGACATTGTAGAAGGTTGGCATATCAATTCACATGTATTGCCTGAAGGGTCGTTCTCTATACCGACCAATATCACAATTGAAAAAAGTAAAAACTATAAATTTAGATCGGGAATTATAGAACCAAAACCTATCCTTGAATTCGATGAAATGGCGGATGAAATGATGAGCTATCACCATCATAAATTCATATTGAAGAAGAAGATAACTTCTAATTCTAAAAAGGATTATGTGCTTAAAGGCGTTTTTTCATTTCAAACTTGCAACGATGTAAAATGCTTACCCGAATACGAGCAGCCTTTCGAGCTTAAGGTGAAATCCTGCGGTCCTGTAATGGAGCTTAGGGATGATCCTAAATCTCCTGTAATGGAAGAGCCTGAAAAAATTGATTCTCCAGAAGATACTATAGCAGCGACGTCCAACGCAACTAATGAAAGCCAAGTGAGTTCTGTAAGGACTGAGACTGATGAAGATGAGGGACCAAAATCTTTTTGGTTGATTTTTATTATTTCATTTTTGAGTGGTTTTGCTGCCCTTTTAACGCCTTGTGTATTTCCGATGATTCCTATGACCGTAAGTTTTTTCACCAAGCAAAGTAAATCAAAGGCAGCTGGGATTCGAAATGCCATTATTTACGGCTGTTTCATCATCTTGATATATGTTTTACTTGGCACACTGGTTACTAGTATTTTCGGATATGATGCCTTGAATGCCCTGTCCACAGATGTTACTTTTAATCTTATTTTCTTTCTATTGCTAGTTGTCTTTGCTTTTTCATTTATGGGAGCCTTTGAGATCAGACTACCAAGTTCTTGGTTGAACAAGGCGGATCAAGCATCAGACAAGGGGGGGATTATCGGTATATTTTTTATGGCGCTGGCTTTGGCTTTGGTTTCTTTTTCATGTACAGGACCAATTGTAGGTACACTACTTGTAGAATCTGCTACCATTGGAGGAATGGCTCCATTAATCGGTATGTTTGGCTTCTCACTCGCGCTGGCACTTCCATTTGGCTTATTTGCAGCCTTTCCGGGATGGATGAACTCCTTGCCTAAATCAGGCGGATGGCTTAATACGGTCAAAGTTGTTCTTGGGTTTTTAGAATTTGCTTTTGCCTTTAAATTTCTTTCCAATGCAGATTTAGTTGTAGATGCACATCTATTAGAAAGAGAACTCTTCATTGCCATTTGGATTGGTGTGTTCTTGGCATTGAGCCTTTATCTTTTTGGTTTTATCAAAATGCCTCACGACAGCCCCTTGGAATATCTTTCTGTGGGTAGAATGATGCTCGGGCTTTCCTCCTTGATCTTTGTAATCTATCTATTGCCCGGTATGTGGGGTGCGCCTTTAAATCTAATTAGTGGTTTCCCACCACCTACTACCTATAGTGAATCCCCACAGGGTGTTGGAGGCGGAAGCTCAAGTGCGCCTGCCCACATTGTAGGTGAGGACACACATCCTGGTCCGCATAACCTTCCCCTTTTCCATGACTATGACAAAGCATTAGCCTATGCTAAAAAAGTTAATAAGCCTCTTTTTATTGATTTTACAGGAAAGGCATGTGTAAACTGCCGTAAAATGGAAGGCAATGTATGGGGGAAACCGGGTGTTATCGAAGTTCTCCGTAACGAGGTGGTGATCGTTTCCTTGTATGTCGATGACAAAACAGAACTACCAAAGGAAGAACACGAGACTGTTGAATACGCTCCCGGGAAGTTTAAAAACATCACTCAAGTAGGTCACAAATGGTCTTATTTTCAGGCAAGTAAATACAAGAAAAACACACAGCCTTATTACATTATGATCGGTCCAAATGGAGAGGACTTAAGTAATGGCGGCGCCGATTATGAGCACCATGGCTCTGCGGACTTGTTTAAGAAATGGCTGGATGAAGGCATGACCGCATACGGAAAAGCAGGTTCTAATTAACAAACATCGACTCACGTCATGAAGCTTTGTATTGCGGAAAAACCAAGTGTAGCAAAAGATTTAGCCAATATCCTTGGTGCAGACACACGACATGATGGGTATTTTGAAGGAAATGGATACCTCGTTTCTTGGACCTTTGGACACTTATGCACCTTAAAAGAACCACAAGATTATAAAGACCATTGGAAGTATTGGAAGATTGAGGATTTACCCATTTTCCCAGAGCGATTTGGTATTAAAATCAAAAACAACCAAGGCATCCAAAAACAATTTGAGCTCATCACAAAACTCGTAGCGAAAGCCACAGAAGTCATCAATTGTGGGGATGCCGGCCAAGAGGGAGAGGTGATCCAACGCTGGGTGCTTCTTAAAGCAAACTGTCAGGTACCTGTTAAAAGACTTTGGATTTCTTCCTTGACTGAAGAGGCGATTAAAAATGGTTTCAAGAATCTTCAGGATGCCTCTAAATATGACAACCTATTTGCAGCTGGAAATTCTCGTGCGATCGGAGATTGGGTTTTAGGGATTAACGGCACGCGTTTGTACACCAAAAAATTCGGTAAAGACAAGACAACCTTGTCCGTTGGCCGTGTTCAAACGCCAACTCTAGCTATGATTGTAAATAGACATCATGAAATCAGCAGCTTCAAAGTTGAACACTTTTGGGAATTAAAAACAAATTATCGAGATACCGAATTCATATGCCAAATCAAACGTCTAAACAGCAAAAAACGCGCAGAGGAAGGCATTGCATATATGACCGACAAGCTCTTTGAAATAGTTTCCTATGAACAAAAAGAAGGAAAGGAAAATAATCCTAGGCTGTACGACCTCACCGCTATTCAGGTAGATGCGAACAAAAAATTTGGTTATACCGCTGATGAGACACTAAAAACAGTGCAAAGCCTTTATGAAAAGAAGCTGGTAACTTATCCAAGAGTTGATACCACTTACCTTTCTGAGGACCTACATCCCAAAATGCCACAGGTCTTAAAAAACCTCCAGCAGTATGAAGTATTAATAGAACCAATATTGAAAAAACCAATTGCAAAAAGTAAAACCATATTTGACGACAAAAAAATAACAGATCACCACGCAATTATCCCAACGGGAGTAAATGGTCAAGGGCTTTCTGGATTCGAAGAAAAGATATACGATCTCATTTGCAGAAGATTCATTGCCGTATTCTACCCCCCTTGTAAGGTCTCCAATACCACCGTACTAGGGAAAGTAGAGAAGTTAGAATTCAAAACCTCTGGTAAACAAATAATTCATCCCGGTTGGCGAATTGTGTATTCAGAAACAAAGCAAAGCGAAGAGAATTCAAATCAAAAAGAAACAACAAAAGATGTCGTACTCCCTAATTTTGAAAAAGGAGAGCAAGGGCCCCACCAACCATTCATACATGAGGGTAAAACAAGTCCGCCCAAATACTTCACAGAAGCTTCTTTGCTAAGAAGCATGGAATCCGCAGGGAAGTTTGTTGAAGATGAAGAAATGAGGGATCTAATGAAAGAAAATGGTATCGGTAGACCCTCAACACGTGCCAATATCATCGAGACCCTATTTCGTAGAAAATATATTGAACGCAAAAAGAAAAACCTTCATGCCACTACGCTTGGAATACAGTTGATTGGTACCATTAAAAATGAGCTACTAAAAAGTCCTGAATTAACTGGGCAATGGGA
>TARA_B110000285_G_scaffold55347_1_pt1 | contig 34146 bp, 24 predicted proteins | sample TARA_B110000285 | Tara Oceans TARA_B110000285 (sample SAMEA4397756) | marine metagenome | biome: Polar Biome; feature: [SRF] surface water layer (ENVO:00010504); material: water (ENVO:00002006), including particulate matter (ENVO:01000060) such as... | depth 5 m
CTAGGAAACAAAAACGCAGACTGCACTATGTTTCTAATGTCTATGTTGTATCAGACCCTAAAAATCCTGCTAACGAAGGTAAAGTGTTTAAGTATAGATTTGGTAAAAAAATCTTTGAAGCTCTTAAGGAAGCAATCTCACCTGCATTTGAAGATGAGAAAGCAATTAATCCTTTTGACTTGAGAGGAGAAGGTGCTAATTTCAAAATCAAAATCCGTAAGGTTGATGGTTACTGGAATTATGATAAATCAGAATTTTCTGATACTGCACCATTATTTGATGACGAAAATAAGTTGAGTGGTATATATACACAACTACATTCATTATCGGGTATTATTGCACCAAGTGAATTCAAGACTTATGAAGAACTCAAAGAGAAACTTCAAAGAGTACTTGGAAGTGCTGGTACTACTTCAACTGCAGAAAGTATTGCAGAAGACTTGGACGAAGTTCCATGGTCTAATGTAAACACTGATACAGTTGCAGCGGAACCTGTAATCTCATCAGCTGAGTCAACTCCACAAGTGGAAGAAGATGATGCGATGGATTACTTTAAGAACCTAGCTAACGAAAGTTAATTAGAGTTCTTAGTTGGGATGGTCTCATTATATTAATGATATACTGTGAAAGTGAGACCATACACTAAGACCGTGGATTTACTCTTCTTAGAAGAGTGGGGGTACTTAGTAAGGGAAAGGTTAACAGCAAATATTGCGGGTTAGTCGGTTAGGAGCGGGAATGCTGTAAAGCGTGGGGCGACTTAACACTTTTATTAATAGGAAATACATGAAATACGATAACAAGAATAGACCAAAAAGAGACTTCAAAAATACTGAAGTTCCCTTCGATATTATGCTCAGACAATTTAAAAAATATTGTGAGAGGAAAGGTATTGTAGAAGAGGTAAGAGAAAGAAGGTATTTCTTGAAACCATCATTCATTAAGAATGAGAAGAACCAAAAACAAAAACGTAGAAACGAGTTAAATAGAATTCGTGCATCTAAGTCTGTTAGAAGACCAACAGGATTGCAACGATAGAATAGGAATTAGACATGAAAAAGACAAGTACCCCTCAAAGACCGAAGTCTCGGTTTGGTAATGTCTTATTTGCTAAGGACTCACCATTCAAACATCAAGTCGTAAAAGACCGAACCAAGTACACTAGGAAAGATAAGTTCAAAGAACCTCTTCCAGTTAGTTACTAAAACACTCCTATTATTCTTGGGTGATTTACGGATGATTGACCAGTATTATTAGCCAAGATGGTTGTGTTTGTTGCAGTAGCAAGGTTTGTAATATTTGATGCACCCTGTACACCCATAGCTTTTATTAAATCTGCAATTGCATCAGTATCACCAGCAGGAAGATTTCTTTCATTAACTATGGACACAACATCTTCCATAGTTAATCCAGTCTCGGGTGTAGGGTCTGTAAAACCTTCTGCAAGAGTTGTATTACTTAACACTTCAGTATTAGCTCTTTCTGCTGTTGCACTATCTCTATCAATCTGCATGTCTGCTAATACTTGGGATTCTTTACCAGTAACAAAACTCATTATACCTTTGTCAACTCCAGTCATCTCTTTGAGTTTTTCTTCAGAGTCACCCATGAGGTAATCAGTGGCACCACTGGCAAGAACAGCTCCTGTGGCAGCGGAAGCAAGCATGACTCCAGCTGTAACCCAACCTACTGGGTTAGATGCTAATAATAACCCCATTCCAACGGTGGCGGCTATTCCACCAACCAGTCCTGCAGTTGGGACTGCTACGTCTTCTCTCTTTTTGTCGATTATATATTGAGTAAATTCTGTAGATTGTTCAGGTGTTATCTCTCCGTTGGCTAACTTGAATGCCAACACGGCTTCCATATCCTTAGTCTCATCTAGGTTGGCAAATATCTCCAAAGGAGTGAGTGCGGCTGACACTACATAACTACTTTTCTTAACAACATTACCAACAACTGATATAGCTTTACCACCAAGACCAGCTACTTTGGTGGTTGGTTTATATCTTCTATCTGCCGTACCATCAGCTTTAAGTGGTCGGGTATCTGTACCACTGTCTTGCATACCAAGTTGTTGAGTTAAAAGTCCAGTACCCATACCCACGTTGGCACCTGCGTCTGCAACTGCTAAGATGGCATTACTCTTTTCGTCTTCAATTCGTGTTTGTTGGTCTGATTCTAATACTGCAAATTGTTTATCATACTCCTCTTGAGTAATTTGTCCAGTCTTTAGTTGTTCACCTAACTCTTTGGTACTTTCAGCATTAACAGGAGAGGTTTTATTGTTTAAAAGGAATCTTTGTACCCATCTATCAAATCCCTCGAACCTATCCATTAACATCAGGACAGCAACACCCAAAGCTCCCAAGATAAGTGTACCAAGACCCATTTGTTTTAAGAATGGCATCATAGCCTTTGTTTGTTTTTTACTAATAAGACTAGCTTCAAGAACATTACCTTCGACCATACCAAAGAGTTTGTTTGAAGACTCTTCTTGTTGTTGGTTACCTAGTACTACACCTTTTATGGAGTCTGTAAGACCATCGGATGCATCTTTTTGTTGCAACATACCACCAGTCATAAAGTTTGCAGCTTTACCAATACCACCGAATACCTTTTGAACTGCATTAAACTTCTTGGTTGCATCATCTAAGAACCCACCAATGTCTAACATACCACCACTTAGTTCTTTAAGACCATCAGTAAAATCACTGTAACCTTTACTATCCGTTGATTCTTCGAGGTCAGTCTGTATTGCAGTTCTTATTCTTTTTTCATTTTCTTGTAGTTTTTCTAAATCTCTTTCGAATGCATCCTTTACTTTCTTAGACTCTGCATCAATAATTTTTTGTTCTTCGTCAATCTTTCCCTGAAGGTCAAGTCTCTTTAAAGCATCTGTGGTCTTAGACTGTTCATTCATTAATGATTCCATCTCAGTCTTAGCTCTAAAGACTTTAATGTTTTCTTCTATCTCTTTTGTTTGTTGTTTTTGTTTTTCAACGAGTGCGTCTGTGGCATCTTTTAATTCTTTATTATTTGCGGCATCTGCCATTCCTTTAGCTAGTTTTTTATTGGTAAGGAACCCCTCGAAGGTGTCTTTAGACCCTGTTCTTATGTTTGCAGCTGAGATTGCAAGGTCACCATTAACTTCTGCTAACTTACTGGTGAGTCCTTTAAACTTTGTATTTAAGTTCTTGGTTGCATCTGCATATTCTTCTTGTGACTTGACAGATTTATCTTGAGCTGCTGTCATTGCCCTTTGAGATGCAACAAAAGAATTCATGAACCTTTTGTCTACGGTTCCGTCTGCCTTAAGTTTAATGTCGGGGGTTTTATCTGCCATTTAGATTTCTCTTATTTATTTTCCACCAAAAGCTTTACCAGCTTCTGATATTCCGAATGCACCTAGTGTCACAACAACGAATGATGTGTAGATGGTTTCAGAGACTTTCAAATCCATGTCCCATGCAAGTGCGGTTACTAAGTCAGTTAATCCAAAGACGACCATTAAGAAGAAGGATATGAATCCTATAATTGACTTCTCATTGACATCATTGTCGTCTAGGAATAAATCCCCAAACTTTCTTACTGGTGGTTCGAGTTGATTCTTTGCCTTCATGGCTTCTTCTTTCATCTCTTTGATTGCATCTTCTTGTTCATCAAGTTTCTCAATCATCGCCATATACTTGTCTAAATCAATTTCGACTTCGTTTCTGCTGTTATCTGTATTTTCAGCCATTGTTAACTCCATATTATCTCACGATATTCATAATATAGGTTAATTTAATTAATTACGGTTCTTCCGTTTTTCGTTCTCTTCCTCAATATGATGTTCAAGGAGTTTAATGTATATCTCTCTTTCCCATGGTATCATATTCTCAAGTTCCGTTAATGAGTATTTATGATGTTGCATCAGCTGAAAGTTGGTATTATAATAATTAAATACCGACTCATGAGAAAGAGCTATTAAAAAAAACTTTGTAACCCCGATATTGTTCTACTTTGTTCAGTTTGACATGCATTACACTTAAAGATTGTATCTAATTTAATTGCAGGTAACCCTTCAAAAAACTTACTTACTTCTTCAAGTTGTTTAAGTGTTAAACTTTCCAAGAATTCTCTAAGGTCTTCATTAGAGATATCATCAGACTCGTATCTATCTTCTGCATCATAGATATAATCAACACCTGATGCAAGCAGGGCTAATAGTTTTTCTTGTTGGTCTTTTATATCGTCTGAACGACCCATGTCTACTATACTAGGATACTTTAATCCTATACCTACTTCATCATTGATATTAACTATCGTAGACTTTTCCGAATCTAAACCTCGAACTTCTGCATCTTCTATATTGACACTAACTTGTCCTGTTCCACTACAACCCGTTTCACCACATCGTAGAGACAACTTGACAGTTTCCCCAATTGATTTGGCACGAATTTGTAGGAATAGGTATTCGACATCGAACATTGGTAAGTCATCAATATCAAGTTTGTTGAAAGTAACTGCAGTTATCATATCTCTGATTGCATTTACAACATCTTCACCTGTAGTTGAGTCTTGAAGTAGTAGTAGGTACTTCTGTTCCTTTACTAGAAAGGGTCTATACTTAACTTCTTTACCATTACTTGGTAACTTAGTTGTATAGGTTGGTGCTTTTTGGATTGGTAATCCCATAATTTACTCCATAATTTTATTTTAGCCACCAGTCAATGTTTGTACTTTGGCTAGTTTATCGTCTAAACCTCTTAGACGTTTGAATACTGATTGTCCTGCATTAGTGTATTTACCAGTCTGCTGTCCAATACCAATAAGTGCATCCAATATTCTCCTACCTCTATTTAGACCACCACCACCTGATTCGTCAGGAGTGTACTTGGTTTCAAAATAAGTGTATGCCATGGTTACAGTGAACGACATTATCTCAGCATTAGAACTATAATCCAAGTCTTGTTGTTCGTATTTGATTGGGTAGGCATCTTTAAGTACATAAGTAAGTGTGTCTTTACCACGGCCATTCATTACCATGATTTCAACTGTTCCTTTATACTCGTCTTTAAATGAAAACCGAGGACTTTTTGGGTCTCCACCATATATTGAATCCTGCCATCCTTCAATTGCAGCTCTATCTTGAAAGTTTTGGTCACAATAGAATGAAAAAGACACTTCTCCACCATCATTGGTTTGAAATGGCATATGTCGTTCTGCACCTGATTCAGAAAAAGTATATGCTTTCAACTCTCTGCCTGGCAGAGTTGCTTTATGACAACGAATACCATCTATATCTAATTTGACATATTTTTTAACAGAGGCAACAGCTGCTTGTATTACATTTCCTTCTTCGTCAACTTCTTCGGCCACTGATTTGGTCATTTCATCATTCTGAAATAGGTTGGGGCCGAATATTCTGACGTTGAATCTATTGGGTCTTGCACCTGCATCGAAATTTGCTTTGAATTTATCTATTCCTAAATCGCTTTTTGACATTAAATTTTCCTTCTACTTTCTGCATACACCGTGTTTGCATTTATTGTAAATTGTTGGGATGGTAGCATTGCAACCAAGTCCCAGTATTTTGGGTCTACTCTCATTATGTTACCAACGGTATGTGAGAATAGATACTTCTTTAAACATGGTTTTGCTAACTTTAACTTACTGATACTTTTGATATCGTTATATGAGAAGTCAAACCTTAAATCCTTCTCAACTGTTTCCTTAACGGTCATTGCATACAACCCATCCAGTAACTTTACTCTATCCCTAGGTGACAGGTAGTGTAAGTTCAATCCCTGAAATCCATTCTTAGTTAAATCAGTCACTATCACGAGTGGAAATCTATCCCAGTATGGTAGAGTGTCTTGATACTTTGCATCATAGACAAACATATACATACCACCCATGAGTTGGTCACCAGTCAAGGTGTCTGTGGCTGTTCCTGATTCTAAAAAAGTTCCAGTATTAGACCTCACATCTCTAACTCTGTTTCGGAACCACTCTAACCCCTCAACACTTCTTTTCTTTAGGTCGCTGGGGGATAAACCATCTAGTCGTTCAAACAAAGTTGCCATATAATCTATTTATGACTTTATGTAAGGTGGTCTTCCGTTAAAATCCTAAATTTTAGTTTTCTATCTTTGCAGTACTGTTCTGCAGCCTTGAACTTAGTCATGTTGACTGCATAGGTCTGACACTCTTCTAGATATCTTTTTGTTTTTCGTTTAGGTTCTTTCGGGGGTTTGGTTTGTTTCTTTGGTTTTACTTCGATAATTTCACGAATTGTTTTCCCTTGTGCATTCTCATACTTAATACTAAAGTCAGGGAAGTAACGATGTACCTTATTATCTAGAGGTGAGATGTATGGAATGATGATTTCTTCGGAGGCCCATTCTAGTACCTTGGTATTGTTGTCACAATATACCATGAATCTACGTTCCCAAAGACTACGATAGAAGATTTTAGTAGGGTCTCCTTTGTATTTTTTGTAGTTCTTTGGTTTAAACTTTCCGCTATATGATTTTCTCGACATAAATAACTATATATTATAATCTACAGGTATTTATGTATGTCCAAAATCGATAAATTACTGGGTAAAATCAGTAAAGCCAAATCAGCGTTCAAGTCTTTAAAGGGAAGTCTCAGTGACCTCAGTAGTGCATTAGGTGTTGTTGACACTAATACACTTGGGGAACAAGCTGAACAACTACGAAGTTCTTTAGAGAGTAGAAGGACTGAGTTGCAAGAAAAAAATAGTGGTATAAAAACCGCGACCAAAGAAAGTAGACTGAGTGGGTTGGTGATAAATGAACTAACCTTTCCGAAAAACAGAGATGCAGAAATAGATAATTGGATTATATTTAGAATACTACCAAGGGTGGCTGATGCAAAGATTACTACAGATTCCTCACTTGGTACTACAGAAATAAGATTATATGTTCCCGATGGTTTGAAATCATCAACTGCAGTTGCATATGGTAAGGAAGATTTTGGAGTATTGAAACGAGAAATTAATAGTCTCCTCCAAGGTGGAACTTTAGATGCTGGTGCTATAATGTCAAAGGCAAAAAGTACCATAATTCGAAAATTAATGGGTGGTAATATTAATGACTTGGCCGAGGGACGTGCAGTCAATCCAATGGATGAGGTTCTTTTAGATGGGGTAGACTTTAGAGAGTTTACCTTTAACTATGACTTCAATCCTACATCAGAGGACGAAGCTATAGAAGTTGGTAAAATTATAAACACCTTTAGACGTGCCACATTACCAAATACTGCACCCTTTAAAATTGACAGTACCACGGGAAAAGAGACAGATGCCGATGATGGTATAAACATGCATTTCTATAACTATCCAAACAAATTTCGGGTCTCCTTTGAGGGGCCCATTCAACATCATGTTGATGGATTCCTTACAATGGTTTGTAAAAATGTCGAAATTGACCATGATGGTGGTCAGAAACTTTCAACATTCCATACTGGTCAACCAGTAAGAACAACAATGACATTAACCATGCAAGAAATTATTATACTTACTCAACAAAATTACGATAAAATATCTGCCATAACTAATGCATCAGAGAGTGGAAGAACTTATGATGAAGCTGGTTTCGGAACAAAGGCCAAGTTGGAACAGGGAGGTAATGGATAATGCCTAATAAAATGTTTAGTAATTTTTCGGAAGTTCAATACACACTTGGTACAGGTAAGATTGTTACCATTAAGGATTTCTTTAAGAAAGCCTCTGTTGAACAGGAATCACTTTGGGGAGTTGTTGACTATACCTTCTATCAATTAGAAGATGGGGAGAGACCCGATATAGTTGCAAATAAACTTTATGGTGATTCAGATTTACATTGGACACTATTTCTTGTAAATGATTTTGCAACTTACGGTGATTGGCACAAGGACAGTATAACATTAGAAAACCATATGTCAAATAAATATAAAGGACAATGGTTGAATGCAGATTTGGTATCAGACTTGATGACATCATCTACAAATAAGTTATTAATTGGTGAAGAGATATACGAGACATCAAATACAAATGTCACTGGTAATATCACGGATGTGGATTTAACTCGGAAGAGAATTTCAGTTGTTGGGGATGTGTTCTCTGCAAATTCAATTACTAGTAAAACTAGTGGTACTGAGATTAATAACATCTTTACCAACAGAACTTTCACACCTTCATCTGTAGTAAATAAACGAGATGGTATTCATCATTGGGTAGTGACAGACAGTACAGGACTTGAATACAAAGTTCATAACGAACCAACGGCCGAACTTACATCCAATCCACCTACAGCTGTAGCAGTTACTTACCAAGACCATGAGTATAATCTAAACGAAGAAAAGAGAAGTATTAAGATTATCAGACCTGCAGTAATCAATCAAGTTGTTACCGAATTTGAAGAATTGATGAGAAACTAATGAATACAGAAACCGCAGGTAAAATTTGGTTTGAAGCTATAGACCTTATAAATCAAGAAGGACAGGTCATTGATATTAAACAACTGGTGGTGCAATTTGATTTGTATGAGAGTATATACAATAAATTTGTAACAGCAAGAATGGTTATTGGTGATGGTATTAATCTACTTAAGAACTATAGAGTTAATGGTCAAGAGTTTATTCGTATTTCCTGTAAGATGGATGATGGTGAAAAAGTTTCGGATGCACCCTACTCAATAGACAAGACATTTCAAATTCATAAAATACATAATGTTAAGAGAAAGGGTGTACTAGAGGTATATGAAGTGGAGTTAGTTTCTCCAAGACAGTTCTACACACTAAGGTCAAGAATAAGTAGAAGTTATCGTGGAACTTATAATGATATCCTTGTGCATCTACTAACAAAGGAAGGGTCTTTTAAAGTAGATGAATTTGATTATGCACTTCCCACATCTCCTGAAGTACAATTCATTTGTCCAAACTGGACAATAGACAAGACAATAGATTTTATATGTCAACAGGCAGACTCAACATCTGCAGAGGGTGATGGAGCTCCTGCATTTCATAGAGGGTTCTTCTTCTTCCAATCACTTAATGGTGGTTTTAGATTTATGGACATAGATGGGATGATGAAATTAGAACAACCTGCAACATTTACTTATGGTATTACACAAGACAAAGAAAATCCTAAAGATAAAAACTTTCAGATTATAGATTTTCACAACCCACAATTATTCGATACACTTGAGGGAACTAGGTCAGGGACATATTCAGGAAGACAGATGACTTATGACCCAATTCTAAAACTAGAGATGGAGACACATCACGATATAGGGGAAGTGTATAATAGAAAGAATCATTTAGGTCAGGCCCCGATGATTAGAACTACTTCAAAGACAAACGGGTTCTTTGAAACTACGAAAACAACTGGTTCAGGTGGTGACTCAATTGAATTGCAAACTACAGATGCAAACTATTCCCCCAATAAGTCTATTGGAAGTGCATTAAAGGTATCTACTAAGATGGTTCATGCACATAGTAATGCAAGTGAGTACACATCGGATGAAAGTATTGCATCTTATGATAGTGGAGCAGATACACCAGCTGGGTTTGAACGAAATGCAATGCATCAGATACTTGCACAACATAGACTTGAAGTCACCGTTCCATTCAGAACAGATTTAACTGTAGGAACAGTAGTAAATCTAATCATACCTTCAGGTGGTTCAGGACTCAACTCGGTTGATGATGGTTTGAACGACCATAGATACCTTATAATAGATTTAAGAGTTGCAGGTGACCCAACATCTCAAGAAGGTATTACTGTTATGGGTGTTTGTAAAGAATCTTATGCAAAACGGATTGAAGATGTTAATCCACTCTTGTTAAGAAAAATAGAGGGAAGAGAATAATGGAAACATTTTATGGTGTAGTTGAAGACAGACACGACCCTATGATGGTTGGAAGAGTACGAGTTCGTATTCATGGCCTGCATTCAGAAGAGAAGACTCAGATTTCAACACCCGACCTTCCATGGTCTACTGTAATTCTTCCTACAACCTCTGCAGGGTTAACAGGATTCGGAACACAACATGGTCTTGTGGAAGGTTCGAGTGTTTATGGATTCTTTAGAGATGGTAAGAGTCAACAAGACCCTGTAATCACAGGAGTTGTTGCAGGTATTCCTGTTCAAGGATACAAGAAAGATGCAAATGGAAACCTTATAAAACGAAAGGTTACTATAGGATTCAGTGACCCAAGACGATTGACAACGAGTGAGTATACAGGAACCCCCGATGGTACCACACCCTCACACAACCCAAGAAGAACATATGGTCTCACTGCATCTTTAGAAGATGCACCTCAAATTCCTGATGAAAGAGAGACCCCGTTGAATTACGGGCCATGGGAGAAGAAGAAAGACGAGACTGGGATTGCTGCTATAGCTTCAAAGATTGTTGATGCAGTATTGGGTAAGACGACACAACAAACAGGGAACGTCATCACAGAGCCTACAAAGACTCAGGAAGACGATAAACCATATTACCCATATTATACTGATGCTCCTGATTATTCTCCTTACGCACGAGGTGAGGGAGACTACACCGATAGGGATTTTGGATTCAAAGGGTCGAACATGTCATATGTTTCTAAAGCAGACCCAAAATACCCGTACAACAAAACTGTGTTCACCGAATCAGGACACTTACTAGAGTTAGATGATACACTAGGTGCAGAAAGAGTTTCCGTTGCACATAGGTCAGGAACCTTTCATTCAATAGAACCCGATGGGTCTGAGATGACACGAATCGTCAATGACCGTTACACTGTAGTGTGCAAAAATGACGAAGTCTATATCGGTGGAAATGTTAATGTAAAAATAATGGGTAATGCCGATATCAAAGCCTTTGGTGATGTGAATCTAAAAGGTTACGGAAAAGGAACACTAGACTTTACCAATGATGTAGAAATTAAAGCTGGTGGAAACATGACACTTTCATCAGCAAAAACACTTAAACTCTCAGCACAAGTAATACGAGAAGGTGCATAGTGCCTGAAGAAGAGACAGTAAAAGTTACGGCAGGAATGGTAGTGGCCGAGACAGCAAAGGCACTCACAATAGAACTACCTACTGCTCTACCATGTCCAACCGATGACATATTTACAATACCAAAATTAGAAGACCTCTTAAAACCTTTACAAGAAATTGCACAACTTCCTGATAAACTGGAAGCCAAACTTGCTCTGATGAAGAAAGAAAAAGAAGACGAGATAGTTGTCTTAGTAGAAAAGTTAAAGAACCCCGAATTAACCCAAGAAGAACGAACTGCAATTATAGAAGAGATAGAAATTGCAGAAGCCTATGTTGAGAATGTCTTGGGTGGTGAGTTGCTTGAACAAATTCGAGACATCCAAAAACAGATTGAAACATATTTTGAAGGTTTGGAAGAACTCTTAAGTCCATTTTGGAAAAAGACTGAAGGTAAGAGAAACTGGCAACAAGAACTTGAAAATGCATTAGAGGACTTACTTGCAGAGTTTCATATCTACATCCCAGTTAAAGTTTCTGAAATAATACAAAAACTCATTCCACTGAGTCTAACTATTCCTATTTTAGGATTAGAGATTGACATCATCAAATTAATAACCGACCCCAACTATAAGAAAGAGTTGGAGGACATGATTGCAGGAAAGAACTTTGTAACTCAGATAATTACAAAGAAGAAACGCCTTGCAGAAGTAAATATAGAGTTATCCTTGGCACATACATGGACGGCCGAAGAACTTGAAACATTAGAGAAAGAGAAGGCACAACTTGAGAAAGATATAACTGAACTTGGAGATTTTAGAACTGCATGGGTTGACAAATTTCTCCTATTGGTTCCTGAAAACGAAAGAGGGTTTGACGGAGAGTTATCAGAACTTAATAACGACCAAAAGGCAAAACTTATATGGAAGTATATTAAGAAAGAGATAAAGGAGTGGATACTAAATCTACACATAAAGGCCTTTGAAAAACTTATTGGTATGTTTCAGGAAATATGGGATGCACTTGGATTACCAAGTTTACCATTATCTGAAATTTTAGAACTTCTGAAGATGGATGTTCCTGCATTGTTGGAGAAATTGAAAAAAACTCTGAAAGACAAGTTCATGACTACATCAATGAAAATTAAAGAAAGACTTGAGGATATTGAGGGAGAGTTGGCAGTTGCAGAACTTGATGGTAATGTCGAAGAAATTGAAAAATTAAATATAGAGAAACGGGAACTAGAAGAACAATTACTTTTAGAGAAAGGAAAATATCTAAGAGCGATAGAAGACCTCATATTAGGATTCGAGATACCAATTATAGGAATGACAATTGAGGAGATAATGGGTGGAGAAAATATCTCTACAAATAGTTCTATAGAAGACCGACTGAAGAAGTTTGAAGCAAAACTAGATGACTTCGTAAAGAACTGGCAACAGAAACTTCTCTTTGCATGGGTCAAGTTAATTAAGAAATTTATACAAGCAATTGGACTGGGTGCATTGATAGATTTAATCCTATTAACTTTCTGTGATTTCTTGAAACTTATTGGTAATCCGTTTGCAATCATGATTACAATACCTAGTCTTGAAGGTATAATAGAATCGTCTACATACAAACCCAAGGTTCGGGTACCAAGTAAACTGGATGCAGAGTTGGACTCAAACCTATCAACTTCAGATGGAACTGAAGAGACCAATCTATTTGCCATCGAAGGGACGACTGGTGATTTAAAAGTGTTTATCAATGGTGTCAAACAAGTAGATAACTACACAGTGGTCGGAACTAACGTGATTATGGATACCATATTGGAAAAAGGTTTAGTAGTATGTGCAATCAAAGTGCCAACACCCTAACGAAGTTGTATAAATAGAACTATGGAATACACAAAATCAAAGACAGTTGTACAGACAGAGTATGCAGATATCGACTTGTTCTTTAAACCACATCCAATTACAGGAGATGTGAGTTTAAAGTATGATGATGCAGCTGTAAAAAGAAGTGTAAGAAATATAGTGCAAACTAATTTCAATGAAAGACCTTTTAAGCCAGGTCTTGGTTCAGGTGTAAGAGAGATGCTCTTTGAACTGAATACAGACAGACAAGTAAGACGACTTGCAGATTTTATTAAAGACAGTATAGAGACATTTGAACCAAGAGTCGATAATGTATTTGTACGATTACAATCTAAAAACAACTACTTAAATGTAGATGTAAATTATAGTATCATTCATGGACAGACGACAAACGCTGTGAAAGTAAAAATAACTAGGACACGATAATGGCAGAAATTAAAAGTTCATCAATTAATGTTACCGACTTAGACTTCGATAACATTGCAGATAATCTCAAGAACTATCTTAAAGGTCAGGATAAATTAAAAGACTACAACTTTGAAGGTTCCACACTTTCTATGTTGATTGACCTTATGAGTTATACTGCTCATATTAGTGCAGTGAACACAAACATTGCAGCGTCAGAATTGTTCTTAGACTCAGCACAAATGAGAAAGAACGTAGTGTCCCGTGCAAAAGATTTGGGGTTTACTCCTGCATCAGAAACAGCTGCTTCAGCACTATTAGACCTAACAATTAATAATGCAGTTAAAGCTGATGGTACTACTCCACCAGCATCAGAAATGATTCTTGCAAAGGGGTCAAGATTCCGAACAAACTTTGATGGAACCAATTTTGTGTTCACATCTACTTCATCTGTTACTCCTACTAAGAGTGGAAATTCCTTTACCTATTCGGGTATTAATATTGCCCAAGGTATTTTTGTTTCAGAACACTTTGTGTATGATTCACAGATTGCAAATCAGAAATTTGTTTTAGGTAATGAACGAGTTGACAGAGGTACTATGACTGTTTCAGTAAACAGTGGTGGTGTTCTCTCAACCTTTAGTAAGTCTACAAATGTATCTAATGTAAAATCCACATCTAATGTATACTTTACTCAAGAAAATGAAGATGAGTTCACAGAAGTGTATTTTGGGGATGGTGTTCTAGGTTCAAAACTTCTTGATGGGGATATTATAACAATACAATACATTCTTGTCAATGATACACATGCAAATGGTGCCTATATATTTTCACTGTTAAGTCTGATATCAGGTTATTCTGATACGACAATAACAACTAAGGAGAAAGCCTCGGGTGGTTCAGAGAAAGAAAGTATCTCGTCCATCAAGTTTAAAGCATCTAAATCATATTCATCTCAGAATAGATTAGTTACACTGAATGACTACAAAGCAAAATTACAAGAGTTCTATCCAAGTGCAGATGCACTTGCAATTTGGGGTGGGGAAGACAACGTACCACCCGAATATGGTAAAGTGTTTATTGCACTTAAACCTGCAAATGCAGATTACCTAACAGCTACCGAAAAAGCAGCTGTTGTAACATCTCTAAATAACCTTAACATGCTGACGGTTAGACCGATTATCGTGGATGCAGAGATTGTTAAAATTCTCATCAGTACTACATTTAAGTACGACCAAAAAGCAACAACTCTATCTAAAGGTGAACTAGAGACAATAGTGAAAAATTCAATCCTTAAATTTGACTCAACAAACTTGAATACTTTCGATAGTATCTTTAGACATTCTAATCTTGCTAAATCAATTGATGATTCAGAAGTTGCAGTTATATCTAACGTAACTAGAATTAGATTGAGAAAGAATATCTCAGTTATTCTAGGAGAACTCAAGAAGAAAGGATATAGTGTAGAGTTTGGAAATGGAATGTATCACCCCCATGATGGCCACGCGTCTGCATCGGGTGGTGTTGTGAGTTCAACAGGTTTTAAAATAGTCGGAGATACGACTACAACATACTACTTCGATGAAAATGGAAGTGGTAATTTAAGAAGATATTATCTAGATGGTTCTACAAGGGTCTACAGTGATTCAACTGCAGGTACCATAGACTATACTAGTGGAAAAATAACCGTAAATGCTATTAACATTCTCTCTACAGTTAATGTTGATAACACGGTTGACTTCACCGTAATACCGAATAGTAACGATGTTGTTGCAACGAGAGGGAAACTAATCGATATAGATGCAAACAACATTTCAGTATCAGGTGAATTGGATACCATCGCAAGTGGTGATTCAAGTGCAGGTGTGGGATATAATTCTACATCTAGTTACAATTATTAGAATGTATAAAGTGGTCGGGAGTCCCCCGAATAGTTTTCCGTTAACTCGGATTTAATTAATAATTTTTCTAGGAGAAAAAAATGGCAGATAAAAAAATAAGTGCTTTGTCACAAATAGCAGATGCAGACATCGAAAGTGATGTATTGCTTCACATTGTTGATAACCCAAGTGCAACACCCATCAATAAAAGGATGACTGTTGGACAAATGTTTGAAAACATACCAACCCATCTTGCAGTAGATGATTTTACAACCTTAACAGTAACGAGTGCAGCTTTGAACACTACGTTTGGAACAGTATTAGACGTAGCAAACTTTGCATCGTCTCTAACTTTTACACTTGCAGATGGTACTGATAATGGTCAATTGAAGGTAATTTATGCATCTTCAGACCATGCATCTTACACTGCAACGGTTAACGTAACTAATGCATTGACTTCACATAACAGTATCGTATTTAATGATGGTGGTCAAGCAGTTCTATTAGTTTGGAACTCAACTGTTGGAAAATGGTTTGTTCTTTCTAACTATGGTGCGGCAATTAGCTAATGTATAATGTAGATAAACTCAGTCATCGACTGCACGACCTCTTACCCGATTTCGTTCAACAAGAATCGCCTGAGTTTATCGCCTTCTTAGAAGCATACTTTGAGTTTCTAGAGAGTGAGATAATCACTCTCTCTTCTCAAACTGAGATAGAAGGTATTTTACATGAAGACGGTACAGGTTCTTTACTTTTAGAACCTGCAACCGTTTCCCCTTCCCCCGACCAAGACACTTCATATCTTCGTATAGAAGGTAACCAAGTTGATTCTGCAGGTAATATTCAATTCAATCCTTTTGTAAAGGGTGAGTATGTTGTAGGGTCTAAGTCAAAGAGTGTTGCAGAGATTCGTGTAATCAATGGTAGTAGTTTCTTTGTGGAGACTATCCATGGGTCAGGATTTATTGCAGGGGAGACCATTACAGGAAGAAGTAGTGGACAGACAGGTGTTATTGGTGCCTACAAAGAGAATACTATTCTTGCCAATAATAGGTTGTTATCATATTCAGATATCGATAAGACTTCAGATGATTTCTTACAGTATTATCAGAATGATTTCATGCCTCAGATTAATCCTGGCGATACCCAAGACAGACGATTAATTATTAAACATATTAAAGAACTATACGAGAAAAAGGGAACAACAGCTTCCTTACAGTTCTTAATGAGAATTCTTTATGGTCAGGATGCAGAAGTTTACTATCCTATCGACCATACACTACATGTATCGGAATCTTCTTATGTAGAATACCGAAACATGGTTATATCATGTACACAACCACCAAGTCCAACTGATAAAATTACTGCATACAATGGTAGTGAAATATTAGCAGAGTGTGTTGTTGAAAATGTATATGCAGGTAAGACAACAGATGAGTACTTACTACAGATATCAGAAAGACATAGTGGTACATTTACTCAAGGAATGACGGTAACAGTCAGAAGTAGAAGTAATTTACTTGATGTATTCACTGCAACTATTGTTGGTGTTATTTCAGGAATTGATTCGACTAGTTCGACAAATTCTAAAGGTGCATTATACACACTTAACGATAGAATTGACTTTACTGGAGATTCCGAGTCGGGAACAGTATACGATGTTGTTTCTGTTGTTGATGGTCTTACCACAGGTAATATAGATAAAATTTATATCGAAACCGAAGGTACAGGATATGTCGGTGGTGACTTGGTCATATTCGATAATAGAGATACTCATGGTGGTAATGCAATGGGTATTATCTCTGCAATTGGGTATAAGTACTTACTAGAGTCGGGAAGTGCAGACGGACATTTCTACTTCACTGCAACTGCAGGTCAAACTGCATTTACTGGTGCAGATGACTATAGTCAAACACTAGAGTTCACAAAACAATGGAGAAGAGTCTTTGTTGATGGTATAGAACAAACTGAAGACGACTTTACAGTAACAACAAATACGATTACATTTAATTCGGGTTTAACTGTAGGACAGATAGTAGAAGTCTATACAGAAGAAGCTGATAATTTATTAACGGAAGATGGATTTCCAATACTACAAGAAACTGCAACCAACCCTAGTGCAGGAGTTGGTAACTCTGCAATAAGAAATGTTGAACTCATCAATAATGGTGGTGGTTATTTAACACTTCCACAATGTGCTCCAGGCGGTTACATCTATGTAACAGACACAACTGGATTTGTCGGTGGGGAAACTATAACAGGTACAACTTCGAGTGCAACTGCAAAAGTGGTTCTTGTAGAGAAAGATAAGAAACGACTTGTCTGTATGAGAGAAAAAACCGATACAGGTATTTTTGTCGTTGGGGAGATAGTGACAGGTTCATCAACTGAAACAACCTCGACTACTACAGGTGTAGACATCTCTAATGGTAGTGGTGCATCACTAATTGCATCATCATCTACTATTGGTGGTATCGGTTCATTAAACATTCAAGATGTTGGTTCAGGATTCACAAAGAATGCAAAATTAAAATCTACATCTATCTCACCACTTCTATTTAAGAACTTAACATATAGTGGTGACCCCTCGTTAAATCCAGGCAACACCATCACTGGTTCGACTTCGGGTGTAACTGCACAAGTTTACTATCTTGATTCAACAAGAAACATTCTTAAACTACAAGGTGCAACTGGAGACTTCTTACAAGAAGAGACAGTAACATTTACTGGTGGTTCATTAAAGGTAGTAGAATATAAAGCATTCAATGGTACAGGATTACTTGCTGGTGAAGCTCAAACTGGTAAGGGAGAAACAGGTGACTTTGGTGCCTTGGATTCTGCCGAACAGAAACTACATGATAATAGAATATATCAAACACATTCTTATGTAATTAGAATTGGTGAATCTATTAACAAGTGGAGAAGTGCAGTAAAAGACTTACTTCACCCTGCAGGACACATCTTCTTTGGTGAGGTTCAGGTATCGAACAACTTTGATACTAGTATGACTACACAATTCTTGCCCACTATCATCATTAATTCGGATGCCGCAACAGCTGCATCGATTGGTGCATCATTAGAATACAATAAGATAATCCGAGTTATTAACGAGTTCGGCCCTTATGTATACTTGGGAGATGCAGGAACACCTACTTATGGTGTCGATGCTATTGGTGGGGGTTCACTAAGTTCATACGCAGTCACAGGTGGTATTCAGAGAGGTAAGGGAACCGAATGGAATGACCCTGCAATCAGACAAAGACATGTCAATATCTTACAAATTAAATCAGTTGCAACTGCATCTGCACCCTCATTCTTTACCCACGATGGTAACACCACTACACTAAACATAGATTCTAATAATGGTTTTGAAAATCAGGACAGAGAAGAAACTATATTTGGGACAAGAGCTAGACCTGCAGATGTAGGTAGAGTGATTCAAATGTGGACACCTGAAGAAGAGAAATTGGTATTAGAAGATGGTGGTAACATCCTTCTAGAACCCGAAGTTAATCGTATGAGACTAGAACCTAAAGCTGATAGAATTTCAGTTCAAGATTTTGGTGGAGAAATGATTTACGAAGATGGTGACTTTATTGAACTAGAAGATGCAACAGAAACATTTGAAGAATATTATTTCACTACTGAAAGGTCTATGGAACCTACTGGTCAAAGACTGGTTATGGAAGATGGTGATATTTTAACAAGTGAAGATGGGGATTTATTCCTATTAGAAACGGGACAAGAAAACGGAGTTTATTCGTTTGCCCCATTAGGGACTACTTTAAGAAGTCTAAATATAATAACAGGACAAGACACATATAGAATATCAAAATATCTAAAAGATGAAACAGATGATGATGATATATTATTTGAAGATGGTCATGGAAACATACTTTTGGAAGAATGTGTATCTGAAGGGTTGAGGATTAGTGATTTAGAATCTGATATGCCCAACTTCTTTATACCACAATTTGAACAAAGACAACGAACTAGAACAAATTTTACATTTAGTGCGACGGTTAAGTCTGCATAGGTGTATAAATAGTATTATAAATATCTGAGGAGATGACAAAAAATGGCAGCAATTATTACGGAAAAGTTTCGAATCCACAATGCGAGACAATTTAAAGAGGATTTTGCAGATGCATCATCTTCCACATATCTATTCATAGGTAGACCTTATGTTTGGGATTCAACGGATACAATTCCAACACCAGCTAACTCTGTAAAAGAAGAAATTGCAGCGTTCAATGACATGCTTGCAATGAAGAAAGTTGCATCAGGTGACGTATCTCACTCTATTCCTAGACGAAACTGGACTACAGGAACCACATACGAAGAGTATGCACATGATTACAGTGCATCAAACCTTTCACCAGTTACAAGTTCTAACAACTTATACGACACTACTTTCTACGTTATGTCCTCAGCATACAATGTTTACAAGTGTATCAGAACTGGAAGAAACAGTTCATATGTTAGACAACCTTCTACTGTTGAACCAACAGGAACAGCAATTGCACCAATCACAACTGCTGATGGTTACATTTGGAAATACATGTACTCTGTATCTGCCTCAGAAACAATTAAATTCGTAACTAACGATTTTATCCCTTGTAAAACATTGGGTGCATTACAGAAAGTGCATGGTGACCTTGCAGCTATTGGTGCCGTTGGTAGTACAGATGGTTCCACACAATTTGCTTCAGAAGATGGTGCAGACACATATGAAGGTGCAATTTACCATGTTCGTGCAGACAACATAGGTTCAGGTTATACGTCAGGTACATATACTAATGTTCCTGTTGAAGGTGATGGAACTAGTGCAGTAGCAACAGTCGTTATCTCTTCAGGTGGAGTTGAATCCATCACTATGACTGCAAATGGAACCAATTACACATCAGGTACAATGAGAGTTGCAGCTATTGGTGCTGGTAATGGTAACAATGATATGGTTCTTACACCAATCATCTCTCCATTACTTGGACATGGTGCAGACCCAGTTAATGAACTAGGTGCAAACTATGTCATCGTAAACTCTAGATTAGAGTTTGCAGAAGGTGGTGGTGATTTCCCAACAACTAATGACTTTAGAAGAATTGGACTTCTTCAAGACCCACAAAAAGTAGTCAGTGCAATTGCAGCTGATGCTACTCTTGCAACATATAAGAAGTTTACACTTTCAAGTGTATCGGGTGTTGTAGTAGATTCTATTTTATTGAATGCTGATGCAGACGGAGATAACATTGCAGTTGCAAGAGTTGTTTCAATCGTAGGTTCAGTTGTCTCATACTTACCAATTCCAAATAGTTTTGGTGGATATGCAGATTTCTCTGTATCCGATAACATGTTTATTAGTGGAAGTGGAGCATCTTTTGGAACAGTGTTATCTTTAGACAGTACTTTCCCTGAAGCCCTTCCGAGAACAGGTAAGATTATCTATGTGGAAAATAGAGGTGCAGTATCAAGAGCAGCCGACCAAATAGAAGATATTAAACTTATTGTTCAAATGTAATTTTGTTTCTTAGGAAACATAACAAATAGAGTAAACTTATGCCAGAGAAGATTGACTTAAATATTTCGCCTTACTATGATGACTATGATGAATCTAAAAAGTTTCACAAAGTTTTATATCGTGCAGGTAGACCTCTTCAAGCAAGAGAACTAACACAATCCCAATCAATCATGCAGAACCAAATCGAAAGATTTGGTAATCATGTGTTTGAAGAGGGGTCTATTGTTAGTGGTGCTATTGCAGATATCGATATGGATATCTACTATGTGAAGTGTTTAGCTGCAAACCCAGGCAGTGGTGCAGGTACATCAGAAACACATAGAGTTGCAACTCATGGGTTGCATGTTCAAGGAAAGACATCAGGTGTTGTTGCTAGAGTAATAACCTCAGTAGCTTCAACTGGAACAGATGAGTTAACTCTTTTAGTCAAGTTTATTAGACAGGGAACAACTGCAACTAATGACTATGCTTTCTCAGCAGGAGAGGTCTTAGAACCAGTCACGATTAGTTCAAGTGGTAGTATAACTGCAACAGCATCAGGAAAAGAATTTACCATAGCTGCAACATCTGTTACACCAATTGGTAGGTCTTCGATTGCACACATAAGTGAAGGTATTATTTACACTCGTGGATTCTTTACAAAGGTAGACACTCAAGAATTGATACTTGAAAAGTATTCAGGTAAACCTTCGTACAGAATTGGTGTTCAAATTTCCGAAAATCTAATTTCATCTGCAGATGACACATCATTACTAGATAATGCAGCGGGTTCTTCTAATGAGAATGCTGGTGGTGCAGATAGACTTAAACTTTCGTTAACATTCATAAAAGTTTTACTTAGTTCGACAACAGATTCAGATTTTATAGAACTTGTTAGAGTCAACAATGGTATCATTGAACTTAAAATAGACAAGACAAGATACACTCAAGGTTTCAATAGTACACTTGCACGAAGAACATTCGATGCTAGTGGAGATTTTGTAACAAGACAATTCGTTCCTAATCTAAAAGAACATTTAAACAATGGTGTCAATGCAGGTTACTATTCTTCACTATATGGTGGTAATGAATCCAAGTTTATCATGCAGGTATCGCCAGGAAAAGCATATGTTAAAGGATATGAGATTGAAAAGATTGGAACTACTCCACTAACATTCAAGAAAGCTAGAAGTACAGAAGCACTAGTGGGTGCATCTACTCCTATCCGAATTGGTAACTTCATTAAACTTAAGAATGTACATAGTATGCCTGAGTTCGGTAACGAAACAGGTGGTGACTCACAGTCCCCATTCAACGAAGTTAAAATATTTGATGGTGTAATTGCATCAGGTGATGCAGGAGACCCAACTGCAGCTGGTAATCATATCGGTTATGCAAGAGTTAGAGGTTACGACTTTGTAGATAACTCTTCAAGTGCAACTGGACTAATATTTGCAAAGACTGGTAATGCACAACACAACTTATACATGTTTGATGTTAAGATGTTTACTAAACTACCTTATGGTTCAAAAACTGGAACATTCACAGCAGGTGATATAGTTACAGGTACGACAACAGGTGCAACAGGTATAGTGCATAATGATGTCTCTAATAGTGCATTATATCTTCACGATGTTGTAGGAACATTTACCGATGGTGAAGCTGTAACAACTTCAGGTGTAGGTACTGGTGCATTCACAATTGGTGCAGGTGTTAGAGGATATAACATTGACCGTGCAAGGTCAGTAACACAAGTATCAACTGCATCTAGAGAAACATTTACTGCAAACATTGTAACAGATTCAGATAAGATATTACTTGGAACAGTTAACTTCAATGGAACAACAACCGTATCAGGTTTCGGAACCGATTTTAAATCCGAACTTAAAGAAGGTGACATCATTGTTGATGGTGCAGGTACAGAACATGTAGTGTCTAGTATTGCCAGTGCAATAGAGTTAACTCTAGATGGAACTAGTACAGAACCAACATATAGTGGTAATGCAACAAGAAGAAGAACTAAAGTATATCAACAAGATAGAACAGTAGGTATCTCTGCACTACCAAGAGATTGGATTTCAAACCATACGCCTGATGACCTTACAGTTAGAAGACAGAATACTGTTAGTGCAGGTTCAACTGGATTTGCAATAAGTGTCGGTTCGGGTGAAACATTCGGTGCAGTGAATAACGATAACTTCACAGTATCCGTTGCTCAACAATCAGCTGATGCAGGTAGAACACTTGTTAATGGTGATACATTAGACATTAATCAGTTTTCTGTTTCAGGAACAGGTACTTATACTTTCACAAGTGGAAGTTGGGATGCCCAAGATGCAGGTGCAATATTAAGAGTTTCATATACTGTTAAACAATCAAACCCTGCAAGAAAAACAAAGAATTTTAAATCAGGTAGAGTTGTAACAGTAACTACTGCATCATCATCTAATACACCTTATGGTCGAAATTACGATGACAAAGATATTACACTAGGTGTTGCAGATGCATACAAAGTTCATGGTATCTATGAAGGAGTTGGTGGTTCAACACCAGTACCACCTTCACTCGTAATTAATGAGACAAATTCTACAAGTTTCACTAGTGGTGAAATTGTCATCGGAACAACATCAAGTGCAAGAGGAACAATTATTGCATATGGTGGTGATGATGCAACTTCATATATCTACTACACTGGTACTAATAGATTTGTTGCAGGTGAAGTTATCACTGGACAAACTTCAAGTGCTACAGGAACACTAACAAGTGTTGCAGTTGGTTCATCAGATATAACAAATAGATTCTTCTTTGACGATGGTCAGAGAGATGGGTTCTATGACATTGCAAGACTAACAAGAAAATCGGGGGAACCTGCACCAAGTAATGCAATTCTCGTAGTATTTGATTACTTTGCATCAGCTGGTGAAGGTAATTTCTATGACATTAATTCATATGATATCCCATATAAAGATATCCCAGTTTACACTGCAAACAAAGTAGACCTTGGTGGATTGGAACCTGATGGAACATATGAGTTATCAGACTCAATCGACTACAGACCAGTGGTTGGACAACTATTGACTAACACCAATTTCTCAAATGATACTGGTAGTAACAATGGTAGAACTGTTGCAGACCCAACAAACATTTCAACAGAGATATCAGTTGCACCATTCCTATACACAGTTAGAGATTTTGGTTCTACAGGTTCAAGTAAAATAGATACACCAGTGAATGGTACATTCTCCGTAGGAGATATTTCATTCTATGTTGGTAGAATTGACAAAGTATTTTTACATAGAGAAGGTAGTTTCCAAATTGTTGAAGGAACATCTTCAATCACACCAACTAAACCAAAGGCTATTGACGATGCAATTGAATTGTTTGAAGTCAGTATTCCTGCATATACAAAAGATTTAAAAAATGTAAAGGTAAGAGCTAAAGACCATAGAAGTTACACAATGAAAGATATTGGTAAAATTGCCAATAGAGTTGCAAACTTAGAAAGAGTCACCACCTTATCTTTATTAGAAAAAGACACACAGTCACTTCAGATATTAGATTCTATGGGTTTTGATAGATTCAAGTCGGGGTTTATTGTTGATTCATTTAAAGGACATGGTATCGGAGATGTTAGACATCCTGATTACAGATGTGCAGTGGACGCTAAAACTGGAACACTGAGACCACAATCATATCAAAACTTTATTGATTTAACACTTGACACAACCACAAGTTCCAACTATCAAAAGACAGGTGACTTAATAACATTACCATACACTAGTTATAACTATGTGTCTCAAGATAAAGCATCAAGAACTATTAATGTCAACCCATACAATGTATTTGCATTTATAGGAAATGTTAAACTAACTCCTGCAATCGATATTTGGAATGATTCTGAAAGACTTCCCGATGTAAGAGTTAATAGACAGGGTAATTTTGACGCTGTTCTTGCAGAAAATACAAACTCATTAGGTTCTGTTTGGAACTCATGGCAAACAACATTTGTCGGTGAACCAACAGTCGTATCCGAAGAAGTTACATCAACAACTGCAGGAAGATGGGAAGGTGACCCTACTCAAGGTGGAACATGGGTTGCTGGTGAACAGGTCACTAGAGAAATTACAGAAACACCCGAGACTCAGACTAGGTCGGGTATTAAAACTACTGTAGTTGAAGACTTTGTAGAAAACAGAAATGACCGAGTTGTCAGTGTTACAATTATCCCTTGGATTCGTTCAAGAGAAATAGAAATTGATGCAACTGAACTTAAACCAAATTCTAACCACTTCATTTTCTTTGATAATCAAGATGTCAACGCACACGTTAGACCATATAGTGCAACCTATTCACAAGATGGTGGGGTGACTGTATCATCAGGAATTAAAGCTGATGGTAATGGTAGGGTTCGTGCATACTTTACAATCCCTCAAACGGATTCAATGAGATTCCCTACAGGTCAAAGACAATTAAGAGTTACTTCGAGTTTATATAACCTATCAAATCCTGCGTCAAGTGGACAGGAGATTTATCAAGCTCAAGGTCTACTACAAGCATCACAAACTGAAATTACATCTACAAGAAATGGTAGAGTAATTAGAGAAAGTTTAGGAGAGAGTAAAGACACCGTAAGAAGAGGTGAAAGTCTTAACTCAACTCCGACTGATACAACTGCACCTGAGATACCAGTGGATACAACTCCACAAGAAACAGTTCCCGACCCAGTTATTGCAGATTTTATTCCCGACTTATGGGAAGTAGAAGACTTTTGGTGGGTTACAGGAGAGGGTGCATGGAGAGACCCCCTAGCACAATCATTCTTAGTAGAAAAAAGTGGTGGTATGTTTGTAACAGGGGTAGATTTATACTTTGAAACAAAAGATGATTCACTACCTGTAACAGTTGAATTAAGAAATATGGTCAATGGATATCCTGGCCAGAATGTTCTTCCCTTCTCAACTAAGACACTAACACCTGCTGAAATTAACACTTCAACTAATGGTTCAGCATTAACAACATTCACATTTGATTCACCAGTATTCTTAGAATCACAACAAGAATATTGTTTTGTTGTTCTATCTAACTCAGATAAGTATCACACATACATTTCTAGAATGGGTGAAAAGGATTTAATCACTTCACAAACAATTGCAGGACAACCATATGCAGGGTCATTATTCATGTCTCAGAATGCATCAACATGGACTGCAGAACAAACAGACGACCTCAAGTTTAACCTTAAAGTTGCTAAATTCACAGCGAATGCCTCAGCAAATATTGCAACAGTTAACTTTGAGAATATTGAGTTACCAACCATTAAATTACAAAGTAACCCAATTCAGACATTTGTTGACCAAAGATATGTTAAAGTATATGCATACAACCATGGTATGTATGATAACTCATCACAGGTAATTCTTTCAGGGATTATTGGAGACAAGACAGGTGGTGTTACTGCTGTAGGAACACCTGCTAAACAATCAGGTGATACACCTGCAGACCAAACTTGGGGAACCGTATCATCACCTCTTACCACTACAACTAGTGGAACTGGTACTGGTGCAACTGTTTCAATAACAGTCTCATCCAGTGGAACTGCATTTGCAGCCAAAGTTGTAGACTGTGGTAGTGGTTATAGTGCAAGTGATACTCTAACTGTAACTGATTTTGGTAGTGCAACTAATAGTTTTAATATTTCAATAGGTGCTATTGAAGATACATTAGGTGGGTTCCCGATTAGTTTGTTGAATAGAACACATAGTGCTTTATCAAGTTATGAAATTGACGCATTCACTATCATACCTGAAGTTTCTGCTTCTGCTGCGTTTGGTGCTATGAATTTAATTGCAGGATTTACTGGGGATAATGGAACAGTCGGTGGAAGTTCAAACGTAACATCTACAAGAAATCTATACTTTGATGCATGTCATACACTAATACCAAATTTACAAGTAAAGGATACAAAAATAAGTGTAAATATTAAAGGTACTGGTATGAACACACCTGAAGGTTTCAGAAAAACTGTTGACTCAGTTTATGTTAAGAAGACCTCTTCAAAGTTCATTACACTTAATGATAACAATTTCTTTGACAGTCCGACTATTATTGCAAGTGGTATCAACGAGTCGGGTAATATGAACTCTACTAAGTCATTCCAATTACAAGTTCAATTACAGACAAATTCAACAAACCTATCCCCAGTTATTGATACTGCATCGGTAGGTTTCTTAGGTATTACTAATAGAATCAATAATATCGATAGTGCAACAGGTAAGAAATATAATGGTACATCACTTAGTTCTACAGTCACAAGTTTAGGAAGTGGTACTACATTTGTACCATCAACAGCTGCAGACGGAGATAACAATGTATTCACATACTTGACTAAGAAGATTAATCTCAAGTCTCCTGCAACTTCCCTAAAAACCATCATGGATGTGTTCAGAGGTTCGGGTGCAGAAGTTAAGGTTCTATACAAAATATTAAAGAATGATGAATCAATCAGTTTTGATGATATTGGATGGACATATTTCAATACGAATGGAAGTCCTGATGAGACAGTAGAAGCTGATGGAAGAAACTTTAAAGAATACGAATTTACAGTCAATGACTTACCCGAGTTTAGTTCTTTTGCAATTAAGATTGTAGGTCAGTCCTACAATACAGGAGTTATACCTATGGTATCTAACTTCAGAACATTAGCACTTGCAACATAATATGGAAACTCTTGCAAAAGTTGAAGGACACACTGGAATATATCGTGATGAAGTTACTGGTGCAATTGTTAATACTGATATGAAGTCATTTCAGTATGCAAAGAATAGAAAGCAAAATTTTCTAAACCAAAAAAATGAGATAAATACATTAAAGAATGAAGTATCAGAAATGAAATCTATGCTTCAAACAATACTAGGAAAATTAAATGGCTAAGACAGTTGACCAACACAGTACTATAGAAGACTTTAGAAAAAGGTATAACGAACTTGCCACAGATGTGGGTGATGCTTCGGGAATACAAACTGCAGATAATAGTGTTGTAGATGCGATTAATACTCTAGACAGTAGGTCTTTCTATTTCCAAGAATTTGCATACATTGCGACTGCAGGTCAAACTGTATTTACTGGAAGTGACGGTAATAATGTCCTTCAAGTACGAAGAGAAAGATTACAAGTATTTAAAAATGGTGCATTATTACAAGAAGGTGATGACTATATTCTTGGTTCAGATAATGACCAAGGTATCGTAACAACTATAACATTAACATCGGGTGCAAGTCTTAATGACACTATAGTGTTCTTTGCATTCACTGGTTCATACTTAGGAGTTCTAGGTGGGTCAGGTGCTGGGTCAACATTCTTCACTGAAACAGCTGCAAATACAATATACAATACTAATGAAAGTGGTATCATCCTTCAGGGAGATGATGCATACACAACAGAATTAGAAAGTGGATACAACATACAACTTGCAGGTAGGACTTATGCTGAAGACGACCTAACCCTTGCAAGTGGTAAAGTAATCACCACACCTGAACTTGTTGCAACTACAGCTGATATCAATGGTGGTAGTGTTGATGGTGCAACCATTGGTGAGTCCTCAAGGTCAACTGGTAAGTTTACAGATGTAGACCTAAGTGGAAACTTGACTGTTACTGGTAATGCAACTATTAATGGTAACCTAACATTCGGTGATGCAGATACAGATAGTGTTGCTTTCAACGCAGATGTTAATTCACATTTAATCCCAAACATAGATGGAACATATAATCTAGGTACATCTTCAAAGGAATGGAATAATGCATACTTTGATGGAACAGTGACTACAGATGCACTTGTTGCCAATACAGCAGATATCAATGGTGGTAGTGTTGATGGTGCAACAATCGGTGCAACTAGTGCTTCAACAATACTTGGTACAACAATTACTGCAAGTACAGGTTTTTCAGGTAATTTAACAGGAAATGTGACAGGAAATGTTTCAGGTAGTGCAGGAACAGTATCTAGTATAGCTGCACATGATACAGGAGACTTGTCAGAGGGGTCTAATTTATATTATACATCTCCAAGAGCTAAAGCTGATGCAGATACACAAATTGGATTAGCAAATTTAGAGGATTTATCAGATACAGTATTTTCAACACCAGTAAGTGGTCACTTACTATCGTACAACGGTTCACAATGGGTAAACTCTGCTCAAGGTTCTTCTGATACAATAACAGAAGGTGGAAGTAATTTATTCTTCTCAAATGAAAGAGCTCAAGATGCAGTTTATAATGCACTTAACCATAGTAATCACACTAATGTGACGGTTGCATATGCCGATTCAGCTAATGAAATTCGACTTTCAGCTGCAAGTGCAGAAAATATATTCCAAAATGTTGCATCAGATAGTGGAACTGCAACATCAGACCAAGTAAATGACACACTTACAATTACAGGTGGGTCAGGATTACAGACTTCAGTATCAGGTGATACTTTAACAATAGACCATACATCAACTGGTGCAGCTAGTGTAAACAATAGTGGTGCAACAGTAATACAAGACTTGACAATCGATGGTCAGGGTCACCTTACAGGTGTAAATTCTCATACTTTGACACTTGCTAACTTAGGTTATGGTGGTGCTACAGACGCAAACAACTATACATTCTCCATTAAAGAAGATGGTGGAACTCCATATGCAATTGCATCGGGTGGTGCAGTAGACTTTAGAGGTGCAGGTTCAGTTGCAGTATCAAGGGCAAATGAAATTGTAACATTTACTGGAACAGATACCAATACTTGGAGACCTATTCACGATAGTCCAGTTGACGGTGCAACAACTACATCAATCAGTAGTAACTGGGCATTTGATAATGTTAAAACAGCAGTACCAGCAAGTGCATTGTTTACAGATACTAACACAACCAATTTCAACATTCAAGCAAATGGTGGTGCAACAACAAATATAAGTGCTGGTGAAACGATGAATTTCGTAAATGGTACTGATATTAATATTACCCGCTCAGGAAATGCATTTACAGTCAACAGTACAGGTTCAAATGCAGCCATAACTAGTAATGGTTCAACACCATCTCTTGCATCGGGTATTACTGGTGCAGAAGTTAGGTCACTAATTGGTGCAGGAACAAGTTCATCAGACACCACATATTCTGTTGGTGACGGTGGATTAACTCAAAAGAACTTTACAAGTACTCTAAAGACCAAACTAGATAGTGTTGACAGTAATGCAACATTAGGGTTCAATGCCATTTATGGATATAATAGTAATGTTGGTAGTGGTTATGTTATGGCGATGGGTGCATCGACAAGTAACAAATCTCTATATGTTCAAGCTGGAACTGGTATATCTCTTAGTGAGGTCAGCAACTTTGGTGGTACTGGTAAAGATGCATTAAAAATTTCCAACACGGTTGTTAATACAGATACCAATACAGTAACATCAGTTGGTGCAAATAACACAGGTTTATCTACTGGTAACATTTATATAAATGGTAGTGGTGCAACATCAATATCAAAATCAGGTGGAACAATTACAATCAATTCTACTGATACCAATACAGATACCAACACAACTTATACAGCTGGAACAGGAATGTCCTTAAGTGGAACTACATTCAACTGTAATGTTGTCAATACAGACACTAACACAACTTATACAGCTGGAACAGGATTGACTTTAGTTGGTACTCAGTTTAGAAATACAGTTGTCAATACAGATACCAACACAACATATTCTGCTGGTAATGGTATGTCTCTAAGTGGAACACAATTCCTAATGAGTGGTTCATATAGTGGTACATTTACCGCTTCCACTCTTCATTCAAGTGGTGATGTTATTGCATACTACTCAGATGAAAGACTAAAAGATTTCGAAGGAACAATACCAAATGCATTAGATAAAGTATCTCAGTTGAATGGTTACTACTTTACTGCAAATGAAACTGCAAAAGAATTGGGATTCGATAATGACCAAAGACAAGTTGGTGTTTCTGCACAAGAAGTAGAAGCAATTATGCCAGAGATTATTAAATCTGCACCTATCAATGAAGAACATGGAACAGATTATAAAACTGTTCAATATGAGAAACTCGTTCCCTTATTAATAGAAGCTATTAAAGAGTTGAAAGGGGAGATTGAGGAATTAAAGGGGAATAAATAATGGGTCTTCCTGAAATTGGTACAAAGAGTTATCTCAACATGGGTGCCCTTGCCGATGAATTCGGTCAAGCACGTTCTAATGTCTCATTAACAAGTTTTCATAAAGATGCATCTTCTGCGTACCTTTATGCCTTCGGCGTAGGTAGCATATACGAATCGGGGTGTTCTCGCGAGGGTGCTGAGTACGATGGTGCAATTAATGGAAGTGCGGCAGGAATTCCACTCGTATTACCACAACATACAAAATCTCGTCTAAGGACTAGTTCAACTGGAACCCCATCAATTGTTCGTGGTATTCCATCAACAGTAAATACTCAAATTAAGTTAGGTGATTTTGTTGGTGTGTCTAATGGTAACCCTCTTGTTACCGATGCATGTGGACAGACCCCAACTAACAGAATATTTAATTCAGGTAGAACAGGAAGTGTCTATAGAACACATTCTAGTGGTAGGTTCAAAAATGTAACTGGTTCACAGATTGCAGGTACTTGGCAAGCTGCAACAAGTAATACATGGACAACTCTGAATTTAGGTACAGTATGTGCAGCTGGAGATGTAATTGTAATGATGGTATCTACTAGTGGTGGAACATTATATGCACCAACGGTTGCAAGTGGTAGTTATCAAGCTGCAAAATTCCGTAGGATTTCTAAAAATGGTGGTTCTCAGATAGACAATAACTGGATGAATCTTCTACATAGAAAATCAGAAGCAGGAACCGATACTTGGGCTGCTTGTCAGAAAATGGTGTGTACAGGTGATGAGAATCGAGTTCAATATTATGCCCATATGAGTTCGAGTCAACCCGTATTAATGCATTTCTTTGTTCTCAAAGGCCCTGTCAGTAATATTTCATGTAGTGCTGTGAAACAGACAGATAATAACTCAAACCATACCAAGACCGAGTATGCCGGCGGTGCCAATAATGGAATAACAATGTTTTCTAGTCCGTTTTATAATAACTATTATGCCACAACTTATGGGTATACACCTGCTCTAAATGGAACTGGACAGATATATTATCAGTCACACACTGGCAGTCAAACGGGTGCATATGCCATTTCATTGTTTTGTGATGAAAAAAGATATAACCGAAGCGAGAATTTTCTCAAAGGTGCTGTTACAAACACTTATATCGAAGCCGACACTACACCCATAGTACACGTTGGTCGTGGAAATCAAGATGGGGAAGTCTTCTCACTTTACTGGAATACGGGAGTTTAAATGTACAAACATACTGTAGGTTTTCCAACACAAGAACAATTCAATACGTTATGGGATGCCAATATTGGTGCATTTTGGACTCACAATGCATACAGACGAGACGACCACGGATTTACTACTTCAGATGAACTGAGAGACGATAGTTATCAACAAATGATGCAAGAACAATACCGAAGTTTTTGTCATTTAAATTGGGAAGATGAGACTCTTATTGGAGTTCTTCAAGTTCATAGAATTGTTGACAGTTTACATCTTAGTTATATTGCAGACCTTCTTGAAGATGGGTGGGAAGATACAACTGGGTGCGTGGGAATACAAATGTATATCAATGATAGCCATGGTGATAAGAATTGGTTAACATTGATTAAAACTCCAGTATCAGGAAAAGAAGGTGCTGTAGATATGACACTGAAGGATGCATGTTGGTCAAATGGTATCGAAAGACTATTTTCCAATAGAGTGGGTAGTGTCCAAAAGCAATATCAAATAACAAACTTTGATTCACCAACATTTAGGGATGATATATATTTAAACTTTGGGTTAAGTTCAACAGATGGTTCAAAAATTGATTGGAATATTGATGATAATACCACAGTTATTGTTAAATTAATTTCGGGTTCATCATTTGGATGGCCTGAAACACATTCTTCATACAAAGTACTTTAACCTCAACCAATAAAATGGTATAAATAGTTATATGGCAATCATAGCAAACATATTCATCGACCAAGGAACAGACTTCTCAATAACTGTAGATGTCACAGATACCGATGGTACAGCATTAGAGATGACAGGATATACTGCAGCTGGACAGATAAGAAAGACCTATTCATCCTCAACTGCAAGTGGAACATTCACTACTGCAATCGCAGCTGCTTCAGGACAGGTAACACTATCTTTAACAGATACAGAAACATCTGCAATACCAGCTGGTCGATATGTATATGATTTGACCATAACGAGTGCTTCCTCTATAACCACGAGAGTTGTTGAGGGACAGATAAATGTAACTCCGAGTGTAACGAGATAATATTATGGCAATTAAAGGAACACTAAGTCGAACTGCAAGTATTGGTGGTGTAGTATCGGGTGCAGGTAATGTCCGTGCTAAACAAGTAGCTATCGGTAATGCAGCGAATGTAAATATTGCATCCAAATCAATCAACGAACTTGCAGACGTAAACGCAACAGAGACGGACGATGGTCTTCTCTCGTATGATGCATCAACAGATAAATGGACAACTACTACTAATCTAGACGGTGGAACATTCTAGTTGTCTAAATAACTATACAATTAGAAATTCTAATTTCTAATAATCAAGGATACCAACCAGTGAAGGTATCGACCCACATTGTGAGTGGACTGTTTAAATATATTATGCAACTTACGACCTTGACAGTGACAGGTCACAACTTAAATTAAATAAATTTTATAGGAAATATAAAAATGGCAACAGTAATTCAAATCAAAAGAAGTACGTCTGCATCAGCTCCATCCATTTCGGATTTGAGTAATGGTGAGTTAGCGTACGTCCAAGATGCGAGTAATGACGGTGCTTCTGCAAAATTATTTATTGAATCAGTAGATTCCTCTTCTAACCCAGTTATCCATACAATCGGTGGTAAATATTATACCGATATCGTTGGTGCAACTAAGGGTGTTAGTGGAACTGCAGGTTTTCTAAAATTTCACGAAGACACAGACAATGGAACATCATCAGTAACCCTCAGCTCTCCAGCTGCTCTAGGTGCTGACGTATCATTGGTTTTACCTACAGCTGACGGTAGTGCTAACCAAGCACTTATTACCGATGGTTCAGGTCAATTATCATTCGCCTCTACAACATCAACCCTAGCAGGTGCTACGGATTCAGATATCACAACTCCTTCAACAGGTCAAGTACTTGTTCATGACGGAAGTGATTCATTTGACAACGTATCTTTCAGTGGTGATGTAACATTAGCATCTAACGGTGCTGTAACAATCGGTGCAAGTGCAATATCAACAGGGAAAATTGCTAATGATGCAGTTGACGCTGACAAACTTGCTTCTAACGCAGTAGTTGAAGCTTCTATAGTAAATGATGCTGTAACAGCAGCTAAACTTGCTTCTAACGCAGTAGTATTTGCGTCAGT
>TARA_B110000285_G_scaffold203670_1_pt1 | contig 34115 bp, 54 predicted proteins | sample TARA_B110000285 | Tara Oceans TARA_B110000285 (sample SAMEA4397756) | marine metagenome | biome: Polar Biome; feature: [SRF] surface water layer (ENVO:00010504); material: water (ENVO:00002006), including particulate matter (ENVO:01000060) such as... | depth 5 m
GGGGCTTCTTTAGGTTAACAAAATTTTAAATTAATTATTATAATAATATGGACATAGTAGAATTATTTATAGATGAAAATGATGAGGTCTCTGGGATTGAAGCAATTTCTGTCGTAGAAAACCCAGCAATCGAAGAGAATTTTATAGCTCTTAAAAACCAAGAATTTAAACTCGCAGAAGTAGACTCTGAAAAAAAGATTCTTATGGGAGCTGCTTTAATTCCCAATAAACCAATCTACCGAAAGAATGGCGAATCAGAATATTATATATATTTCAGTAAAGCAACCGTTCGCAAAGCGAGTGAATTATTCTTTATAAGGGGAAACCAAAATAATTCAACTTTTGAACACCAAATAGCTCTTGAGGGTCTAACGGCGGTTGAAAGTTGGATAGTAGAAGGCGAACAAGATAAGAGTAGAATTTATGGGTTAGACGTGCCTGAAGGAACTTGGATGGTTTCAATGAAAGTTAATAATGATAAGGTTTGGAAACAGGTTAAAGACGGAGAAGTAAAAGGCTTTAGTATCGAGGGTTTCTTTGCGGACAAATTACAGCGGCCCAACGAACCGGTAGAAAACGAATTAAGTAAAGTTGAAGAGGTAAAAGCAAATGATTTAATTGAACGTTTAAAAGGTATTTTAACTGATAATAATATTGAAAATGAATAGCGAAAGACAAATACCCAGCCCCCAAAATAATAAAAGAGCTTGTTTATGCAAAGACGGCGAAACTTATTCTAGAGAATGCTGTGATGGTAGTTTACAGGCCCAAGGAATTGGAAATATAACTGGGGACGGAAGTTAAAAATACAACAAACTAAAATTAATCTTATTATTTATATATATGAAAGCGACAGATATGTTAAACAAAGTAAAGGAAGTTCTTGGGGTTGAATTAGCTCAAGAGCAAGAGGTTAAGCTGAATCAGGCTGAACTTGAGAATGGAACTGTAATAGAGAGCGAAAGCTTTGAGGCAGGGTCAGAAGTGTTTATCGTAACAGAAGACGAAAGAGTAGCTTTACCCGTTGGCGAATATAAGCTGATGGACGGAGAGGAACTTATCGTTGCAGAAGAAGGAATCATTTCCAGTATTGGAGCGCCTAAAGATGAGGAAGCACCAGTTGAGGAAGAAGTTGAAGCGGAAGAAGAAGAAATGGCTTACGCAACAAAAGATGAACTCGCTGAGGTTAAGCAAATGATTGAAGAAATCAAAGCTATGTTAGACCCCAAAGAGGAAATGAGCTCTGAAACTGTAGAAGTTACAGAAAACGCAGAAGAATTAAATGCAGAAGTAAAAGAAGAATTATCTGCTGAATTACCAGTTGAAAAGGTTACGCATAACCCAGAGACTAAAACTAAAAAATCTTTAAGCTTGTACGCGCAAAACAGACAATTAACAACCGCGGACAAAGTGCTACAAAGGATTTCAAATATTAAAAATAAATAAATTTAAAAAATGGCGACAACTACAAGTATTACAACTTCCTACGCGGGAGAAGCGGCTGGCGAATATATTTCAGCAGCTCTTCTTTCTGGGAGTACAATTGATAACGGTGGAATCACTGTTAAACCAAACGTAAAATTTAAAGAAGTAATTAAAACAATCTCAACAAATGATATCGTAAAAGATTCTACTTGTGATTTTGACCCTACTTCTACGGTAACATTAGCTGAAAGAATTATTCAGCCAGAATTTCAACAAGTTAATTTACAACTTTGTAAAAAAGATTTCCATTCAGATTGGGAAGCTGCTTCAATGGGCTTTAGTGCTTTTGATAACCTTCCTCCAACGTTTGCAGATTTTTTAATTTCTCACGTTGCTGCAAAAGTAGCACAGAGAACTGAAACTTCTATTTGGGAAGGTGCAACGGGAACAAACGGTCAATTTGATGGTTTAACAACTTTACTAGATGCAGATTCAGCTCATACAGGGGCGCGTAAAATTGCAGGTACGACAGTTGATGCTTCAAACGTAATTGCTCAACTAGGGAGCATCGTAGACGTTATTCCTTCAACTATCTACGGAAGTGAAGATATGAACCTATATGTTTCTCAGAATATTGCTCGTGCATATGTAAGAGCTCTTGGAGGATTTGGTTCTAACGGACTTGGTGCTGCTGGTACTAACGCAATGGGAACACAATGGTGGAATAATGGAAGTTTGACTTTTGACGGTGTAAAAATATTTGTCGCGAATGGTCTTGCTGACAACACTGCTTTAGCTGCTGAAAAATCAAACATTTATTTTGGAACTGGCCTCTTATCAGACCAAAACGAAGTAAAAGTAATTGATATGGCTGACCTAGATGGTTCTCAGAACGTTCGTGTGGTTATGAGATTTAGTGCTGGGGTTCAGTACGGAATTGAAGATGAGATCGTATCTTACGGAATCTAATAAAATAAATTAACATAAGAGCGGGGGCTTTAAAACTTCCGCTTTTTTAAAACAGAAATTCAATGGCGTGTGACTTAACTCTAGGAAGAAAAGAACCGTGTAAAGACGTTGTCGGGGGTCTAAAGAATCTATATTTAGTAGATTTTGGAGACATCGGAACAATAACCTACACAAATGACGAGATAACAGATCTCTCAGGGACTTTCTCTGCCTATAAATACGAATTGAAGGGGAATAGCAGTTTTGAACAAGCTATCACCGCTTCTAGAGAAAATGGTACGACTTTTTTCGACCAGACTTTAAACCTTACTTTGAAAAAACTTTCAAAAGAAGATAATAAAGAGATTAAGCTCTTAGCTTATGGACGTCCTCACGTTTTTGTAGAGGATTATAATGGGAATGTAATGCTTATGGGTGCAAACCACGGAGCCGACGTGAACGGTGGGACTATCGTTACCGGTGGAGCTATGGCAGACCTTTCAGGGTATACGCTCACAATGAATGCGCAAGAAACACTTCCAGCTAATTTTATCGGTGGTGCAACGGCTGCAGACCCTTTCGCTGGTTTAAGTTCAGCGACTTCTACTATTGTAGTGGGTACAAACTCTTAAAAAAGTTTATTAATATAATTAAGGGGGCTTTTTGCCCTCTTTTTTTGTGGTTATTATTTAACAAAAAACAATTTTTTTTATTATATATATATGGTAATACTACAAGAGAGCGCTTCTGCTCAAACTATAAAATTTATTCCTAGACAATGGGTAAGCGGCGGGAGTTATACTGTAAATATAGTTGACGAAACGCAAAATAAAAACGTATACACGCAAGTAACAACTTCTATAAGTGAAGATAAGTACTTTAACAGCTATTCAGACACATTTTCTACATTAAAACAGGGGATTTACTATATGATGACAATATTGTCCGGGACAAGTGTTATATTTATGGATAAAATATATTGTACAAATCAAAATAATTTACCTCAATACACCATAAATCAAGGAGAGTATACCGAACACAATACAGAAAATGAATTTATAACGATATGAGTGATACTAATTTACATATTCTAAACCTAGCTTCTTATAATAGGCCTAAAATAGTTGAAGACAAAAGAAAAGATTGGGTAAATTATGGAGATAATAATGATTATTATAGTTATTTAATTGAACTCTATACAAACTCAACAACAAATCACGCAATTATAAGCGCTATTTCCAATATGATATACGGAAAGGGATTAGACGCTTTAGATAGTAGCTCAAAACCTGATGAGTATGCAGCTATGAAATCTATATTTTCTGATCAATGTTTAAGGAAAATAACTTTAGATTTAAAACTACTGGGGGAAGCTTGTTTTCAAATAGTATATAAAAAAGGCAAAGTCCTAGAGGCTGAACACTTTCCTCGACAAACATTACGAGCAGAAAAAATGACTGAAGATGGGCATATTGAAGCTTATTATTATCATCCAAACTGGGCCAAAATAAACCCAAACGACAAACCAAAAAGAATTAAAGCTTTTGGATTTGGTAACGGAACTGAATCAGAGGTTAAAATTGTTAAAAAATATGTAAGCGGTTATGATTACTATTGTCCAGTAGATTATCAGGGGGCTCTTGCATACGCTGAGCTCGAAAGTGAGATAGCAGATTATTTAATGAATGACGTACAAAACGGGTTCAGCGGTTCTAAAGTTGTGAACTTTAATAATGGGGTTCCAAACGAAGAGCAGCAACATCAAATAAAAAATGATGTATTAAAAAAATTAACTGGAGCAAAAGGCGAGAAGGTAATAATAGCATTTAATAATAATGTTGAAAGTAAAACAACTGTTGATGATTTACCCTTAAATGACGCCCCTACTCATTACGAATATTTATCTAATGAATGTAGTAATAAATTAATAGTTGGCCATAGGGTTACAAGTCCTCTACTTTTAGGTATAAGAACTGAAAACAATGGCCTCGGCTCAAATGCTGATGAAATAAAGACCGCTGCTCTACTTTTTGACAATATAACTATAAAACCATACCAAGAACTTTTAACGGAGTGTATGAGTGATATATTGGCTTTAAACGGGATCAGCCTAAAACTTTACTTTAAAACTTTACAGCCTTTAGCATTTATTGAAACAGATAATTTAATTACTGACGAAGCTAGGGAAGAAGAAACAGGGGTTAAGCTTTCGGCAGAAATGCCAAACGAAATCGCAGATGAATTAATAGTTCTTGGAGAAGATGAAGATTTAGAAAATTGGACTTTAGTAGATGAACGCCCAGTTGATTATGATCAAGAAGAAGCATTAGACAAAATGATTGGTTTAGCTTCAACAGGAACCGCAAGGCCCAACGCAAAAAGTAAACAAGACGGAGAAGTAGAAGAAATGAAATTTAAAGTCCGTTATCAATACTCGCCTTTAGAAACCACTAAAAAGAAAGACAAAAAGGGTAAGATAAAAAATGTAAGCCGTGATTTTTGTATTAATATGGTTGCACAGGCTAAAATATATCGCAAGGAAGATATAGTTCAAATGAGTAAAAAAGCTGTGAACGCTGGTTGGGGTGAAGGTGGTGCAGACCTCTACGATATCTGGCTCTATAAAGGCGGCGGCGCGTGTCATCATTTTTGGATGAGGAAAACGTATATGGCCGTAAATGTACAGCCCGATGTCAATAACCCAAATTCAGAGATAAGCGTAAACAAGGCAAAAAAAGAAGGTTTTAAACCAGATATTAATGATTCAAAAGTGGCTAAAAGACCCGTAGATATGCCGAATCAAGGATTTGTAAATAAATAAAAAAATGGCTCAAGCTTTATTTGTAACTAGAAAAGATTTAGTAAAATTCACTTCAGTAAGTGGAGGGGTTGACACAGACAAATTCATACAATATGTCAAAATCGCACAAGATATTCACATACAAAACTTCTTAGGAACTGATTTGTATAATAAAATAAGCGCTGATATTGTAGCTTCACCGTCAACTTTAACTGGAGATTATTTAACACTTGTGGAAGATCACGTTAAGCCGATGCTCATTCACTGGGCAATGGTTGAATTCTTACCGTTTAGCGCATATACAATCGCAAACAAAGGCGTATATAAAAATACAAGTGAAAACTCTGAATCAGTAACAAAGGAAGAGGTTGACTTTTTAATTCAAAAGGAGCGCATAACGGCTCAATATTATACGGATAGATTTATATCTTATATGAGTTTTAATGCCAGTACTAAATTCCCTGAATATTATTCTAATAATAATGATGATATTTACCCAGATAAAGACGCAAATTTCGCTGGATGGGTACTTTAATTAAAACGTATAAACCAAAAGTTGAAAACGTTGTAAAGTTAAAAACTTTTTTTAGGAGAGTATATAACAAAAACGTGAAAAAGTAATTATATATATATGGCTGATATTTCTGAATGGAGCGGAATTAATAATATAAATTGGGGTAAGTCTTACTCTGAATCTGAATGGGGTAATGTAAATGAACTTAATAGTTGGGGAATAATTTACCCATTCAATGCAGAAGGTTCAACAGTAACCGGAGACAGTTTATTATTTTCTGCTGATGATAGCGATATAACCGTAGATAATGGAACTTCAACTCCGGCGGTTGCTTTTACTTGTTCTAACGCTGGGTTTTTAATATCAAACGGAACGACAGGAAATACAATTTCAATCGTGTCTGACGCAACGGTAAGTCAAGGAACAATAACTAGCATTTCTCCCAGCACTTATCAGTCTGGTAATACTACCTATACAGCCGTTATAACTGTTCCTTTCGGTTACACTAATACAGGCGCTTCAATTTCAAATTGTACAAACAACGCGACAGGAACGTCTTTTAGTTTACCCACAAGTCCAGGAACTTTAGTAACTACAAGGCAGCAAATACTCTCTTCTTTTGATGGTACGGCTATTAATTATGTATATAACAGCGTAACATATCCAGGAGGGTTTACTGATACTTTAAGCGTTTTAAGAAACCTTGACGGAGTTACAATCAACACAGGCTTAGGAAGTAATTTTGTTCAATTTGATGCGGTTAGTCCAATTGTAGGGAGTTACGTTGCCGATGGTTTTGGAAATTTCCTTAGTAGCTCAAATATGGGTAATTTTGGTCAATATGCTGCTTTTTCAACCCCAAAATATATGAGGTTTGCAGCAAACGTACCTTTAGGTTCTGCCGGTGGTTTTACTAACCCCTTTAATGCATTTCCTATTTACAAAGTAGAACAGGCGAACGGGTTTATACAAATAACGCAAATAATAACATCTTAAATTTAAAATAAAATAAAATGGCAAAACAAGTAATTAACGTAGGAACAACCGCGAACGACGGAACTGGTGATCCTATTCGTACGGCCTTCGTGAAAGCGATGTCAAATTTTGATGAATTGTATACTGATGACACTAACGATGTGAATTCAATAGTAGCAACCGCCCCAATCGCAAGAAATAACGCGACTGGAATAGTTACAATTTCATTAGATGATAACGGGGTTGACGCAACAAAATTAAACGTAAGTGGAAACGGTACAACGGGTCAAGCGTTAACTTCTGACGGAGATGGTTCAATGAGTTGGACAACTATGGAAGTAGGGGACATCACAGCCGTAACCGCTGGCGCTGGTATGACTGGTGGAGGGACTACTGGAGATGTCACTCTTGACGCTATTGGTGGAACTGGAATTACCGTAAACGCTAATGACATACAAATTACAGACGCGGGAGTTACTTCAACTCAGTTGGCTTCAGACTCTGTTATTACTATTAAAATTGCTGATGATGCAGTTACTGCTGATAAATTAGCAAATTCAATTAATACTGAAATTACAGCAAACACCGCAAAAACAGGCATTACTTCTGGTCAAGCAAGTGCAATTACAGCAAACACCGCCAAAGTAACAAACGCAACGCATACGGGTGATGTAACTGGTTCGGGTGCTTTAACCATTGCAAACGATGCCGTAACAATAGATAAAATTGCTGACGCTGTTATTGTAACTGAAGCTGAGGGAATAGGAAGTAATGATAATGACACTACTTTACCAACTTCGGCAGCTGTTAAAAATTATGTAGACACAAATGATGCTTTAGCCGGCTTCACTAAAACAGATGGAAATTTTCTTGTAGCAGATGGAACTAATTTTGTTGTAGAAAACGGAGCAACTGTAAGAGATTCAATTGGTTTAGGAACTGCAAATCACGCTCAACTTCATTGTTTAGGTATTGGTCAAGCTGCATCAACTGTAAATGGTCAAATTAATGCGACAACAGTTTACGCAACGACTTTAGGTTATGATTCAAATGATAAAATTACATTTACAAATGACACTCAAATTGATTTCTTTGTAAACGGAAACAATAAAGCGAGGTTGGAAGCCGATGGTGACTGGCAGGTTGCTGGAGACGTTGTCGCGGCATCTACTGCGTTTTCAGACAAAAGGTTAAAGGATAATATAAAACCAATAGAAAACTCCTTAGAAGCCATTAAAAAGATAAATGGAGTTACTTACGACTGGAAAGCTAATGGAAATTCTAGTATGGGGGTTATCGCACAAGAAGTTCAAAGTGTTTTTCCGCAATTAGTTAAAGAAGTACAACCTTTGGAGGGAGATGAAAAAAGGCTCACGGTTAATTATGATGGCTTAATAGGCGTGTTAATTGAAACGGTAAAAGAATTAAACGCAAAAATTGAAAATTTAGAAAATAAATAATATGGCTTTAACAGGAAATTATATAAAATATATTCGTACACCGCACGAAACTGAAACTCAAGTTGTATCAACGACTGACCCTGAGGGAGTAGTAACCGAACAAACTGTTCCCGTAATTGTGGAAACTACAGAAGATATTGAAAATGTTTATGCAATTATAACGAATTATATGCTTAACGCCCTTTTAAAAGACGCTTTTGGAAAGACTTTATATGGTTTTCAATGGAGAATTTATGAAAGTGCAGAAGCTAGGCAAAATGATCCAGATGATTTTATTTTAGACGGTCAAGTATTGGGGTTATATTTTGACATTCAGTCAGATGATAATATTAGAATAAAAGCGTATGAAATATTAAAAGCACAAGAGGGGTTCACTAATTTAATAAACGGATAATATGCCAGTTCCAAGCTCAGGTCAATTAAGGCTTAGAGCCGACATTGCTTTAGAAGTAGATGGTTCGGCAACAAATACTGATGTTTCTTTAAAGACACTAGCTAATTCAGCAGGTTTTACTGACCCTGACAATATGCTTGAATTTTATGGATACACTAATGCAAATGCCCCAACTATACAAACCAATAGCGCAACAAGTATCACAGGATCTTCAATGACCTTGAATGGGAATGTAACTGCTGATGGTGGTGCGACAGTAACTTCAAGAGGGTTTTATTTTGGAACGTCTAGTAGTTATGCGTCAAATTCAAAAATTACAGTTGGAAGCGGAACAGGTTCTTTCAGTAATGGTAGAACAGGTTTGTCAGCAGGGACAACGTACTACGTTACAGCTTTTTCAATTAATTCAGCAGGAGAAAGCGTTGGAAGTACTTTAGGAGCTGCAACCCCTGTCGCTTTAACGATGGTCTCAAGAAGTATTTATCAGAGAGCAGCTTGGTCAGGTGGTGGAGCATATTTCCCTGATCCAACTCAAAATTGTTATTTTATGAATGGTTTTAATGCTTGGCAACATACAGGTACTTGTTCACCTAGAGGAACAGTAGCTTTCCAATTTGCAGCAGGTAGAAGGGGATATATTGCAGGAAGCGGATATTCAGGTCCGACTTGGAGTACACCTGAAGAAACAACAATTTATGGGGGAGCATATAACAATCCTGCGACAGGTGCTTGTTCTTATATGTATTATAACAACACTCTGTGGCAAGCAAACTGTTCAGGGTATTGCTGTTATTCAAATTATGTCCAATGGGATGTATAAAAAATAAGTTTTGGAAGATTTGAAGATAGGTTTTACTAATATTGTTGCTCTTGGGTTAAGTTTATCCGAAGCGAACCCTGTTTTACAGACAGTCAGTTTGATACTGGCGATTGGCTATACTTCAATCTCAATTTATAAGAAAATTAAAAAATGAATTTACCAAAGAATGGAGTAGCGAAAGAGATTCGCTCATATAGCGGAGCGCTGTTAATATTTTTCTTTATAGTTGCTTTAGTGGTGGTCTTTATTCAATATCCCGTTTTAGATTCTAATAAAGAAGTTGTTATGATGTTGGTAGGAACTCTTTCTGCTAGTTTGGCAATGGTTATTTCTACAATTACAGGAAGCAAGCCGGATGATATAAACGCTTTAAAAAGTAAATTAGACAGTAAAGAACAAACAATTGAATCGTTGACTAAAAGCAAGGATGAATATGAATCAATGATTATTAAACTTCAAAAAGATATGTTAAAAAATCAGGATGATATGTTTGATAAATTTATATTAAAACAAGCTATGGATTTTGATGAAAAAAATAACCCCCCAAAATAATTAATATGATTAAATTAATTGGTATATTAGTTTTAATTTCAGCCTTAATAGTTGTATTAACTTACAACGGTGTTTTTAAAGATAAAGACAAAGACGGAATCCCAGATGCTGTTGAAGATAAAGCTGCAGAAATTAAACGTAAAGTAAAGAAAAAAATATCTAAAAAGCAAAAATGAAAGAACCAAAAATTTGTCAATGTGGAAACAGCGCAAACCCTAATGGATATTGTGACGGCACTCATTTAAAATAAAATATGTTACATTTTGAAATACACGAATTTGACTCTCCAGATTTCCCGAATAGTGGGGTTAATATGGATAATTCTTTTTTGCAAATGCTCGACGATGCGCGTGGAATTGCGGGAATCCCGTTTAATATTACGAGCGGGTACAGAACAAAAAACAGAAATGAACTGGTCGGAGGTGTTAAAAACTCCAGTCACCTTACCGGTAAAGCCGCAGATATTGCCGTGGGAAGTGGTGGTGAAAGATACGTTATTCTTAATTCCCTTATCAAAGCGGGGTTTCGAAGACTGGGCGTCGCCAAGACTTTTATCCATTGTGACAACGACGATTCCAAACCTAATTCAGTCTGGACATACTAGCACGGTCGGAAATACATTATGCCTGAAACCAAAAAGAAATTTAAAGAAACAAAAGTAGGACAATTCCTTCTTAATAAAATACCTGACATTGTTGGGGCGGTTGCTGGCGACACTTTAGCCGGTAGTGTAATTCAGGCCATTATAGGCGGGTCAGAAATGAGTAGCGAAGACAAAACCGTTGCTCTTAAAAAACTTGATTTAGAACGAGCTGAAATAGATGGTACGACTAGACGCTGGGTTGCAGATGCAAAGTCAGGAAGCTGGTTAGCTTCAAATGTACGGCCTCTAACGCTTGTTTTTTTAACTGTGAGCTATGTAGTTGGATGGTATTTAAACTATCCTTTAGATAGCATAACAGGACTTCTAAGTATAGTCATAGGGGGTTACTTTGGGTCAAGGGGAGTTGAAAAAGTGTTTGGAAATAAAATGCACCGTGATGACTAAGAATCAAAAAGTTATTAACTATAAAAAAGTTAAAATCAAACGAAAGGGCATTCATAGTAAAACCAAACAATCTTCATTAAAAAGCTCTAAGAATTACACGAAAATATATCGTGGTCAAGGAAAATAATGTTTATAAAAAATATTCATTAAAGTTTACATTAGAAAAAAAAAGACGGTAACTTTGGTGGGTTAGTGGTTTAATAATTATTAATTTTAAAACTTAAATAATAAATGTCAATAGAAGATTTAACTATTAGAAAATTAGCGGAAAAAATAGCTTGTGATTTTGCTTTAAGCATAAAAGAAAGAACAGATTTAATTTTAGAATTAGATGCTATTCAATACACTAATTTAGGAACAGACAGTTTAAAAGCTGAAAAAAATAAAGTTAAATCAGACAGTAAACATTTATATAAACAAATAAAAGGTTTCAACGAACACGATGGTAAGTTGTTACTTAATCATTTAGATGCCTAAAAAACCAACAAGAAGCAAACTAGTAAAAAAACTAGATACAATATTTAGCCAGTATATAAGAAAGAGCAATGCTGATAAAAATGGATACTGTAATTGTTGCACTTGTGGGAAACAAGTATTTTGGAAAGAGATACAGGCTGGGCATTTTATGAGCCGCAAACATTATTCAATTCGCTGGGATGAAAGGAATGTAAATCCTCAATGCGTTGCGTGTAATGTTTTTAGATATGGCGAACAATATAAATATTCTATTTTTTTAGGAAAAACTACTGCAGATTTATTATATTTGCAAAGTAAGGAAATAAAAAAGTATTCTACTGATGAACTAAAAGAGTTAACTGACTTTTATAGTAATAAACTGAAAGAATATATTTTATAACCTTATTTACAATTGTTTTTTGTTCTTTGTTTGGGGGCGGCTTTAGTGGGCTGCCCCTTTTTTTTGGACTTTTTTTAAATTTTATTTTGTTAATTAAAAGTTTATATGTATATTTACAAAGTAAAACAAAAACAATTAAAAACAAAAACAATGGAAGCAACAAAAATAATTAAATTAGAAATTTTAGAAAGTTACGAGGTAAAATTAGAAAGTTACGAATTTAAATCTCACACCTTAGGGGAATTATTAAAAGCTAGAGTTTTAAGAAATAACGCTGGCGAAGTTATAGAAATTTTAAATGTGACTAGAAGTTTTGGTAGAGATAAATTAACTATATGGGAAAAGAATTATGCTATATTAGACCTAACTGGTTTATTAAAAAAAATTTAGTAATTTTACAGTATGAAAACAAAGATAGAACTTTATGGTGAATTGCAAGAAGCAAAACACGAAAATAAACAACTTAGAAAACAATTAATATTAACACAACAAAACAATGACAAAAACAAAAATTAACGAAAAACTATTTAACCTTCAGCAGGAAATAGGAACGGTAAGTAAAGACGCGAGTAACCCTTTTTTTAAATCAAAATACTTTGACATTAACTCGCTAATAAAACAATTACAGCCATTATTAAAAAAACATAGGCTTTTATTATTACAGCCTATAGAAGAAGATATGGTTTATTCAAAAATAATATGTATTGATGATACTGGGGGCGTTATTAGCGCTCTTAAATTACCACCAATAACAGACCCTCAAAAGCTAGGCTCTGCGATCACTTATTATCGTAGATATACTTTAGCTTCATTACTAGGTTTGCAAGCTGTTGACGATGACGCTAATATAGCCTCTGGAAAACAAACGAATAAACCTATGGGACAAACGCATAAACCGGGATCAAACTGGAAACCATAAATGTGATGAGTCGGCAATATTGCAAAATAAAAAAAACATATAACCAAATAAATAAAAATGGAAATACACGGAGTAATAGTACAGAAACAAGAAACCCCCGAAACTGGAATCAGCAAAAAGGGGACGGAATGGAAAAAACAAAGCTTAGTAATTAACACGGGTGGAGATTACCCCCAACTTTTACAAGTTGATTTTATGAACGATAAGTGTGAACAGCTTAACCCATTTAATATTGATTCAGAAGTATCTGTGGCAATTAATTTAAAAGGCCGAGAATATAATGGCAAATACTACACTAATATAACTGGATGGAAAATTGGTAAATACAATGAAGAAGTAAGTAACTCAGAACAAAACCCAGCGCGTGAAGAAGAAGGTTTAATATTTTAATTAATAACGGGGGGTAATTCCCCCTTTTTTTATGTTTAAAAAGTTTAAAGAAGGAGACCTATTCCCTAAAGATTTTTGGAATTATAATATAAATCCTATTTTAGGATATAAATATGTAAAAAAAAATAGAAATGTAAATAACGAAGAAAAAAAATACTCAAGATGATTGCAGGAACAAAGCAAATAAGAGATAAAATTTTAGACATTAAGTACGGCAGAATTAAAGAAGGCTTAAAAATAGACATTCCAGAAATAGACGAATATCTTAGATTCAAAAAAGCTAATTTCAATTTAATTATTGGTCACGCGAATGTAGGTAAGACCACGATCATAATTTATTTATTTGTTTTATGGGCCATTAAACACAATTTAAGATTCTTAATTTGGTCAAGCGAAAACACCCCCCAAAGTATTGTAAGGAAAATTATTGAATTCAAAATGGGGTTACCTATTCAGAAGGCTTCAGAAGAACAAATTGCTGACGCGATAACTTGGTGCGACTTACATTTTAAGGTGATAGACGTTCAAGAGCTTTACACTTATAAACAATTAATTAGTGAATCCGAAGCCGTGAAAGAAGCTTGGAATTATGACGCCCTTTTGATTGACCCTTATAACAGCTTAAGTAAAGACGCTAAACTGCAAAAGTTAACGGGTAATTCCCACGACTATGATTACCACGTTGCAAGTGAATTTAGACTTTTTGCAAAAAAGAAAGAAGTTACTGTTTTTTTAAATGCTCACGGGGTTACAAACGCCTTAAGGCAGGTTCATCCAAGTGGCCACGAATATGAAGGTTTGCCAAAGCCTTTATCAATGGGCGATGTTGAAGGCGGCGGCAAGTGGGGAAACCGCTCTGATGATACCCTCTGTATACACAGATACACGGGCCATTCTAGCGATTGGATGTATAGTGTATTAAGTATATTAAAAGTTAAAGAAAATGAAACTGGGGGAAGGCCTACTCCTTTTGATGAACCAATTAAGCTTAAAATGAAAGTTAATAACGTTGGTTTTGAATTTATGGGTAAGGATTTACTTACAACAAAAAAAATTAAAAAACTTGAATTTTGATTATAATTAGTTTTTTCATAGTACTTTTATTAGCTTGTTTAATAATTGGACATTTTAATTCAGCTGATATTATTATTAGTCCGATAAAGGGTATGATGTTTGGGGCGTTATACCATAAAGAAGAATATATAGATGAAGATGAATACACAATACAAATCGTTTTTTTTATATTTAGTATTAATATAATATGGATAAGAAAGCCGACTGGCTAAAGTATGCAGCAAAAGATCATAAGAAATGGATTTCAATTGTTAAATCATTTGGGGCTGGAGAAGTGGCCGAAGACATAGTTCAAGAGGCTTATATTGTTTTATATAAATATACAGACAAACAAAGTATTATTCAAAATGAAAAAATTAATCAGGGATATATGTTTTATACTTTGCGTTCTGTTTACTTTCAATATAATAAAATTAAAAAACGTATTAAAATCACAAGTTTTGATGATGAAGAATTTACAACGCAAATTTCAGACAGTAACCAAATGGATGAACAAGTAGGTTATTATGATTTTTTAAAAATTTTAGACAAAGAAATAGACGGCTTTAATTGGTATGACCGTAAACTGTGGAAGCTGTATAGCCAAACAGATATGTCAATAAGGAAGATAGCTTCTGAAACGAATATTAGTTGGGTTAGTATATTTAATTCCCTTAAGAATATAAAAAATAAATTAAAAAGTTCTTTAGAAGAAGACTATGAAGATTTCAAAAACAAAGATTACGAATTATTAAAACCAAAAAAATGAAAAAGAAAAAGACTAAAGTTAAAACCGAAAAAGGTTATAAAGAATATAAAGAAAACTTTGAAGAAAAAAGTAAAGGCGCTGGGGATACCGTTGCAAAAATAACTAAAGCAACTGGGATTGATAAAGCTGTCAAATTTTTAGCTGGCGAAGATTGCGGGTGTGACGAGCGAAAGGATAAGTTAAATAATATATTTCCTTATTATAGACCAAATTGTTTGACTGAAGATGAATATAATTATATTGGCGAACAAATTAAAACAGCCACAACTAGAATAGAGCGTGACGACGTCCCTAAATTATTAAAAATATATAACAGGGTCTTTAATGATAATAAAGCGGCCACAGCTTGCGATCAATGTTTTGTGAATGGTGTTTGGGCCAAACTAAAAACAGTTTATAATCAATACAATTAATTGAACGAAAAACAGCTCTTTGAATATATTGCGGATTGTTGTTATCCAGACCTAGTAAAAGCTAAAAAACAGATGTCCCGCTGGGATTGTTATAGCCCAGAATCTAGGCATAGAATAGAATTGAAATGTAGGCGGGTACATTATGAAACTTTAATTATAGAAAAACCTAAATACGAATCGATTATAAAAAAATGCAAAGACAATAATGACGTTCCAATATATATTAATTCAACACCAATGGGGGTATATAGATTTAATTTAAGTAATTTTGATCCAGTATGGGAAACTAAGTATTTAAACAAAACGACAGATTTTACGAACAGGGCGGTAATACCAAAGGAGATTTATATGTTACCAGTTATTGACGCCGAAACAATTTAAACAATGAACACGGCAGAACGAAAAACTTATTTAATATCAGAAGCGAAATATTATGGAGACTTTAATTTGATAGGGGCGCATATTGTAAAAGCTAAAAAGACAAAACCAGAGAATAAAACGATTGGTGAAATGTATAAATGCTGGCAAAGTGTAGGTTTTTACGTTCACGGATTAATTACTAAAGCAGAACATATAGAACAAATCATAAGCGAATACAGGGAAGATAAACTAAGGGCCGTTTTAAGGGCTAGGAAAGCAGATGAAAAAGTTTTAAAGTTAGAAAAAATTATAAAAAAATTAAAAGTTCAAATCAATGTTGGTCTTTAAGATTTTATTGGGCTATGGGCTTTTAAGAATACTAGAAGCAATGATAGTAAAACAAATTAAAGAAAACAAACATAATGAGTGATTCAATAAAAAAGTGGCACGAAATAAACGAAGAAAGAGGCTGGGTAAATAGTTCATCAGATTTTAACCATTTGCCGAAAGACTTTATTGTTGAACAAGTAATTAATAAAATGCGCGCTCGTTCTAGAGATGGCATCTTAAAATATAATACAACTTTACACGACAGCCCCGATGGCTTTTATATATTCCTTAACCATTTACAGGAAGAGTTAATGGATGCCGTTTTATATATAGAAAAATTAAAAAAGTTGAAATAAATTTGTTTGTTTGTAAAATGTTTATTACTTTTATAAAGTAAAACAAAAACAAACACAATGAAAACAACATCAAAAAGTATTTTTACCCCTTGCCAAGATATTAACGCTGGTAATTTTGTCGTTAATATAGGAATTTTAGACACGACTGACGTTTGCATATTTAGCAAATCAAGCGGTGATTTTGTAAAGCTAAAACAAACCAAAGTAAGCAAAAAACTTAAAAGAGTAAAGCGTAATTTTAAAGCTTTTTTATGTTCTGATCAAGATTTTGTTTTTAGGTTTATGCAAGATGACGACACGATTAACCTTATTAAAATTTTAAAAGGATAATTATGAATAAGTATAACAGGGTAATACACGAACAATTATTTACCGAGTGGCCAACTAACGAGCTCTTTGATTTAAAATACCATATTGAAGATAAGGAAACTAAAAACTCGCAAGACATTAGAACTTTAGAGGTAGTTAATAAAGTAATACAAAGCAGATGAATTACTGGGATAGAATTTACGCAGAATATAATATGAATGAATTGGTTCAGGGTATGAATGACGATTCATTATTAGATGCTCAAAGAAAAAGGTACAAAGAAGAATTTGATAAACGTTTGTCTAAGAAATTAGCAGATGTTGAAGAGTTTGAAAAGCTTTGGGGTGAATGTACTAGCTCAAGAGCGATGCGTAAATATTGCACGAGCGAAACCTACCGACAAAGAGTACGACAATTTAACAACGCAACCGCACAAACTATAAAATACTATAAAGGATGATAACATTATTAAACGGCGAAAGCTGGGGTAAAGAAGAAATAATAACACAGATGTATGACGATGATTTTTATTTTAATATATTAGGAGTTGACAAAGCTTTAAGCACTAGCAGCCTCAGTAAACTTTTAGATTCACCAGAGGATTTCCTTAGATATTTAAAGGGTAAACAACAGAAAGAAAGTGAAGCCCTTAGAATGGGGAAGCTTGTTCACTGGGCATACCTTGAACCACAAAAGTTCTATTCTTTAAAATTTGTAGATACAGATAGAACAAATTCAAAAGCATTTACAGAAGCCGTAAAAGAGCACGGGCCTGGAAAGGTGTTTAAAGAAAAAGAACAAAGGATAGCAGAATATTATATTGATAGGCTAAACAATAAAGAAAGGTTAAAAGAAATAAGAAAAGGCTGCGAATTAGAAGTTCCTATGATAAAAGAATTATTAGGAATTCCAATAAGGGGCAAAGCCGATATGATAAATGAAGGATGCTTATATGATTTAAAGACTACAAGGGTAAACCCGAGCGCCTTTAATTGGTGGAAAGTTAGAGATATGAATTATGATTTACAGGCTTTTATATATTGCCAACTTTTTGAGCGAGATTATTTTGCTTGGATACCGGTAAATAAAATGAACGGCCGAGTTGGCCTTCGTTACGCTAGTAAAGAATTAATTGAAAGCGGCGAAGAAAAATTTTATAAAGCTATTGAAATATATAAAACTAAATTTCAAAACAAAACAATACAAGAAATTGAAGATGCTTTAAGTATGGAAATAGATGAAGGTGTAATAAATAAACCGTGATGAAATTATTTGAAGATGATTGGGGCGTTGATGAAAGCCCCGTAGACAATACAGAAATAACAACGACTTTATTATATTTTAGTTCAAATGAATTAAGGCAATTTAAAAAGCTTTGTAAAGCTGGTATGAAAGTTGAATTTAAAGAAGATTTTCAACAGAAAGGAAACTTAAGCGATTTCTTATTAAAAATATTAAATAAAAATTATGGAGACATATAAATTAAAAAGAATATTAGATAACAAACAAGCGGCAAAGCTTAAAACTAAATTCCTTGATTCAGGGCATTATAATAAATTAATTACAAGTGACGCAGATGGTTATGATTATAATACTGGTCAACTTTTGTTTAGGTTTAGGAAAGGCGCTATTCCTTTTGATATATTAAAACAAGGTTATGAGTCTTTTAAAAAGAGCATAGAATTAACAGAAAGTAGAGGGGCCGCAAGTGGAAGCAGCCATAAACGTATAAGAAAAGACGGTTCAGTGAGTAACATTACGGTAGGAAATAAAGTTGAATCAGGGTCAGTAGGTTATATGGATAAAAGCGCGATGATACATTATTGTAGAAAGACAGCTTTTGCTAAAAAATACTTTGATGAGTTTAAAGCTGGGGTTCCTTTTGTTCAATTTATAGATAAAAAATACAAAGAACTTTGCCCTGAGCATTGGGCCAAACAAAAAGCAATCGCCTTAGGAACGAACAAAAATTATGTAATAGAAGATACAAGCTTTACAACGGTAACAGTTAACAAGAATTTTAGGACAGCGGTGCATAAGGATGCAGGGGACTTTCAAGAAGGTTTCGGGAATTTAATTGTATACCGTGAGGGAAACTATGACGGGGGATATTTTGTGCTCCCTGAATACGGCGTGGCGATTGATTTGCATAATACGGATTTATTGTTTGTTGACGTACATAAGTTTCACGGTAATATAGAATATACAAATTGTTCTGACGATTGGTTAAGAATTAGTTTTGTACTTTATTATAGAGAATATATGTATAAATGCAAAAGCCCAACGGAACAATTGAAAGAAGTAAAACAAGACAAAACCGGTTATTTAACTTTATGATTATGACAGAACAAAAACAATTAAAAGCAAACAATTTTGAAGACATTGTATATGATTATTTTAATGATGAATTGAATTGGATACTTAGCCACTACGCAAGTAAAGAGGCACAATTTAAAAGAGGTGAAAATAGGCAGGGAGTTGAAATTAAAAACGACCAGCGTTATAATGAAACCGGGAATTTATTTATATCAATAAAAAGAGATTATAAATTTAAAGAATACCCGAGCGGAATATTTAGAGACACAGAAACAAAGCAATTATTTTATGTCATTGGAGATAAAGATAACTTTTGGGTATTGTCAACAAAACATTTAAGAGAATATTTTAATATAAAAAACCCTGATTTGTTTAGTGGTTTTACAACTGACAAAGGGGGTAAGGAATATGGGTTTCTTTTACCAATAAATAAAGCTGATAGAATTTGTGTGCATAAGTTTAGCAATCAAACAACCTTATTATGATTGGCCGCTATTGTGAAATAAATAATATAAAAGAAGTAAACCAGCTAAAAAAAGGAATGGACTTTAGGCTGCCAGAATACAGGCGTGAAGTTTTCTTAAGGTTTTTTGAATATCATATAAAGTATAAGGGACACGCGGGGGCGGTTTATTATGCAATGCCTTATATATTTAATAAAATGCAAATGAGCCAAGAAGAAAAACTCTGGTTCTGTTTTATAAACGGTTGTACTCAAAACGTTCTTACAACTTATTTAATATTTATAAACTTTCCAGACTTTGAAAATTTAAATACTAATTTGTTGAAAGTTTGGTTTTACGATAATTATAAAAAACTTGCATTTGATACTGACCGAAGGTATTTTAAGAACAGTTTTTGTGATGATGTATTGCATTATATAAAACTTTTAAACGGGGTAAGTCAAGTAGATTATTTTAATCGTATTTGCGTAAGTAAAGACCCTTACTGGAACTTTGATTTATTATGGAAAGAGGTGCTACTTAGTTTTAAACATTTTGGCCGCTTAACTACTTATTCATATATTGAATATTTAAGAATTGCAGGGCTTAATTTAGATTGTAGTAATTTATTTCTTGAAGATTTAAAAGGCAGTAAAAGCCATAGGAACGGCCTCTGTAAAGTTTTGGGCCGCGATGATTTGGAATGGCACGGAGATAATAACCCTGAATATACAGAAGAGATAATAAGCTGGTTAAAAAAAGAAGGAAAACAACTATTAAAAGAAGCTAAAGAAAGGGTTGATGATTTTGATGTTAGTTACTTTACACTAGAAACGACACTTTGTTGTTATAAGGGTTGGCATAGAGTGAACAGGCGTTATCCTAATGTCTATAATGATATGTTTTATGACAGAATAAAATTAGCTGAAAAGAACTGGCCTGAGCAAGACTTTAAAATATTTTGGGATTGTAGAAAAAAATATTTACCAAAAGAGTTGAGGCTAGAAAACAACCCGAATCATTATGGTTTATGCATTAAAAAGCAAAATCATTACCGGTTAACTGGAGAAGTAATTATGATGGAAAACGATTATGAATGCTTTGAAAATAACCTAGGAACAAAACAACAAATTAAATTATTTTAAATGAATATACTTATCATAGGAAATTGCGGTGTAGGTAAAACATATGTAATGACAGAATTAATAAAAGAATTTAAATGCCAGCAAAGAAAACAATTTGAACAAATACATTATAATACAAATGAAAGTCAAGTAGTTTTTAATAATATAAATGGGAGCCCTACTTTAAATAAAATAAATATAATAGGGCGTTATGACGACAGCGTATTTCAAGGGAGTGACAGGCTATCAATGTCAGTAATGACTTCAGTAAATGGCTTTCTAAAGATAGAGGATGGTGTTAATATATTTGAAGGAGACAGGTTTACAAACGGTAAATTTATATTCAAAGCAAAACCATATATAATTAAAATACTTGGAAACGGTTTAGAAGGCAGAAAGCTTAGAGGAAGCGAACAAACTGAAAGGCAAATTAAAAGCATATCAACAAGGGTTGGGAATATAACTGTTAACGCTGAGGTTGATAGTAGTACCTTACTTTTATTTTGTTTAAAAGCAATTTTATCAAACGATATTAAAAAAGAATTAACTAAATTTACAGAAGTATACAAACCCCAGCAGCTGAATCTATTTTGAATAAAAAGTTTTTAAATAGTATAGATGAATACTACCTTTTGGCATTACTTGAAATAAAAAACGGAATGTCAGTAGAGGAATTAGAAGAAGCTTTACAGGTTTACGAAGAGGCGGAAATGTACGAGGCGTGCGCTGGCCTTTTAAAAGTGTTAAATGAACTTAAATTTTACAACAATGACAGAACAGAAAATTAAAAATATAGTAGAAGAATATTATTCAATACAAATAACTAGACAAATAAGAAAGCGCAATTACGTAGAGGCCCGAGCAATGTATTTCTCATTATGTAGAAAGTACACTAGATTAAGTCTTGAGGCCATAGGGAAAACAGTAGGCAGGCATCACGCCTCCGTCTTGCATTGCGTACAACAATTAGAGCTCTGGAGGAAATATGATGCAAGAGTAAGAGCTGATTATGAATATTTATATAATAAAGCAGAATTAATAAAAAAGAATGATGCTGGTAAAAAAGTAAATAACATTGAAGAAGCTTTATTAAATAACCATATATTAAGAACACAATTAGAAGACACAAAGCAAAGGAATTTAAATTTATCAATTGAATTAAAAGATTTAACCTTTAAATATTTACAACAAAAGAATGACGCTGAGAAATATTATCAAAAAAAATGGGGAATTACTCTTTAAGCTTGTTTAACAGTTACTTAAAAAAAGTGTTATTTAATTAATTAATGTTTTTTAATTATGGATGGAAGAAAAAATAATGGTGGACATTCTACAAAGGGTTACGCCGGCAGGAAACCAAAGTCAGAAGAGATTAAACTCGTTGAAAGGTTAACGCCTTTAGAGGATGATGCGCTGAAAGCTTTAACCGCTGGTGTTAAGTCTGGCGAAATAGCTTGGATAAAATTATATCTTGAACATTATGTAGGAAGGCCACGTGAAAGGAAAGATATTACAATTAACGAGGACGTTCCATTGTTTGTAGATTAAATGGAGGTTAATAAAACCGAAGCACTTTTAAAACTTAGAAAGCTTGACAATAGAATAAAAATTGTTAGAGGCGGAACAAGTGCTGGTAAAACTATTTGTATCCTTTTAATTCTTATAGATTACGCAATAAAATACGATGGAAGGGAAGTTAGTGTAGTTAGTGAAAGCATTCCACACTTGCGGAGAGGTGCTTTAAAGGACTTCTTAGGAATACTTAAGGGCTTAAATAGGTATAAGGACGGCCAGTTTAATAAAAGTACTTTAAAATATACTTTTACGAACGGAAGTTTTATAGAGTTTTTTAGTACAGACCAGCCAGACAAATTAAGAGGAGCAAGACGGACAGATTTATTTATAAACGAATGTAATAATATACCCTTTGAAGCTTATCAACAATTAGTAGTAAGAACAAGCGGCGAAATTTGGTTAGATTATAACCCCTCTAATTTATTTTGGGTTGATAAAGAATTAATAGGAAAACCAGATACGGACTTTCTAACACTTACTTACAAGGATAATGATAGTTTACCTTTAACAATAGTAAAAGAAATAGAGAAAGCAAGGGACAAAGCCTCAACGTCTACTTACTGGGCCAACTGGTGGAGGGTTTATGGTTTAGGAGAGATTGGATCACTTGAGGGGGCTTGTATACCAGAATGGAAAGAAATTGATAACGTTCCTAATGAGGCTAGGTTATTAAACTTCGGTATGGATTTTGGGTATAGTGTAGACCCAACGACTCTGATCGGTTTATATAAATGGAACAAAGCCTATATATTTGACGAGGTGCTATATAAAAAAGGAATGCTCAATAGGGATATAAGCCGTTACTTGCAGTCAAATAATATAGAGAATAATATCATAGCAGATTCAGCAGAACCTAAGAGTATTGCAGAGCTTAATAATTATGGACATAACGTTTACCCAGTAAGCAAAGGACGTGATTCGGTTGTATATGGCATTAACCTTATAAACCAAAACGAAATATATATAACTGCTAGAAGTTTAAATTTAAAAAGAGAGCTCGCTGGATATATATGGGCCAAAGACAAAGAAGGAAACACCTTACAAAAACCTACGGGAGCTCACCCTGATTGTATTGATGCGGCCCGTTATGCATTAAGCGACCAATTAGAAAACCCTAATAAGGGAAAATATTATATTTATTAAAAAATAATAGAAAAAGTTTTGTTTGTTAAAAAAATGTTTATATATTAGCTGTATAATTAAAAACAAACAAATGAAAAACACAATTATTTTAAGCGAAGATAATAAACAATTACAATTATGGGTTTCAAAATTTGATAAAAATATTGGCGATATAATTAATTTTCAAGGCAAGAAATTTAAGGTAGTTGATACTAACGAAGAAAAAATACAATTAAAACATATTTTTAAATTTTATAACAAAACTGGTTTATTTAAAAAGTATGAAGACCAATTTTTTAACGTTGCATAATAATTAAAAACAAACACTATGAGAACATTACAACAAATTACAAAAAGCCTTATTAAAAGCTACAATAATAAAACAGCCCCAAACTTTGTAGACATAAGAGATTTAGATAAGCTAAATAATTTAGAAGAGTTAAGTATTAGAGAATTAAAAGAGTTGCGTAGAAAAATAACCTTTATACTTGAGGATAAATGCTATGAATCTACTCAAAAGTTTTTAACTAAAATTAAATCTTAATTATGGACAGATATAAAAAGAATTTAAAAATAGTTGGGAACAAAGTATATTCATACGATACTCACGTCGCAACAATAGAAGGAACGCAGCTGATTCAATTAGGCTGGTGGAGCGTAACAACCCAAAAACATATTAATTATGTCTCTAATGAATTAGAGTTGGGTTTAACTAAAATACTATAAAATGGAAAATGAGAACGATTATATTTTATTAACAAAAGTAATTAACGAAAAGAAAAACAGAATAATTTTAAAACACTTATTAGCCGGCGCAGCCGTTGGGGTTGGCGCGGCAATTAGTTTTATATTATTTTTAAATATGATAGTCAGCTTTGATTGGCTTAGTAAAGAAATAATAAATATAATAAGTGGACTATAAATATAGACAAGCGTGTTGGGAGTATGGTTACTTTGTAGTCCTTAAGCCTACGGAAAAAGGTTATAAAAAAGGGGGACACGACGTTACCCTTTATATAGATTACAAAGGTAAATCAAAGATGAACGGCAAACAGTTATATAAACAAAACAGTATTGAGCTAGAAAATAAAATTGAAGAGGCTTACAAATATTGTTATAATTTTTATATATTAGGTTTATAAATATTTTGATAAATATTAATTAAGGATTAGGGTGGCGTAAAAGCTGCCTTTTTCTTTTTATACAAATACATAAAAAAAATGTTATATATATATGCAACTTGAAATAAACGTACCTGACAACCTGTCTGACATAAAGCTTAGTCAATACCAAAAATTCCAAGCTTTAAACACAGAAGAAAATTCAGACAGCCCATTCTTATTACAAAAGATGATTGAGCTTTTTTGTGACTTAAACTTAAAAGACGTTGCAACTATAAAATACAAAAGTGTTGAGGTTATTGTAAAACACCTTAATGAAATCTTTAGTGTTAAAACAGATTTAATAAATACCTTTAAATTAAAAGGCGTTGAATATGGTTTTATACCAGTACTAGACGATATGACTCTTGGCGAATATATTGACCTTGATAATTATATGGGAGACTGGCCTAATATGCATAAAGCTATGAACGTCCTTTTTAGACCAGTAGAACAAAAGAGGGGCGAAAGGTATAGTATAAAAGATTACGGGATAGAGGATCACTCTGAGGCGTTTAAAGATATGCCTCTTGATGTAGCGCTGGGGTCCATTGTTTTTTTTTACCATTTAAACAACGAGTTATTGACAATTACCCTGAACTATTTAGCGGAAACAATGGAGGAGGAACTGACCTTGGAGCAGCGGGAAACTTTGGAAAGAAATGGTCTTGGTATCAATCAATCTATGGACTGGCTCAAGGCAATCTTACCCGATTCGATACCGTTACAAAAATAAACGTTCATAAATGTTTGCTCTATTTAGCTTTTGAAAAAGAAAAAATAGAATTAGAAATAAAAAATATAAATAAAAAATGAAAGGATTTTACAATGTAACCCAAACTTTAAGAGATGCGTTAGCTGCTGAGCCTTTTGTTAATACCGTAACTTTTGGAGGCCTTGATGATGTTGATTTAAATAAACAAACAATTTTTCCGTTGAGTCATATTATGGTAAATAATACAACAATAGGAACAAAGACAATCGTGTACAATATAAGTATTTTGTCAATGGACATTGTTGATATAAGTAAAGCAAAAATTACGGACATATTTGTAGGAAATGACAATGAACAAGACGTATTGAATACTCAATTAGCTTTACAAACAAGAATAATAAACACTTTACAACGTGGGGACTTATATACAAATTTATATCAAGTTGAAGGCGACGTAAATTGCGAACCTTTTGTTGATAGGTTTGAAAATAAGCTGGCCGGCTGGGTTGCAACGTTTGACATAATAGTACAAAACGATATGACTTTATGCGATTAAAAGAAACTCAAAAAGTTTTAGACGTTTTTAAGCAGGTTATTTTAAATCAAAGCAGGGCCATACTATCTAAAAAAAGTAAGAACGTAACCAGTACACTTTCAAAAAGTTTAAAAGGCGAGGTTAAATCTATGCCTAATTCTATTAACGTTAAATTTGAGATGGAAGACTATGGTTATTACCAAGACAGAGGAGTAAAAGGTAAGACCTCAACTTATCCTGAAATAGGACAATACGGAACCCTTGCAAAATTTGGCTCGGGCAAAGGTAAAAGCGGCGGACTAAGTAAGGGAATAAAAGAATGGGTAAGAAAACGAAGGTTTCAATTTAGAGATAAAAAAACTGGTAAATTTATGTCTTACAAAAGTACGGCGTATTTAATAACGAGATCAATTTGGAATAAAGGAATAAAACCTAGTTTATTTTTTACAAAACCATTTGAAAGAGCCTTTAAAAAATTACCTGACGAATTAAAAGATAAATTTGCGTTAGACTTAGACACCTTTTTACAATATACAATAAATCAAAATAACAAATGAGCACAAAAATAAACGTAAGAAGCCCATTTTATTTAAATGTTACAAAACCAGTTCTTCCACTTCCTGAATATACTTGTGGAAAGGCATTCCCAAGAGGGTTAAATGACACGGGGTTTGCGGTAGATAATGCGGGCATCGTAACAGAGCCGACACCACAATACGGGTTATATATTTCTTTTACTTGTACTGCCAGTGATTTTTCAAATGGTAAATTTGCAACCGTTACAAGTGACACCGTAAGAACGATAACTGCAAAAATGAGAATTCCTATTAACTTTAGTAATACGGATGATGTTTTTAAAGAATGCGATATAACAGCTATTCAGCCCGGAGTAACTGCAAGCGTCGTTCAACCGGCGGTCTGTTCAGGTGGCCCAACAAACAACGGTTCAATTTCTGCAGTATCTTTAAATTCTGGCGGGACTTCTACTACCATAAATTTATCAACTAAATTCAATAACGCGACAACCTATGCAATAAGTAATTCAAATCCAACTTTGGTTAGTACTTCTATTTCAGGTTCAAATTTAATTATAAGTTCAAACGCTATTGGAGGGTCTGTAACTTTATACGCTATTGGTAGGGATGCAAGTTATCCAGCAACGTGTGAAGCTGTGCAAGCTATATCAACGACGATAAGTTTACCGGCTGGTTCACCTGACTACACTTGTAACACCGCTCCTCTTACTGGTGGTGGAATTGCTGCTAATGGTGTAATTACTAGGCCAACGACGACAGGAACTATTTTAGGGGTTTCAACTTCTCAGGGTGGAGCATTATTAAGCCCCGAGACAACGACTCCAAACGGTGGAGCATCAGCCCAGTCAATTACTTTATATTTTAAAATTTCAGCTCCTCCAGGATACCCAAATGGAGGACAAGTTTTACCCGCTTTTTGTCCCGCAACTTTTAGCCAACCGGGAACAGCTCTACAAGACTTTAGCTGCTCTAAAGCTGGTTTAACAGGCCAATCAATTAATGATAATGGAAGTATAAATGCGGGTTCTGCTGGTGAGGGAACAATTGTAGATTGGTCTCCTAAAAAGTTTGCGCCCGTAACTTCAGACACGTCAAGAACTGTTAGTTTTACGGTAGAAATACCAAACGGATATAATAATGCTGGCAGTAACCTTTCGCCAGCTTGCCCACTTTCTTTACTTCAGCCAGCTTCAGTTCCAACCTGTCCAGGAACAAACACTTATTTTTTATCAGCTGGGAAACAACTTGGAGGAGATTTTTGTGACAATACATATTCAACAGCAACTCCAGTAGATTCAACCGGTGTATCTATTAACGAATTAATGGGAACCAAACTTTGTAAAGGAGGAAACCCATTTAATGGTAAAGGGCTTAGGTATGGAGTTACTACTTTTGCGACAGATGCAGGAGCAGGGGTTGGAGTTGGAGATTTTAAAATTGTACAGGTTGATAGTAACGGAACAGTATTGTCAGTAGAAATAGGAAACTGCCGATCAGGTGGAAATGGTAAAGTGGCTCAAATGTTATAATTATGGCAGAATTAAAAAGAATAGAATTGGAATTATATGTTTATGAAGGTATCTTATACGATAACAAACCTTCTGAGCCGCAATATAAAATAAATAAAAAGAGGATAGAAACTCATCCTAATATTACAATAGAGATAGGAGAGTTAGTTAGAGATTATTTAGAAGCATCATTTAATGATGACTATATTAGTTTCACTAAATGGGTTGAAGTAAGTGTATTTTATTTTGACGAAGCTGACCAGCCGTTTACATATTCTAACCCTCAGATTACTTCATACCTAGCTGTTAACGGTTACGGTTATTTTGAAGATGGAGCTAACCCTGAACTAGAGCGTCACGCATTAATTAGTTCTAATAATATTTATTTACCAGAAAACACCAGCGGGAAAATTCCTATATTTAAAGAAGACGTTGGAAAGGTTATAATAGATTCAGTAACGACAGAGATAATAGACAACGGAAATACAAATCAAAAAATTCAGTACTTAACTATTCCAGCAAATAGTTCTATTATTCAGGTTTATGCAACTGACGACAGCACTTTAAAAAAGACAATTAATGTTACTAACATATGTGAGCCGAAGTATACTCCATATAAATTGACTTTCATTAATAAGTTTGGGGCTTTCCAAGACTTGTATATGTTTAAAAAATCTGCTGAAAAACTAGAAATTAAGAGCGATTTATTTAAAAGAAATACTATTGCAAATTCAACGGCGGCATATACAACCAGCGAAGGGCAAAGGGAAAGATATAATGTAAACGGGAGTTCTTCAATAACTGTTAATACAGGCTTTGTAAAAGAAGATATGAATCAAACTATTGAGCAATTATTTTTAAGTGAAAATGTATGGATTAGATATAATAATAAAACCCTACCAATATTACCAAAAACCCAATCACTTGAATATAAAACAGTTTTAAATGATAAATTAATAAATTATACAATAGATTTTGACTTTGCTTTTGATAAAATAAATAACGTGCGATAATGGTTCAACTCCAACTATATATTGAAGGGCAAGAGGTGGAAATGTTTAAAGACGAATCATTCACTTTAACCCAAAGTATTCAAGACATTAGAGATATTTCAAAAATATTTACTGATTTCACTAAAACGTTTAACGTACCCGCATCTAAAAATAATAATAAAATATTTAAACATTTTTACAATTTTAATATATTAGGGTTTGATGCAAGGAAAAAAAAAGAATCAACTTTATTAATGAATTACAAGCCTTTTAAGGAAGGCAAAATAAAACTTGAAGGAGTACAACTTAAAAACAACGAACCCGAGACATATAAGCTTACTTTTTACGGTAACCTAGTAAACTTGAAGGACGTATTAGGCGAAGACTTGTTAAGTGGTTTAGTTAATTTAGAATACTTTAATTTTGAATATACTGACACCAATATAAAAGAATATTTATCTACTGGAAAAGATGTAGATTTCTTTGGTGAAACAATAGATAAAGGACTAGTTTTCCCTCTTATAACCGTGCGGTCAAGGCTTATTTACGACACAAGTGCAGGAAATACAGATAAAATAAAAAACGTCAACTATCTTGGTTCAAACGTGAATAAAGGTTTACCATTGAATGAATTAAAACCAGCGCTAAGACTTTACTCTATTATTAAGGCCATAGAAGTACAATACGCAGAACTAGAATTTGACAGAAGCTTTTTTTCCACGACTAATACTGCTTTTTATGGTCTATATTTATGGCTTCACAATAAAGAGGGAGCTTTATTCCAAGACCAAGAAGCCCAGTATCCTATCTCTAACTTAACCCCTATTGAAATTAATTCTAGTATAGGCGGGTTTAAAGGGGCCAGCTTTACAAATAGATACAATGAGCAGGATTCAAAAAGAGAATTAAGAATCTTTGTTGACCCGAATGCAAATGGGCCATACTCTTTAGTAATTAAAAAAGACGGAGAGCAATTTCAAAAGTTTGAAAATTTATCAGGGAATACTATAAACGGCCAAAGAAGCGACAAAGGAAATATAGAATTACCCGCTGGTATTTATACTTTCTATATTGAAACAATAACCGTTTCAACATATACCGTAGATATTAGAATAACAGATAACCCAAACAGTATCTTAAGAGGTAAAAAAACAGTTCTATATAGAGGAAATGTAGAGTACGGGATTTCAAATAATAAAACAGTAAACGTTCCAAGTATTATGCCTGATATGAAGGTAATAGACTTTTTAACAGGAATATTTAAAATGTTTAATTTAACGGCTTTCCAAAATAAAAATAAAATAATTGAAGTAAAAACTTTAGACACTTTTTTTGAAAGCAGTAATAAGGTTTGGGACATTACAAAAGATTTAAATAAATCAAAAAGTACAGTTGACACGACCCTACCTTTTAAAGAAATAGATTTTAGCTACTCTCAAACAGGTTCTTTTTTAGCAAATAATCATAAAGAACTAGCCGGGAAAGACTGGGGGAGTTTAGCCTATAAAGATGGAGAAAAATTTGAAGGTAAAAATTATTCTATTGAATTACCTTTTGAGCATATGAAATTTGAAAGGTTATATGGAACGACGGCCGGAGTTATAAATACAGCAACGGACTCTGATGGAAATATAATTAATTTAGATTCTTATGTTCAATATGGTTATTCTGTGGGGGAAAGTCAAAATCCTTATTTAACAAAACCGTTAATTTTTTACGCCCCGCAAACGCTTGTAAATATATCCGTTAGAAGTTTAGATGACACGACTATCTCAACTGTTCAGAACCCTTTTACACCAATGAATTCACAATTTCCTATTCTATTGGATTTTTCGGGCCAAAGTATAAATTTTAATTCTGAAATAGACGAATGGAGTAGGCTGCCAAATGAACAAAGCCTTTTTAAAGTATATTATGAGAAGTACGTTAAAGATATGATGGACGTAAGGAAAAGAATATCTACTTTTAAGGCTTTTTTACCGATGAAAATGTTATATAATTTAAGCCTAGCAGATAAGATAATTGTATTTGATGACATTTATAGAATTAATAAATTAACAACTGATTTTAGTACAAATGAATCAACGGTAGAATTAACCAATATATTTGATGAAATTAAGTTTAACACCCTTTTAAGCGTTGCGGGTATTGGCATCACCATAGATTTTGACACTATATTGGCATCAACAATAGACTTTCAGGCTAGTCAAGGCAATGCGCAAAGCGGGTTCAGCATTCCAGGGATTACGACAGCCATTCCTAGTGATATTCCTAGTAACAACCCTCAGCCCATATTAGAAGATGAAATCATTGTAGTTACACCGCCTAAAATACAGTCAGTTCCTATAGAAGAAAATATAGATACAGAAGTTTATATGAAGTACCAAATTACTGAGCTGGGTAAATTAATAAATACACCACAGATTGATGAATATGGTTTTTTATATTCTACTGATGAAGATAAATTATTAAGCGATGATCTTGCTATTTTAAAATCAACAACGGGGGTAATTAATATTCCATTTAAAACAACTAGCTCGAGCAAATATGTTCTTCCGGCAATAGCATCTTCTATTCTTACTGGGTTAGCTCATCCAGCTAGTATTTATTTTAAATTTTATGGAAGTACAAATACAAATTCTTTATTCCCAGAAGCAAACAATTTAAGCCCAGTTGTAGAAACTAAAACTATTGCATCATCAAGCACTATTTACGGAACATTAGCGGTTAGCACTTGGAGTCAATATCAAGCAACCCCCGCGTCAGGTTGTGGAACTCAATTCACTTTAAATTTAGGCTCTCAATTTATGTTTGAACATACTGGTGGAGCTAGAAATATACAAGTTGGCGACATTATTAGAACGACCGGTGTAATGCAGAACGGGCGAGATAATCAAACTTGGGATAACGCAACTTTTGACGGAGGGGTGAAATCTTTATTTGGTATGAGTTGGCCTAATTATGCAAATTATATGAACGCCTATATACTGGATTCAAATGGTTATGGGAGGCAGAGTATAAGAGTACATATGTGGACAGGAGTTGCAGAGGTGGTAAATACTTGTCCTTAAAATAATATTATGATAGAAAATATTTTACAGTTGCTAGAATTAGCAAAAACACAAAAAGTAAACGGCGAGTATATTGATATTGCTTTAGGTAAGAACAAATTACCTATGAGCATAAAAGAAGGGCTCACACAATACAAGATGGGATTATGGCAAAAGTAAGAATTGACGTTGAGTTAAAATACAAAGAAGCAGCTTTTGAAATAGAGCAGTTAAATAAACAAATTGTCAAATTAGAAAAAGACGTAGATAAAACAAAAAAAACCTCTGCTGAAACTGGGGAGCAAATGAACAGGCTTTCAGGCGGGGCGATTGGAAGGTTTAAAGCTTTAAGGGCTGGCGTCAGAGGCGTTACAACTAGCCTTGGAACTATGCGGGCCGCTTTAATTGCAACTGGAGTAGGCGCTTTTATTGTTGGGGTGGCTGCTCTTGGGAAATTATTTGCCGCTGCATTAACAAAAGCAAGTGAATTTTCTAAGTCATTATCAGGCTTAAGAGCAGTTGCTGGGGCTACTGATGCTGAAATGGCAGCTTTAACTAGTTCAGCAAAAGATTACGGTTCAACGACAGCTTTTACAGCCGTTCAAGTTGCTCAGCTTCAAACAGAATTAGCAAAATTAGGTTTCACAACTGGTGAAATATTAGACGCAACCGGTGCGACCTTAAATTTAGCGGCCTCATTAAACGTTGGTTTAGCAGAAGCGGCTTCACTAGCAGGTTCAACTCTTAGGTCTTTTGGCTTAGATACAAGTGAAACCCGTAGAGTGGTTGATGTTATGGCTTTGTCTACTGCTAGTTCTGCCCTTGACTTTAGTTCTTTAACAGAATCATTAAAAATTGTTGCACCAACTGCTAGAGCCGTAGGCTTATCAATTGAAGAAGTCGTTGGAATGCTAGGGGCGTTGTCAAATAGTGGTTTAAAAGGTAGCATCGCTGGGACAGGTTTGTCCAAGACGTTTATCCAATTAAATAAAAAAGGGTTAACGCTTGAAGATGCTTTCCAAAAAATTAATGCAAGTTCTAATAAACTTAACACGGCGGTTGAGCTAGTTGGTATCGTAGGGGCAAAATCCTTACAAACTTTAGCAAATAGCTCTGAGGATATGGTAGGGCTTACAAGTATATTAGAAGGCGCTGGAGATGCTTTTGGTGGGTTAGGAGCAGCCGCACAAATTGCAGAAACAAGGCTTGACAACCTTGACGGCGATACAACTAAACTCTCCTCAGCTTGGGAAGGGTTTTTATTAAACATTGAAAGCGGCGACGGTATACTTACTAAAATTGCTCGGGGCTCAGTACAGTTATTAACTAGAACGATAAGTTTTTTAACATCTGCGAGTAATGATGTAGCTGATTCATTTAGGGTTAATTTTGCCTCAATGAAACGGGTTGCAAGTTTAGCAGGAGAAAGGATAAAAGAAACTTTTGTTAATTTAGGATTAAATATTAAAGTATTTGGCCTAGAAGCAAAGAAAACAATAAGCGAAATCCCATTCATTGGCAAAGCTATTGACAAAGAGGCCCTTGAAGCTAGTTTAAATGAGGCTGAGGGAGCTTTGGCTATTAGTAATAAGCGCTTACAAACACTAGCTGACGAAAGTAGCTTAGAAGGAGTTAGAAGGGCCGAGCATTATGCGGAACTTAAAACCAATAGACAAATAAGCTTATTAAAAACGGCTGCTAAAAAAATAAAAAAAGCAGAAGAAGAAATAGTTGTAGAACAAAAGGTTGATGAAGACGCTCAGGCAAAAGAAGATAAAAGGTTAGCCGCTGTTCAGAAGTTAAGAGATAAAATTAAAAAAAACCAAGATGATTTTGATGCAAGAACAGAAGAAGAAAAATTAGCTTTACAAAGGGAAAGAGCAATAAGTGACATAGAGCGTTCGGTAGCAAATGAAACTGAAAAACAAGAACTTTTACTGGGCGTTAAAAGGCTTTATGACGCAAAAGATAAAGAGTTAGCCGACAAACGGGTAGAGGAAGACGTATTATTACAAGAAGAATTGAGACAGAAAAAGGTTCAAGCTTCTATTGATGCCCTTGATGCTGTTAGAATGGTAGCTGGCGAAGAAACTAAAATAGGGAGAGCATTATTTATTTTTAAACAAGGTATTTTAATAAGAGAACAATTATTAAAAGCTCAAGCAACTTTACAAACTATTATCGCAACCGCTGCAGAATCAGGAGTAACTGGAGCAGCAGGTTTTATGAAAGCAGCAGCAGCAGCCCCTCCACCATTAAACGTCCCATTAATTGCCACATTTGCAATTCAGGCCGCTGGGATTGCTATGAGTATTAAACAAGCTGTTCAAGCCGCAAAAGGAGCAGTC
>TARA_B110000285_G_scaffold137079_1_pt1 | contig 34054 bp, 24 predicted proteins | sample TARA_B110000285 | Tara Oceans TARA_B110000285 (sample SAMEA4397756) | marine metagenome | biome: Polar Biome; feature: [SRF] surface water layer (ENVO:00010504); material: water (ENVO:00002006), including particulate matter (ENVO:01000060) such as... | depth 5 m
AGAACAAGCATTTTTAGGAACAGAAAAAGATGAAAAAGATAAATTATAATAAAATAATCACACAATAATGATTAGAAAGAAATTACATAAACACCAGGAAGGTCCAATTATAATAGATCTTACAGGCCCAGATGGCAATGCATTTGCCCTTTTGTCTTACGCAAAAAAGTTTAGTGAGGATCTAGATAAACCATATGATCAACTATTAATTCATATGCAAAGTGGGGATTATGAAAATTTAATTAAAGTTTTTGATGAAGCATTTGGTGATTTTGTGATATTAGAAAGATAGTTTCAATATTATCATAATATAACTTGAATATATAAACTAACTTAAGTTTAACATATATTCGAGAATGAACACATTTAACGATTCAGAGATACTGAAAAATTGCCTTGTTGGAGTAGAATTTGAATTCTATTCTAATCTACCAATTGATAAAACTGCAAAAGAACTTGCTGGATTATTAAATAAGAAGATTAGAGTAGAGGATAAAGCACATAGTGATTTTGAAGTTACTTCCAGTGAGTTTAAAATAGAGCCAGATATGAGTGGTGGTGAAAAGCTAATGGAGCTTGTTACCGGTGCACTGCCATATTATAGTGCTAGATTGATGATTATCAATGTATGCAAATGGATCGAAGAGAACGGCTACACAAATGATAGATCTTCAATTCACCTAAATTTATCTTTCGATAAAAATAAAATAGAGGACAAGAACAGAATTTCTAAAATGAATGTTCTTAAATTTATACTTGACTTTAAAGAGGAAAAAGTATTTAAATTCTTTCCAAAGAGAGAAGATTCAGCGTATGCTAAATCTGTAAAATTTGTACTACCAAAAGAAGGTATGAGTTTCTTTAACGGAGAACATATACACTCACAGAACTTCATCTACCCTGATTCTAAATACTATGGAATCAACTTTGACAAGAGACATAAAAACTATTTAGAGTTTAGATATATCGGAGGGAAGGACTGGGAAAAGAAAACATCATCAATCCTACACTTGTTAGATCAATTCCTAATACAACTTTGGAATTCAACAGAAGATAAACATTTCAATCCTTTGAACGCAATAGAGTTAAAGAGGATATTGTCTGACAATAAAAGAATAATTGACGCTAGGTTAAATTGGAGAACAATTGAAAAGGAATGGAAAAACGTAAAGTTTACTGTTGATTTACAAAATGACTCTCAAATTTTAGATTTACACTGGCCTAATATAAAGGACAAGGTGATAAAATTATTTACACACGGATCTCTAGTAAAAGGACATATTAATTACGATTCAGATACAGGTAAGGTTCAAGTAAATGAAGGTGAATTAAATTACTGTGTTGAACTTGAAAGATACGATTTTATAGGATGCCATATACAAGGTGAATTATACTACTGCGATATGTTTCAATGTACCGTTGAAGGATCTGACGTGTATGACTGTAACTTTTACGATAGTTGTGAAATAATTTCTTCAAAGATAAAAAGTAGCTATATTCACCAAAGTGTCAAAATAAAAGATGGTTATATATATGGTGATGGTATCTTAAAAGGTTCTATGGAAGGTGGAATATTTAGAGAAGGAAGATACGATAAAAAAATAGCAAAGTTTAATGGAACTGAAAAGATTCTATATACTGAAGTTTAAAAATAAATAATAAAAAATGAGTAATATTTTTGTAGGCGAAGAGTCATGGTTAGACGCTCCAGCATTTGGAAGCGATTGTTTTAATGCATTTGTATTAGAATTAGCGGAAGACGTTACAGGGTCGTGTATGATTCCTATGAATTTACCTAAAAAGGAAGTTCAAAACATAGTTAAAAGAGCAAAGAAATGGTTTTATAAAAATTACGAATACTCTGTTAAAGAAAGTTTTGTAGTATTGCCAGTTGCTCTTTTTGATTCAGCTAAATTTAAAGCAACCAGGTCTTTTACCTTACCAGGACCAGACGCCACAACTGGCGGTAACGAGATATACTCAGTATATGGATGTTCTACTACCGGTTCAAGATGGGGAGGTTCAAGCGATATTGATTTTCAAAAAGGAGATTTTAGCATGGAAAGAATGATGATGCAAGGAACTTATGGTGGGGCAAATACGGCCGCAGCTGCAGAAAATTTACAATCATACGTAATTAATGAAAGTTTTTATGATCTTGCTAGACAGATTATAGATAACCCAATCAGTTTTAATTATAACCAATTAACGCATGAACTTAAATTCACAGGAGAAACACCATCAAGAGACATTATATTAGAAGTTTATGAAACTATTCCAGAATGTGCGCTGTTTGGTGATGAAGCATTCTTTAGATATTGTGCTGCCAAGATCAAAGTATCTTTAGGTCAAAAACTAGGAATATTTGGATTTACATTGCCTGGAAATATACAAGTAAATGCAGATCTTATACAGGGATTAGGAGAAGGAGAATTAGAAGCAGTAATTGAAGAAATAAAGAACGACGAAGGAACGGATTGGATGATGCATTCTTAAACGTATATATAATCATATGGAGTTTTACGTAAAAAATATAGGAGAACCAAATTATAAGTCTGATGAAATGCAGATCGATACTGAATTGGAACAATTATTAACACAAATATCAACACTACTTTTCACAAGAAAGGGAGAGGTATTAGGCGATCCTGATTTTGGAGCTAATTTAGAAGATTATGTATATGAACTAAGATATAATGATTATCAGTTAAAAACAGTTATTGACTATCAATTATCAGAATATGTACCATTAGCATCTAAATATAATGTTGATATTAGTATTGAAACCGTAGATGATGTGAGTAATCATATAGTCTTTTTAGATATTACAGTAGATTCTAGATTCCAATTAGGAGTCTATATATAAAATTAATAAAATAAACAATGGCTGAATTTAAATTTTTAAATACAACTAGATTAAAAGCAAATGAAATGATCGCGGACACTCGATCATATATAGCTCGTTTATATGGAAGGACTGGTGAATTATTCACAACAGCCTCTCCATTCTCACAAATCTTGGATGTATTATCTGAAATCACTAAACTGATTTTCTTCTATGTTGAAGATGCAACAGTTGAGCAAAACATATTAACTGCTCAAAACCCTGAATCAATATACGGACTTGCAAGACTTGCAGGTCACGATGCCTTTAGAGGGGCAAGTGCGTATGGTGAAATTAAAATAAGGTTAAACACAACAGCATCTACTGATATTGCAGGAGACGCTCTTAATATACCTCAAAATTCTGTTATAAAATGTACGTCTAATGGTTTAGAATATGTTTTAAGAACTAACAACGATCAATTTAGACTTGAAAAGAGCAATGCAAATCATATTTATATTCCAGTAGTACAAGGTAAAATTGAATCACAAACAGTTACAGGTACTGGTGAAAAGCTACAGTCATTTAACGTAATTACTAAAAAAATGACAGATCATCATTCTGTTAGAGTAAGTGTTAATAGTGTGCTATGGACCAAGTATGACTCATTGTATGACATGAAAGTTGGAACTAATGGATATTTAGTTAAAACCGGAATTAACGGTGGATTAGATATTTATTTCGGTAATGGTTCTTTCGGTAATATTCCGCAAACAGGTGCTTCAATTGAAATTGAATATTTAAATACGGACGGATCAAAGGGTAATTTAACCGGATCAAAAGATCTTACTTTTAAATTTATGTCTGAAGGATCTGATTCATTAGGCGAAACATATGATTTAAACGTATTGTTAGAATCTTCTTTTACAAAAGCACCGAAGATGGGAGCAAACTCCGAATCAACTGGATTAACTAAATTAATAGCACCACTACAATCACATTCATTTGTATTAGCAAACCCTGCATCTTTCGAACATTTCCTTTCAAGATATGGAATGTTTTCTTATTTAGATGCATACAATACAACTGACGATGGATATATTGATGATGATAATGTGATTTACTTATTCATGCTGCCGGATACTGCTAAAAAATTAACTAAGAATAAAGACTATTTTAGTTTAGAATTAGATGAGTTCTTTTTCTCAAGCGAAGAAAAGAATGGATTTTTAGAATTACTTGAAAATAGTGGACAGCAGATGGTTACGACCGAAGTTAAAATAGTTGAACCAGACGTTCAGTATTTTAGCATGGATGTTAAAGTTAGATATTTTGAAGGTTATAATAAACCAGCTTTATATTCTGAAATCAGATCTAAAATATCAGACTATTTAATCAATATAACAAGAAGAGATCGTTTACCTAAATCAGACATTATAGCCCTATTAGAAGGCGTTGAGGGGATTGATTCAGTAAATATAAGATTTATATCAAAGGTTGAAGAAGATGCACGTAGACTAGGTTATTACATCCTAGAGAAAGTTACAGTAACACCTTCAACTCCAGTTTTAGAAACTATCGGAAATGGAAAACAAAAATATGTTTTCTTTAAAAGAACAGTGTCTGTAAGAAAAATTAATTTTGAACCAAATGCAGCTCTACCAGAAGAAGTTATTAATTTAGATTCTTTCGGTGATATCTTGTTAGGAAAAGAAGAAGTTGCCTTATTTAGAGGAGGTTGGTTAGATCGAGACGGTATTGTAATGCCAGATGATGCTAAGCTAGGAGAACAAGCAGCACTATCAATTTACTTCGATGAGCCTGCTGTTCCAAATACAATATTCTCTAAAATACAAGCTAAAAATAGAAGAGCACTATAATGGCGTCAATAATACAAAATCTATTTAAGAGTAGGCAAAAAAGGAATTACAGCATTCGAGAGAGTGTCATGGATAAGCGTAAGAACTTAGGTAACGATTATACAAATAATATGTTTAGAAAATCGTTGTCTTCTTATATTGTTAGAAATAATCGTATGAATGATTTCGTGGTTTTAATCCAAAAGGTATTAGCAGACTTAGTAGGTTCAGTTACATATTTAAAAGGATTTAAATCATTTACAACTAAAAAAGACTATAAAAACTTTAGATAATGGGACATGTATATGAAAATATAAGATTTTTCGACAGTGAATCCAACGACTTAAATTTAATTTGGGATGAAGAATTAAATATATGGAAAGGAGTTACATACCTGCCTCTTGTATCAGCCGGATTATATGAGACTTTGACTTTATGTGTTTTAGAAGAAGTAGTAGGACCTCTAGGTGAAATTCTATATATTACTCCAATAGCAGAGACTTCAGGAAATGTTAAATTTTGCATCGAATTTATAGATGATTACAACTCAAGCGAAGACTTGTTTATGTACAGTGGCGGAAAAGAAAATGGGGAATATTGTGTTCAAGTTGATAAACAACAATTTCAAACCCTACTGCCATATGAAACTGCAGGGCAAGGTGGCCACGCGGACGATCACAAGCATGTTGTTAATACCAATTTAAAAGCCGATCCATTAGCTTGGACAATCGCTTTAAATTCTGAAATTGAAGGTTTTCATATTAGGACATTGAGCGTATGTGAATGGATTGATGGTGTTAATATAAAAGAAATTGCACAAATAAAAGTATATGGAGAAGTTGAAGGTGAAGACGAAAGATTAAAAGTATTATTGTCTAACATTGGAATGAACTTAGATGATTTAGATTACTTTATATTTAAAGACTCTAATATCCGAGAACAATCTCCAGATTTTACTATCTTAAATCAAAAACGTAAGGAATTGCTATTACAAGCTAGCCAAATAAAACCTTTTATTGGAACTTATAAGGCATTGTTAAGCGCGATTGATTTCTTCGGATACGACAAAATAACGTTAAAGGAATATTGGTTAAATATTAATGAACAATCTGAAAACTTTGGAAAACTAAAGGCAGTCGCTGTTCCAAATCAAGATACTGTTGGTTTTTTAGCTGATAAAAATAAAGGTGGAGAGTTACCAAGCTCAAATCAAAAGAAAACTTCAAGGTTTTCACTAGTGTATAGATTAAATACGCCAACCGGTTTACAAGACGAATGGGATATCCCAACAGTAAAAGAAACTATTGATTATTCGCCAGATGAGGTTTTAATTAAATTATACGGATTAAAAAAGAAATTACAAAAAGATTACTTACCATTACAGGCAAAGATTGTAGATATTACAGGTGAAGGCGATTACTTTTCTCAATTTAATCAAAATGTTTGGAACAATCAGCATATGATTCAAAACCAAAATGCTGGAATAGAATTCAATCCTGTTATAAAGCCAGAAGGCAGAAACATTTTTATAGAGGATTTACGTAAGGTTGATTACAGACTAACAGGATTTAATCAAGACTTTAAAGCTTTAAAAGGTGTATACGAACAAACAGATATTGAATTTACAAATGCACCAGTTATAATTTCAGGGTATTGCAATAATATTTTAACAATTACTGGTGAAGATTTATCGAAAGAATGTACTTTAGATTTTTCATATCTAGAATCAACTACACCGGGATCTTATGTTGAAATATTAAATGTATCGTTCGATGGATCTAATACAGTAATAAAAACATCTGATGCAATAAGCACAACATATGTCACACAGGTAGGAACTCAAATTATTGCAATATACTCTAATACTTCTGAAATTATACGTGATTCAATTAACACGTTCTATGCAGAATATTATAACAGTAATTTAGATACTTTTAATACGATTGATGGAATTCCAATTGGAGCACCAATAAATCTAGAGATTGAGGGTATTGAAGATAGTTGGAATTCAGCTAAATTTACATGGATAGATGCACAAGACACTGAAGTTTCTAATGTAATTCAATCTTTAGAAACAGATACATCATCTACTGGATTAAATACATTAAGCAATTATAAAGACGAACATGATAAAACTCTTAGTAATTTATTAACATGGAATAACTGGTGGCATCAGGGAGTTTATGAAATTGAATGGGTATTAAGAGGCCCTAGGAATTATCTAAAATCTTTTAGAGGACCTATTAAAGAATATATTAATTTTCAAATGACGTTACCTTACTCCGGTTTATATACGGTTGAAGCTAACTTATATGATTTATATAATGTAAAAAGTACTAAGATTTTAAAAGACGCAATTGAAGTTAAAAACAAAAATGTTGAAGTTTATGGTTTAACTCAATTAGCTCCTAAAAAATTAGATTGGAAGAATTACAAACATATATGGGATATGGCAGGTTCTGGCTGGGATTGGTCACGTGAGAACGTTTTACCAGTTCGTGACGTAATTAGTACTTATTATTTAACAATGGATCGTGCAAATTATGTTTATGACGAAAACCAAGTTGGTATACCAGCATCGACTGTTAGAAGATTTTTAGATTCTGATAGCGCAACTGGTTTTAGTGAGACTGCTGGTCCATATCAATGGGCATCTCTTAAGGAACATGTGTGGGATGATGGTCCTGAAGTAACTTGGAAAATGACTAGAATCGGTTCAGATATTAATTCATCATTTCAAATATGGGCATTACCTAATAATCAATGGATTAATATTACACAAGAAGATCCAGCAACCGGTGTAATCTCAAGGGATAGTTATGAAATAATAAATACAATTCCACCAACATCATACGCTACATCGCAATGGCAGTTAATTGCAGATGAACTTAGTAGTTTAGATTCTAACGAACATCCGATACTTTCTAAATTCAATTATAATCCAATATTTAAAGATAACTTACCCTTTGACGTTGATGTCAATCCAACACCTGCACCTGGTGCTGAGGATCAATTGTTATACATACTAGCAGTCGGTAAAGAACCTACAAGAACATGTGATTTTAAATCTGTTTGGATGAGTAACATAGAAAATAGCTCACCAGGTTCAGGAACAATTCGTGAACAAATAAACTTTATAAGCTACAATCCTAGTTTCGATGATACATATATAATAAACAATATGGCTGAGTTACACCTTTTAAATCACTTGACATTTTCTTATGATTTAAGTAACATGCCGGGAATAATTAGTCAACAATGGAAATTAACTAACAATACATTAAATATCGAAGATATATATTATAGTAATCCAATATTAACTCACGTATTTAAAGATAAAGGATATTACACAGTATCGTTAGATTTATTGGATTCTAATGGAAATAAAAACACAGTAAATAAAAACATATTAAAAATTATTTAAAATGGCAAGTATCACACAAATTTTAGGAACAGACAGTTTATCTTCGTCAAGAATCGTATTAAACGATAATTTTCAACAGATAAATGATGAGCTGACTAGCATCAGTAATTTACTAGATGTTAGTACTCAAACATTAACTCTTACAGGATCAATAGCAGGATCTTCGTTAACTATCAATGGCATATTAACAGCAGATTCAACTTTAGTTACGGTATTAAAACCGATAACAATCGCAAGTGTATTGACACTACAAGGTGGTTTAATTTATTCTGTATCGACAGGTTCAGTTGGAATAATGCCTACATTGTATACGAAATCAACGTATGTATTAGATGGAACAGCCTTAACCACAACCAACGTTGTTGTATTAGGAGCGGAAGGACAAAGTGTAACTTTTATTGCAGCAGGAAACGTTGATATCGATGCATCGAACATTGCAGGAGTTTCAGCTAACTTTACAATAACAAATAACGGAACGTTAACACTAAGACAAGTTAGTTCTTATTGGTATGTTATTTCACATGCTAACACTACATTAACTTTTTAAAAAAATAAAATAAGTAAATGGCTACACCATTAATTAGAATTCCTCAAGAGCAGGGAGGTACTATGTACGCTTTCTCTAGTGCGGCTAGAGATCTTACTCGTGCATATTACAATCCAGATATTGTTTTTGAATATTCAAAATTCGCATTATTAGATTTACCAGTGGTTGCATCGCCATCAGGTACAAGTAATTATATACAATTCGGTAATTTATTCGAAGGAGGCCCGGTGGCCAGTGGAAGTGCAGCAACAAGCTACGACGGCACAGACCCTGATGATAATGCCAATCGCCATTTCGCACAAACGTTTCAAAATTACGCACTTAACCTAGAGAACTTTATTTTAACAGATGATGACTTTGACAATTCAATATACGCATCAGATTCTGAAAAGATTTTCTTTAAATGGCTAAACGAAATTGGAGCATTTAGAACCAGGCCTGCTAATTCACAAGAAGCAGCTTCAGGATTTAACAGAAGAGTAGAAGAAGATGATTCGATACAAAGTGGATCAGAATACAGCCAAGTAGTTAAATACTTAGGAAACGTAGACGTAACTAATGATAAAAATTATAATGGTGATACTTATAATGAAGTCTTTATTAACGTACCTTCGTCAGTCGGTTACACACCAACTGTCTTATTTAAGAATTCAAACTATAACACTACAGCAACATCATACGAGCCATCAACTTATATTAATGGAAGAGACGGACAAGTACACCCTGATTCTAATATTGGAATAAGGTCTTTGGCAGATTCAAATGAAGGTACTATTAATATAGACCCTAACTCAACATATAATTACGGAATCGAATGGAGTCCAGTAACATATGCTGCAATTGATGGAGATGCTAAATTAAATAATGTTTTAGATTATTCAAAAAGAGGTGGAGATTTTAGATTCAATGCGATCTTAGTTTACTATGACGTATATTCTAAATCTAACCCAGGGAACAGGACAACAAACTTATACGGAGTTATCTTATTAGATAACTTTAAAAATGATCCAGGAAGTACCGGATGGTATTTACCTGAATTAAGTAAATATAAACCAAATGAAGTAACCGGATTAAACGGTAACGCATTTGCATTAAAATTAAATGTTAAATTTAATTCATCTTTAGATAATGTAGGTATTGAAACAAACATCAATGACTTTACTACATTCTCAATGGATTTATTCTTCGATACTACAAGTTCTTTAGAGAACGCTGCTAAAATATTAGCAGAAGCTAGTCATCGATTTAATAAAATATCTGAAAGATTAGATGGATTAGAAAATTTAATGATGACATCTATTGACCAAAGTAATATCGTTAACAAGGTTATAGAGTTAGAAAAATCTATAGAAGATGCTGCACTGAATTATGCAAGTGCTGGATCTGTATTAGACATTATATCTAAAACAAATGACAGATTAAACCAAGTTATTAGCGGAAAGATACCAACTGAGGTTCAATATAACACAGATGTTATCGCTGCAGGAAATGGAATTGTAATTGATAAGAGTAATCCTAAGAAGATAAAAATACAAAACACGAATAATGGATATAGTCTTAATGAATTACACATATACACCTTAACAGGAGGAGCTATTTCAGGTAAAATTAGTGAATCTCTTAAATGGAATCCATCTCAGGCAGATATAACAGGTATTTGGACTAGACTTAAAAGATATGATAATTTAATTAGAGTGTATAATGAAGATGAGGACTTTGTAAGAGACTTAGATATATACTTAGACGATAGTGTTATTCCAGTTAAATTGGGACAGGTTATTAAATTAACTTTTAAAACTCCAGTTGACCACATGGATAGCAATAAAATTAATATATTCGTAGGTAAAAAAGGTAAATGGGAATTAAAAAATACGATCAATGAATCTGATCTATTAAGTAATAAACCATATATCGAATTAGTTTGCGTTGATGAAATAAACAAGACATTCGAACTTGAAATGATAAGATAATTATGAGTGCACAAAATTCAATATCACAATTACTTGAACAGTTTCTAGAATTAAACACTAATTCTCTAGAAACTTTTAATCGTATTAATGAGGCGATCTCGACAGATAAAGAAACAGTTACTGTAGATTTATGGGACCCTTCTGGCGAAGGAGTTAAATCAGTACAGATACCTGCATTTGGTTACCTAAAGAGAGAAATTGAAAGACTAAATAAAAATTTAGAGTCTATTTCTGGCGTTGAAGGTAATGGAGCTAGTGTACGATTAAAAGACGGTACTTATAGAAAAGTATATACTTCTAGACTTAAAGGACCTTCTAAGCCAATCACATCATTAGCATCACCTACTAAATTTAATACAAAATTAAATGAATTCTTTGAGGACTTTTTAAATCCTCTATTAACAGTTCGATTAGACGTTAGTGGTCAAATTCCAGTAGAAACTGAAAGAGTTTATATTGAAAGATTTATTTTTGATTCAAATGACGGAGCAACATCAGATTCTTTTAATGAACTATATAAAGGAGAAAGCGAAATAGTATATAAAGAATTACAAGACAAAATTGCAGAAGATAATCTAAAATATTATTTAGATTCTGAAGTGATTGAAATGCCAATTAGAACAATACAATATTTTGGAGACTTTGATGTCACTAGAATATCTAATGAACAGAGATCAAAGATTGTTGATGGAACCACTCAAACTAAAACTATTAAGTTATTTACGCTTGATAAGTTAAGTTACTCAGATTCATCTAAAACACTCCTAGAGACTGAAGTTTTAAAAGTTTCAGATTCATTAGTAATCAATTCAGGAGAATTAAAGACAAGATATATTGTTAGATCTATTGATAGTTCAACATCACAGGTTGAATTAGAATTAATTGAAGGATTTGAATCTATCAAAGTAGGTTCTAATGTTCTTTCAGTATACCGAGATGTTGATTTAGATTTAGATGTAGAGATTAAAATAGGTTTTAATGAAAAACAAATAGTATTTATTAAACCAATTGATCCTAGATCAAACATACCTTCAAACGAATATTCACCAGGTATTGGTTTTTATTCTAATGAATTACAAATTGAAGCAGAGGATGGAACTATTAAGAATTTATCATCTTATTATAGAGATGAAGTATCTGACTTTGGTCAGTTTATTAAAGGACTTAGTGTAGATTACATTCCTCCAGCAGCAATCGGTGTAACACCTGATTCTCCGGCAATATCATCTGAGAATTTAAAGGTTATTCAAATAAACAAACATTTAACGGATAACACTACAACTAAAAAAATTAAACAACTTAAGTCAGACAAATTATCTGCTGATCAAAGTTTAAAAAATATTAATGAGGCTATTAAAGTTAAAAAGTCTCTATTAAATACTAAGAAATTTGAATCTAAAGTAGAGAGAGATAAGCAATTCAACGAATTTAAGGCACTTGTAGATGAAAAGTCTTCAGAAGTTAAATTATTCGGATCTATCGTTGCTGAGATTAAAGCATCTGCGGATTCTTCTGATATATCTTCAGCATCTCCTAAATTTAGAGTTAGAGGATTTTGGCCAATACCTGCACCTAAGACTTTTGGTGAAGAACTTTCTCAAGAAGTTGTTCAATTTAAAACTAGATACAGATACGTATCAACTTCAGGTAAAACTTCTAGTATTGATCAAATAGCATTTAATGATACTACTAATAATACTAAAAAGACAGCAGCCTTTTCAAACTGGGTTGAAGTTGATGGTCCTGTTAGAAAGAGAGAATTAAACGAAGATGGAAAATATAAATGGATAATTGAAAGTGAAGAAGACTCACAAGCAGTTAACTTTAATTCAATCGACTTACCTATTAGATCAGGAGAGATTGTTGAAATCATGGTTAAATCCGTGTCAGAAGCAGGTTTCCCAGCAAATCCACTAACAAGTGAATGGTCTGATGTTATTAAGGTAGAATTCCCAGAAGGAGAATTATCAACAGATTCTCTTGCAGGTTTAGTTTCTCAAAATGAATTAGACAACTTAAAGGTTTCTTTAAAAGAAGATCTTGAATCAATTGGAGTATACGATCACGTTGGAGATTCATTTACAATAAACGAAAAGTATTACGCACACAACGCAGCGGCACTTGCATCTGGCTTTTTAACTGGAGAGCAAAACCCTATTTCAGTATATGATAAGCTTTTACAACTTCAAATTGAAGTAGAAACGTTAAGAGCTCAAATAGATGGAACGCTTGGAGAATTATTAGTACAACTAGTAGATGAAGATGGTAATGTAACTCCGGTATCAAATAATAGTACTGTAAAATTATTTGCAGGATATTATATTGACGAAATTCCTTCAACAAATAGTAAAGGATCTATTGTTACTAAAAACTTTAAAATAAACCTATCCAATACTAAAGCTTCTAATTTAGAATTAATAGCAAGAATATTAGGAGACACAGATCAACCTGCCTATTCTTCAACAGCATCTTCTAAATGGGGATTACAGTCCGGGACAATAGACCCTACCGTGGCGTCTAATGCATATTATACAACTGAAGGAAGATATGATTTAGTGCCAGTGGTTTATCAAAACCTTGAAGACACAGAGTCTGGTGAAGTTTATTTTAATGATAGCCCTATTCAATCTTCACAGTTAAGAGGTCAATTCATATATTCAAGATTTATGAATCTTGCAAATAGCAATGGATTATATTTACAAGAAGCAGAAGGAACTAACGGTGATATAGATGTTGATGATGTATCAGGTTATGATGTGTACGAATACGGTATTAATACTGCGTATTTAATAACGGTATCAGGTGGAGATATTCCTCTGTTGGGAACAGCCGGTTCTAAAGATTTTACAGGTGCATTGCAAGGAACTCATACAGGTAGTAGTACAACTGGAGATTTTATATGGAACGGTAAGAACGGTACTGCCCATGGTATTCTAGGAGTATCTCAGGTAACAACTGCTTTATATGATAATGCAATATTTATACATGAAAATCATCCAAAAGCTATAGCAGCCATATCAGCTGCTGGCCTAAACGCATTGCAAATTGCAAGTAATGGTTTAATTGGATTTCCAAAGACAACCCCTAGAAAAGCAGGAGATTCATTCGGAAAACAACAAACACCTTTTAAATTAACACCAACCAGAGCAGCTGCAGGTACAGGTGGATATGGAACTAGAACAGCTTCAAAAAGTTCATTTGAACCAGATGATCAATATTTATTAGGAGGAAAATCGTGTGGATCTTTCTTATACATATCCCCTTTAAGTAAGGATTCTTTAGTAGTTGATGCTAGTAACAAAAGAGGTAAAAAGATTATAGAGGGAAGCAGTGCTAATTCTATCACGGTAGATTTAGTATTCCAATACAGGATGACTGATTATTATGGAGCAGGAAGTGGAGCTGGATCTGGTAAAATAGGTGGTATAGTTAGTAATACTTTCCAGAATTTAACTTACTCTAAGAAAATTGGAGTAGATATTATAGACTCAAACAGTAATGATTTTCAGTTTGATGTTGAAGTATACGCAAAATATAGAGCAACCGGTAAAAATATAAATTCAATAACTTCTTCAATGTTAACCAATTATAGAAATAATGGTAAATATACACCTTTCGGAGGTAGAGACGTTGATTTTTCAATACCTAGTATACGAGAAAGATATTAGATATATCTAACAAGGGACCTCTTAAAATTATGATATATAATTTAAATAAAAAGAGGTCCCATCAATGGCTATAAATTTCAATACAAACAACAAAGAGGAGAAATCTTCATTTGCACTATTAAGAACCAATCCAAAATTAACTAGTAATTTAAAGTTGATTGTTGATTCTACGGAACAGATGTTCCTAGGAGCATTTAAGGCTAATAAGGTTCTTTCAAAGGTAGAATATCAGAAGTTTGAGGTTTCAGACTCTGGCATTTATTCAAATGATGTTGCCAGATTTTTTAAAGGCACTCCAGTTAACGAGAGATTTCAAACTCTTAAGAAATTCTCAGATATTACAGCATACTCAGATTACTCATATCAATATGAGGATCAATATAATTACGGAGCAAATTTTAATTCAACTAAATTATACGACGAGCAATACAAGATATTTGCGCCAATATGGTTAGATCGTAAAATTCCTAAGAAGTTTGTAGTTTACAGAGTTTCAGATGTTGACTATAAAAACAAATACGAAGAAGATACACTTGGTCAAAATAGTAGAATCTTAGAGCTTCTAGAATCTGCTACGATAGTTAAGGCTTTTGATCTTACACGAAAAAGCAAAATAGGTAAATACCTACATTCACATATATTTAATGAAGGAATGCCTTCATCTGCTATTGAATTTAACTTTTCAGATAGTGGAGCGGTCTTATATAGAGGGATCGATTCAACTAAGGGTGGTTTTGTTTCTAAAAAAGATTTTATCGCGGATGATTATATTCAGCAAGATAATTTAGAGATTAATTCAAATGAATTAATTACAAAAGGATTCGAAAGACATGCTGTAATTTCAGCTAACTTGATTAATCTTGAGTTTATGTTCGACGACAGATCTGCATCAAACTATGAAATATACAGGTACTTTGGATTATATGTTGATGATATCGAAGAAGGTACTTTTACTATTAATTCAGTGTCTTTGGACAATGTTGTAAGTATCGAGCCAAACACAACACAGACCGTGTATGACGTTGTTGGAGCGGGAATAACTCACGAAGATATGTTACCAAAAACACAGGAGCTATTACTTCCTACACTATCATATATCAACCTAGGCGACAATTTATTTTTACATGTAAAAAATAACAATAGGGTCGAAAGTTTAAAAATACCTGTTACAAGTAATATAGATATTAGTAACTTAATAAAAACAACAAATTACAGCATTTCAGATAATAAAGTACAGGCACTTTCTAAAAAGATTTCAAATAAACCTTTTATTAAATTCGAAATAACAAGCAAGCCTATTTTAAATGATAGATTTTATATCAGTGATAAGACTGAAATTGAAATTTCTAATTATAGTTTATATGATTTCATAGCAATTGCCGATGATTCACTAGCTCCCGGAACTTTTTCTGGTAACAGTTTTTCAACCGGAGGTACTTTAAATCAAATAGCAATAGCTATTAAAGAATTAATTAAAGATATTACTCCATATAAAGTTAAAACGGACGGGCCTTCTGTTATCATAGAAGACTATGCGAACGGAGACAATAGAAGTCGAATGTCTTTTGGTGTCTATAGTTTAAATATTAGTAATTTTATAAATATAGAAACTGCTAAATTAGATAGTGATGGATTCCAGGAATATGCTGGTAACGCGTTTAACGACTGGGCATTATATACAGCAAGTGGAGGATCTAAAATAGGAGCAAGCTTCTTGGTTTCATCTGAAGAATTAGGAGAAGCTAAAGCAGGTCAGTATGTAAAGCATGTAAATTTAACTAGATATTCTAAAATAAAAGAGATAGTCAAAGATCACGAAAACGATGAGATGTATCGAGTTATTATTGAAAGAGAATTTAAAAAACCAAGCGATGGCACTATACAATTATACAATAAATTTACACCGTCATTTGGTAAGTTTACAGCATATACATTAAAAGATTTTGATTTTGATTTTTATTCAACTAAAAATTCTGAATTAGGAGAACTTGTATATGAATCTTTCGATGATGTTAATACCGAAGGACTGTCGTCTGGATCAGGTGCAGGTTCTGGTATTGTGTATGATCCTTCGGTAAATTTTACAGGTCTATCTCCAATATTATATGGTGAACGTGTCGAAGATGATTTAAAGGCTGTTGATATTAAATCAGAATATAACAGACTTGATGAAAATCAATTAAAGGAAACAGCATTAAAGAGTAGAATAGTACCTACTATTATGAAATATTCCCTAAAGGACGGTACTAACGCAAGAAATTTACCTTATCTTTTAAATGTAAACGAAGCGTTTGGCCCTAATAACCTTTCTCCTGAAATTAGATTAGAATCAGGTAGAAGTTATGACAACTTGAATATGGAACACTTTCATTTCAATAAAATACCAAACAGCTTTTATACTAATAATACACTTACCAATTTATCATCATACACTAGTTTTACAACGACTGATGGAATAAGTATGGACCAATTAAAATCAACAAAGTTTGACTACTTCAGTCTTTATTTTAATTGGAAAGGAGCATTAGATGTAGATTCTGGAACATGGACAGATGATAAATCTAGAAAGTTATATACTAAGTTTAACGGAGGTACGTCAGAGTTAGAGCCTAGCACAGTGTTTAGAGGATTACGATATATTTACAAGAAAAGAAAAGAGTTTCTTAAAGAAGCCCCAACAGCCTTTGTACAAGCATCCAATGTAAATTCTTATAAGTTTGGAGTAACATTAGACTATGTTCAAGGAGGAGAATCTAATTCAGTTAATTATAGTGTTATTAAAAATGATGCATTTAAATTTATTTGTGTTGTAATTAAAATAAACGTAATAGAGAATGATGTACTAGCGTTAAATAGAGCTCTTGTTTATGAATTAAACGATATAACTAATGGTGGTAATATAATTGACACAAAAATATCATTTCAAATAGATTTAAATAAGTCTGACTGGCCACAGGGTGATAGTTCAGATGAAATCATAGTATATGCTAGTGACATGTCAATATCCGGTGATTTGGCTAAATTTACCAAAGAAATAACTATAAATGATGAGGGAGTGTATTCGTGGATTTATTTTGGATTACCAAATGGAGGCCTTGCCGCAATGAAAGTAGTTTCAATTATCGATGACACTCAAATTATAATTAGCGGTAAACCGGTTGAATTTACAATAGCAGATGGTCCTAATTCAAATCAAATAGACAGCCAGATATTAACTCTAGTACCAAACGATACTGAGTTTAATTACTGGAAAACAGGATCCGCTGGTTGGAAAAACATATTAGAAGAAATTATTTCTTATAACTTCGCTAAAAGATTTAATAACTTCGGAGAAATAGAATACATAAGAGTCGGTGATGATATACTTGGAGAAATATCAAATGATTTTGTATTAGAAATACAAGATGGAGTTGATTTTGTAAAACCATCCGTATTAGATACAGCGCCTGACGGAGAAAGACCTAGGTCTTATCAATTAAGCTCAAAAGAAATTGGTAAAGTATTAAAAGAAAGAGAAGACGGAGGATATTTTACAGTATTGCGAAGAATGAATGGAGAATATAACCCGCTTTTTAGAGATGTTGTTAGTTTTACCGACATCTATACAATACAATCAACATTAATACCTGAAGTAGGCTCAGATATTATAGGTTCTGGTTCTGGTTCAGGATTCGGAGGAGGATATGAAGGAGTTATCATACCATATCCTGTCGGGAGTATTGGCTCAGGAACAGGGTCTGGTGGATCTTCATCTGGTTCAGGATATGTGTTAGAAGATAGCACTATTGGACATACGGAACAGGAACAGAATGCTAGATGGAGGGAAAGACTAATCTATAATAAATTTAAAAATCTAGGAATTGCGTTTGCATCTTATAAAGACGTAGATGTAGACTATGGTTACATAAATAATTATTACTACCATAAGGTAAATGATGAAAATTCTAAAAACTTATTAAAGTTATCTGAAACAACTGATAAATTACCAATATACCCTGTTATTGGCGAAATTGCAATAGACAAAAAAGACTTTAATGTATTTAAATCTAAATATGCTAGTGATTATTTTACAAAAGCATTACCAGGAACCGACAACGTGCTAGTATATGGTACTTTAAGTCCGGTAGAATTAAAATCATTCATGGCATCTACTGTTATGAAGGTTAAAGATCAATATGATTTAACTAGTTTTTCACAAACAACAGAAGTATCTCTTGATTCTTTAGACTATATTAGATTTAATAAGCTAAATAAAACAGCAATACATTGGATAGAAAACGATTCTGAAATTATTGCAGACTTTTATTTACCTAAAACAATATACAACGAATTATTAGAAGATGGCATTCAATCTAAGTTTAGTAAGTATTTGACTCCTGAAAATTCATTTGGAGACAAGTCAACTGTCTTAGATGATTTAGAACAGTATGTTTATTCTAACATTGTTTCGAGGTTTATTATAGAAAATACTGAAATATATGGAATCGCAGGTAAGAACATTACAACCGATTTTAAATCAGTAGATTCACCAAATGAATTAACAGACGGCAGGTTTATTAAACAAACAAATTTTGACATTCAAGGATATCAGAATGACGGGCTTAGTTTTAGATTAATATATAATAAAAAACCAGGTTTTAAATATCATTTAAAACTACACATTAAAATACAAGCGTAACTGATATGTCAATAAATATTAAAGAAATATTTAAGAGTGATCTAGATCCTAACAGCATCAATTGGTGGGCAAAGGATAAAATAGACAAACTTAATTTTAACTTTAGCCAACTAGTGAATGGAGGGGTACCTGGTCCTATTGGATTAGAGGGAATTGATGGTGTAACAGGGTACAGAGGGGTCCAGGGATTAAATGGGGACCAGGGATCTACTGGGATAGAAGGAACTGCGGGACTACCGGGCCTTGCGACATGGGTAATTAATTCCAGCGATGGTGTAAACAACATAACGCTACTACCTAATAGAATGCCGAGCCCTGAATTTGCGCCAGTTGGTATTATGATTGGTAAAAATTACGCAAGTACCACAACAGAACCTAGCAATTCAAGTTCTTTAGGTAATTACAACAATAGATTACCATATGACGATGCAGGATCTACTGTTGCTGTTTTTTATGGAAATGATGATCGTTCTAATTTTGGATTAGACTCGGATTCAGATTTAGTGTTCGGTGATCACACTTTTAATAGTGACGTTTTAAATATTGGTAGAGCACTTGAAGCTATTGAAGTTGGTAGTCGATGGCTACGTACAGTGGCTAGTTTAAAAGATACAATACATTCATTACATATAGGAAATCAAGAAAATCAAAACACGCCTATACCAAGTGCAATTGAATTTAGTACTAGTTTATTCAAGGTAGATAAACCAACTACATTTGATTCACCTGAAGTAAACATGAAAACTTTAAAATATGAATTAAACGCAGCGGCTAACCAAGTTATAGTAGCAACCGATGTTAATGGTAGTGTTATTTGGAAAAGTAAGTACGAAGTATTTGGAGCACTTCCAATAGGTTCTATAATTTCTGTTAGTGAATTAGAATTTAATAATACTAATTTTCATTTAATTGACACATTACAAGTTGATGCTGATTCTGGCTTATTACTAAACGTATATGGTAGAGGTAGATTAAATACACAATTTGAAGGTTGGTATTTATGTAATGGACAAACATGGGAAAAAGATGGTATTATTTCTTTTGAAGTTTCTAACTTAAACAAGTTTACCTTTGCAATAGAGTCTAACGGTGCTGACCAAGATTCAATACCATTAGGTACCTCTCCTCTTATAGTGATAGGTGGTGGTGCTGTGAACTTTGACGCAACATATAACACTGGTAATAACTCATATAATACAAGTGGAAGTTTAGTAGAAGACGCAGGCACAAACTTTACAATCGATACTGGATCTGGAAAAGTTAATTCCATGGTACATTTAGTTAATTTAGGAGAACCATTACTAGATTGGAAAACAGCAGAAGGCGCAGCTGTCATACCACAGGATATTCAATTATCAGAACCTGGAGATACTTATGAAGCAGCATGTTCTGCGCCACTACAAACATATCAATGGATAGGACCTCCTATAACAGACTGGCTTGCACAGGGTTTACCATCTGGAACGCTATACCTTAATGGCCAGACAGCTCCTCTCAAATGGTATGTGAGGGAGGGATATGCTAGAGAATGGCTAGGTCAATCATGGAGCTACGGTAACGGCACAAATAGCTGTCCGGTTTCAACTAATCTAGATTATCAAGCAAGTTGTTTGAATTTAAACTGGAATTCGACGCCACAGGATGGCCAACCGTATTTATTAAACACGACTTCATTAAGTGATGCAACTACTATTAAAGATACAAATGGAAATAATGGAACAGCTGGATGGTATCGAGAGACTTCACAAACAGGTACAGTATGGTATCGGGTATTTTGGAATGGAACCTCAGTAACATACAGAACTGCTGAAAACTATATCCATTATGGCGGTCTGTTAGAAACTACAACAGTTGTTGGAGGGCTAGCATGTAAAACACTAGCAAATTTTATTTACAATGAAATATATTATGCAAACAACAATGTACAATCGTATAACACCGGCTCTTTGCCTATAGTGGCTTGGTTATACAATAATTCTGAACAACTTTTAGTTAATCAAGGATGGGCTATGACTTCATCAGGAAATCCACTGGGTAGGTTTGGATTAATACCAATAGCAGATCAAACAATACCTAATTCAAATTCAACAACATATAAATCTGTAGTTGAGACAGCTACAGGATCAACTACATATAATTCGTTTGCCAGTATTGTTCAAACAAGTTCTATTCTATCTAGTCCAGGTAATTGCTTACCAGATCCTGTGCCAACATATTCAAATACAGTACAGAGTGGAATGGCATCTAGAAATAACTGTATACCTGGGTATATGGGTAGTTTGGTAAATTATACAGTAAGCGCAGGTACACATACATCTATTATTAGCCAAGCAGCAGCTGACCAACTAGCAATAAATAATGTAGCTAATAATAAACAAACATATGCAAATACACATGGAACATGTAGTTTCGTTATAGACGAGTTCGAGCCTAGTTGTTTTGTATCAGGTAGTAAAGTTAAAGTTTATACTGAAAATGGCTTTGTAGATATCAATATAGAAGACGTGCAAATTGGAGATAAGGTATTAGGAAGAGATAACGTATTAAACACAGTACTAGAGTATGATAGGCCTTTATTAAGTAATAGAAAACTTTACGACATTAATAAAAATAATGATTATTTTGTTAGTGAAGAACATCCTATGTTAACTAAAAAAGGTTGGAAGAGTTTAAAACCAGAGTATATACAGAAAAACGAAATAGAAATATGGGAAGAATTATTCGAAGGGCGTGAAGATATATTGCTTAGTATTGGTGATGAAATGGTCATGTATGACGGTACATTTACAGTTATTAATTCTTTAGATTTAAAAGTAGCAGATCCACTTACTCAACTTTATAATTTTAATTTAGATGGAGATAATACGTATATAGTTAATAATTATGTAGTACATAACACATAAAATATATATGTTGCATTTAAGTATAGTGACAATAAAAAAGAAATATATAGAATATAAATAAACATAAAGTTAAAAATGGCAATTAATTTAAAACAAATATCGCTATCTGATACGAACAACATAAAACTAGACAAGGTTAATTACAACTTTGATCAGTTGGTTGCCAATGGGGGAGGTCCTCAAGGTTCTCCGGGAAACCCTGGAAACACTGGGTATCAAGGAGTAACAGGGTACAAGGGTAATCAAGGTTCTCTTGGAGATCAAGGAGCTGTTGGTGTTCAAGGAACTAGTGGACAAGGTATTTGGAAACAAAACGGAATCTCTGGTAATCCCACAAAAACTTTATTACCGACACACAATACAGCTACTCATGGGCCAAATGCACCTACAGTTGCAATAGGTTATAAATCAGATTCAGACTTTTATCAAAATGGCGTAGAAGAAAATGTTTCTTTACTACTTAACAGGGGAACAAATTCACAGAATAACTTAGAATTAAGAACCGAAGGAAGTGACAATGCTTTCTATTACAGATTATCATCTTCAGCCAATTTAGCTACTATGATAACTGGTTTTAGATTACCAAATAGTGTAAGCTCTGCTGTTTTAAAACAGTATGCTACGGAATTTCAGTGGATATCTGAAGATCCTAATGCAGTAGTACCTCTTATTTCACTTGACGGTACTAAATTACAAGTAAATGTGAATGCCGACTTTGATTCTCCAGTTACTATTAAAAACGATTTAAAAATAAGTGGAACAACAAGTGGAGCTGTAGCTGGAAAGATTGCAGTATCGGCTGATACGCTAGGAACTGTAGACTTTAAGACAATTGAAGAAATTGGAGGAGTAGTACCTCTTGGAACTATAGTTTCGGTAGACCCTTCTTTCTTTTCTACAAACTTTATATTAAATCAAACAAACGTAGCTTCAGGAGGAGATGCAACCTCTGCAAAATTTAAAGTAGGAGCAGGTGCAAATAATTTCGCAGGCTGGTATTTATGTAATGGTAAAGAATGGACAAACGGTGCTGGTATAGATTACCAAACTGAGGATTTAAATAGTTTCTCGTATACTATAGAAGATAATCCTGATTCACTTAACACAAATAGTCAAGGAGCTGCAACCCAAAGCGATTACAGTTTAACAATAATAGGAGGTTCTAGCGTTACTATGGATGCCAACTATACTGCGCCTAACTATAATATAACGGGAAGTGTTTCTACTACTTCAACTCCTATCGGAAACAGTCAAGGTGGTACTACGTTTACAATTAAAAAATTGCCACAAATCGTTTATTTAGGAACTGAAGATTTATACTGGCAAGACAAAGGTATTGATCAAGCACCAACAACAGTAGCGACTTATAGATTTATTGATGGATCTAATGATGCATTAGTTGCAGCTACAATTTCTGAAGTAGTCTCATCCCAATCAGGTAATTCAGGTACTTTTAATGTAAGTATTCCTGCACCAGCTGGTCAATACTGGGATAATAGTAATTTACCGGCAATAAATCCACCTAGTGCTATTTACACTATTGATAGCGTAACAGTGGATGGTGGTCAACAAAATTGGTATTTAAATATACAGGTTTCATATGCATCCCACCCTAACACTGATGTTACTGTTGATTTTCAATATGATTCAAGTGGTTCTATAGTTGTAATACCAATAACCGAAACGATTGTTTTTACATTTACAGATACAAACAGTTTCATTCCTATGAAAACAAAGAACCAGGTTGACCTTAATGGTTCATCTGGAAGTTTTACCGTTTCAATACCGACACCTGCTGGATATTATTGGACTAGTGCCCCTGGAATCCAGCTAGTTGGAGGTCCAGAAGGATATAATATTACTAATTCTACTCTAGCTGATTCAGATAATGATAGTTATACTGACGAGTGGACATTTACAGTTACTTATGATTCATTCCCTTATGATGGACCAGCAAACTTTGACTATAGCGGTACACAGAGAACTGCTGCAATACCTATAACAACTATAGCTAATACATATAACCTAAATCAGCAAATGTACTGGACAGCTGGTAATATTAGCAGAACAGTGACAGCTACTCCTGGAGATACAGCGACTGTTGGTACTTTTACGTTAACTGCAGATAATGGAAGATACTTTAATAATGCAATTGCGCCAATAACATCGTATGTTTACAGAGGATCCAGTACACAGAGAGGTAGTACCGGTAGTTGGGATGTTTCTGTAAGTAGTTATACATTTAGCGGCAGCATTGGAGGCGATACAAATAAACCAACATCCCTTTCAATTACTCTAGAAGATATTGATTTTGCAGATGCAAGTGCTATTTCTGCAGGAACTACCCAAGATACTTATATAAGTATAGGTGGTGCTAGTACCGTTGCAGTTTCAGTGGTAGTATGTGACTCATACTCTGTGTATAACGATATAGATCCAATTTATAATCCAGGGAGTTCTATTAGTTCCGGGTACACATACACGAATTGCGAAGGTCAGGCTACGACAGGATCATCGATAGGAGCAGGAGTAACCAGAATAGAGAATGGTGATAATTTTAATTCATTAAACGTGAATATTATTATCAATCCAATACAAATAGTGCCATAAATAAGCATTTATAAAATTAAACATGATAAACACTATATTAAATAACAAGACATTACTGCGATTCATAGGAATCGCTATTGTCGTTTTCTTAGTTTTGAAACAATGTAATCAAATTTCAAATCTAAAGCAAGACTTAGAAAATACTGAAAAGGTCGCAGACCGAAACTTTAATAACTATAAGACTGCTCAAGATTCTATTAAGATTGAGTTAAATAAGAATGGCGAATTAGTTTCTAAAATAGGAACATTTGAATATGATGTTGAAGTATTAAAGTCAGATAAATCTAAATTGTTAAATAGATACGATAAGGTTCTTAAAGAAAAAACCAAACTTGAAAACATAAACACATTAATCTCAACTGATTTAACGATTAAAGATTCTATCTTAAATTCAAACGTTATAGTATCACAAGACAAAGATACTGTTACATTTAAGTTTAGTGACAATAAAAATTGGGATAAATATAACTATAGAGAGTTCAGCGGAGAATTGAAACTAATAAAATTAGATTCAATGTTTAACGTTAAATCCTCTAGATTTGATTTTAATCAAGGTATTAGTTTAACAACGGCAATCGTTAAGGAAGAAGGAAGAAACATTTTAAGAATTACAACCCCCTATCCTGGTTTAGATTTTACTTCGATTGAAAATATTAATATTGTTAATGATAAATTAAATCAAAAACAAAAGAAAAAAGCAGGTTGGTCAATTGGAGTTGGTTTCGGATATGGAATGAACTTAAACAATAACCAAGTAATAAGTACAGGTCCTTCAATCGGATTTGGTATTTATTATTCACCTAGCTGGTTAAAATTTTAAAATAATAAAAAGAAAATGGCACAATCATCAAAGTTCGCAAGATTAGACGAGGATATTTTATTAGAATTTATCTATAACGATCAAAGTGCGCCTGATTTAGCTAAAATCGAGAACGATGATAACGGTAGTCAGCTAAAATACTTAAACACTGTCGAAGGAGACAACTCTGCCCCTAGAATGTTAATTCATGAATTAGGATCTGATGTTGTAAATTTTACAGTTAATATAGCAAATGGATACGTTTATGTTAATAATTTTGCAGCACGTGAATTACTTGTTAAGAATGGATTAACTTATAAATTTGACTTAAGCGATATTTCTATTGATAATCTAAATGGGTTTTCTATTGGAGGTATTCAACAAACTCAATTAAACAGCATTGTAACGTTTACACCTAATACAAATGGAACATATCCGTATGCATATACTAACGCGGCTGGCGATGTTTTAGTTGGTGGAAATCTAGTTGTTGGAGATCGAGCAAACTCTTTGTATGCTAGACCTTTACAAGAAACAGGTAATTCTATTAAAACGGCACCAGGTGAGAGCGGTAGATATTATGCAGTTCCTACTGGTAATGAAAATGTATTAGCACTATTAAATAACAGTTTAGATTATTTAGATTCAAGCGAATGGTTAGGAGATCAATCAGGAGAGGTTGTAGTTGTTCCTAGTGCAGCGGTGCAAGCAGTATGGTATGATACAATAAGATTACACTTAAGAACAGGATATTCTTTTAACGGAAGAGGATATGAAGGTTTTAATTTTCAAGTAAAATCAAGAAGAGAATTTGATGGAGGATATAACTATTTTACTTCTTTAGTTTATTTAAACTCATCAAGCTTTGAAATTCAAAACCCTAAACCGTTCACACTATCAGATAGTTCTTTTTCTAAATATGTAGAAATTAAAGTTCCTTCATTAGTTTACATGAATGACCCTGCTAGAAATCAAGAATTTAACAATTCATTTTTTGGATCAGGTCAATTAGCGGCGGATGATACTGGAAACTATGAAATTAAATTAAATTTAATTGAAACAGTTAAGACGGTAAACGGACATGATTATATTGAAATATCTGATTCAAAAGAATTAACCCTTACACGTGAAGATGAATTCGTAGATATTGCAGTTACATTAGAAGAATCTGATTATGGTGATTATTTTGAAATATATGGAACTAAAGACGGTTCAAAATCTGGTTTTGAAAGCTATATTAACGGTAGACTTCAATCTTCAGGAGATGACATAACTGTATTTTATGATATTGAAGTTAGCGAACAGTTAGGATTAAATTATGTAAGCACATATAATACATCATTCTCTCAGATTGCAAATTACGACGTACCTATTATATATAGACCTGTTATTTTAAATTCAGCGGTATCAAGTAATTTTCTACTGACAGTTAATATGCGAATATACAACGAGACTGATAATACTCAGATTTTAAAAATCGCTTCTTTAGTTTACAACAAGCCTAAGAAATACGGAAAAAGAATGAATAAGATTAATTTAAACAGTAACTATAATGTTAATGTTATTTATAATAAATTAGCAAATACAGAGGTTAACAGGGAATTAAATCAATTCGTTAATTCAATTAGACCTTCAATCGGGGAAACTAAGTATGTTCCAGTTGCCTTAGATACTTATGGTATTTTAGCAGGATCAACTAATGTAACTTTAGAAGGAACTGAATCTAGTGCAACTAATGAAATAGATTACAAACCGGAAGGAGAAACTATAATAAAGCTTTCAAAAGTTTCAGATAACTTTATTAAGTTTAGTATTGCAAAACCAAAGGGAGATGATATAGAATCAATTAGCTTAGTAAATGCTGATGATATTATTCTTATTATTAAAAGCGGTACAGTAGAACAACAAGTATATCATGATCCTAATTTCCCAGATATTGATTTAGGAAAAGGTGAAGTTTTATTTAAAGTGACTAAATCAATCGCTAGTAGATTTGATCAAAAAGACACTAACTTGAGTCAAGATAAATTTTATATTAACTTAAAGAACGGAGAGACTGAATCTCTTTTATATTACGGAAAAGTAAACATCATATAATGATATTAAACAGTAGAAATAATTTATTCAACTTTAAGTTTCCTAGGAAGTTTATACCTGAGGAAGTTGCTGAAAAATATAAACAGTATTTAAATAGAGTTCCTGGTAATTTAATGACAGAACCTATTGACTTTATAAATTACTCAATACAAGGAATTGCAATTCCTGGTTTATCGTTTGATCCAATTGAGCAAGCTGCAAATGATGGAACAATAACTTATCATAGAGGAGCGATACCAATTCAAAATACAGTTGAACGTCAATTTTCTGTTGAAATGCAATTGTTAGATGGTTTTATTAATTACTGGATAATACAAGACACTCTATTATATTATTATGCAAGACAAACTAAAAGTCCTTTTCTAGATGATTTAAAACTACAAATTTTAGATGCTGAAGGAATTCATGTAATGAGTGCTGTGTTTGAAAAACCTATCATGAACTCAATTACAGAGTTAGAATTAAATATGAGTTCTAACATTGCGGAGTTTAATACATTTACTATAAACTTCTACTATAATAAATTTAATTTAAAGTTAGAAATAGATTAAGATATATACTTATATGAAAACATTTTTAGAATTAATCAAAGAACAGGACCTTACTCCTATAGAACTTAGCATACTGACAGAGTCTATACAGACTGAGTGGACAGATGAACTTGAGGAAAAGGTAGATACAGCATTGGAGGAATTCGCTAAAGAATACCAAAATGAAGATGGATCTTATAATATAGAGAGATTCAATAATGAAATGACTAATGAAGGTATATTTGGTTCTATCATTGGTGGATTAACTGGAGCTGCATTAGGTAAAACAATTGGTAAAACAATAGCTAAAGTTTTAGGAATTGAAAAAGGAGTATTTTATAACATGTTAACTTCACGATTAGTAGGAGCCGCTTTAGGTGCTGCAATCGGTAAATCTATATAAATGACATACGTTACAATAGACTTTTCACTAAACTCACCAGGTATTTGTATATTTAAAGACACTTACCACTTTATTTCTTATTTAAAACCAAAGTCAGGAACTAAAAAAGATCAAAGAACTCAAGAAGACATGGGATTACTATCTGATGTTATTTTAAAAGAGCAACCTGATTTTACTAATGTCGGTGGTTACTCATCAGTTGAGTTAGGTAAGATTAACAGATATATCACTTCAGCAAACGACATCATTAAAATTATCAAAGAACTTACAGAGGGGGAAACTCAATTTGTTTTTGCTTTTGAAGGAACTAGTTTTGGCTCAAAGCAAGGAACTAACAATATTATTGACATGGCCGCTGGCGCCGCAATACTTAAACTTAAGATCTTAGAATCATTCAATCCAATAACTATAGAAACAATTGCCCCATCGACTATTAAGAAACATGCCGGTAAAGGTAACATGAACAAGTCTCAGTTATGGAAAGTCTTTATTGAAAATGGAACCGGGACGGATGAGATTATTCGAGACTCTGACTTCCTTCTTTTTTGTGTTAATGAAATCGGCGAAACAACTAAGATCCCAAAGCCCTTTGATGACTTGGTGGATGCTTACTTCTTGAACTCTTACATTCAGACTTTAGACCATATTTAACTTTCAGCTTAAAGACATAACTTATACTGTACTTCGGGTATAAAGTTTCATAATTAGTAAAATAATTTAATAATAATATTGTAATGACTAAAATAAAGATAACATCTAGCAGCCTTATGGATTTAAAACGTACTTTAGACTTAATGGTCTCAACCGACCGAATAACAAAAAAAGAAAGCTTATACATATTAAAGAAGGCTGGTCTCAGTATATCTGAAGACGGCAATAACTTTGTAGACGAGGAAGGTGCTCTATATAATTTCGATATATAGTTTAGTTATATTTGAAACTTTTATAAAGTCTCTTATATAATACATGAAAGTTTATTAAAGGTACCGAAAGAATTAACGATCAAAGAATTTAAAGTTTAACAAATTAAAAGAATTAAAGACATGGCAGATTTTGACATTTTCAATTTAGGCGTCGCAGACGTCGAAACACACGATCAACAAAACACTAAGACAGATGTAATCTACAAACCTAGTGCTGATCAAGGTAAAGATGGAACCTACAAAGCGTTAATACGTTTCGTTCCAAATCCATCAAATCCACGTAACTCATTAGTTAAAAAATACGTACACTGGCTAACAGATGCTTCAGGTAACGGTCGATTAGTCGATTCACCAAGTTCTGTTGGAGAAAGTTGTCCGATTGCAGAATCATTTTTCAAATTACGTAACAGTGATTCAGCAGTAGACCGTAAGATGAGTGAGAAACTTAAAAGACGTGAACAATACTACGCACTTATTAAAGTAGTTAAAGACCCTCAAAACACCGCAATGGAAGGCCAATATATGGTATACAAGTTCGGTTATAAGATCAAAGAAAAGATCGATGAGGAATTAAAGCCAGCTTTTGGTGAACCAACACAAGTATTTGACCTATTTGAAGGAAAGAACTTTGAGTTGATTATCACAAGACAAGGTGAATATAACAACTACGATAAATCTAAATTCTCAGCAAGTCGCTCAGCAATTTCAGTCGAAGGAGAACCAGCAGAAAGAAACAAAGAATCTATGGCTACTATTAAAGCTGAATTAGAAGCTGCACCATCATTAGAGCCTTATGAATATAAAGCATGGGATGGAGACGCAAGAGACTTTGTTAATGGAATTCTAAGACAATATTTGAATCCAGGTAGTTCAATGGACAAAGTTACTTCAAAACCAAAACAAGCACCTGTTAAAGCTAAAGTAGCTGAAGCAGTTACAAGTGAAGCAAATTTGACTACTAATCCATCACCAACACCGGCAAGTTCGGAAGACAGCGATGACCTAGATTCTTTCTTGAATGACCTCGACATCTAAGATAGACGAATCATTAAAATCTAAAATTAGAAGTTTAGTAAAGCAGGTTGTAACAAGCCAACATACTAACCCTAATAAGCAAATGCTTAAGGAAATGCCAGGCCGTTTGAGCCTGGCATGCCCTTATTGCGGAGACAGTCATGAAGATACCTATAAAAAAAGAGGCAGTATATATTGGGATAGTTTACAATATCACTGTTTTAACTGTAGTCAACATGGCGACGTTTATAGCTTATTAAAAGATCATCACATTGGATTTAAAGATCGAGAAGATTCTATTAAAGTTATTGACTTTATACAAGAACATAAGATTTCCGCAGAATCTGTTGAAGTATTAGAACATGATGTATTTAAAAAAATATATGATCTAGCACCAACAAGAGATGAACTTAAAACTACATTCGGATTTAAAGAAATTGAAGTAGGTGATCCCGGTTACTTCTATCTAAGAGGTAGGCTTCTATCTCATAAGCTTGAAAACTTTATGTATTCTCCTAAAGATAAGAGAATGGTAGTTCTTAATTTAGCACCTAAGGGTAAGGTTATTGGATTTCAGACTAGAGCACTTTCTAAATATAAAAGCGCAAGATATTTAACTTATGATATTGAAAAAATATATCAAGAGATGAAAAAAGATATTGGAGTTTCTATAGATGAATTAATAAGTCTTAAAAAGATATCAACCTTATTTGGAATTTTACGAGTAGATTTGCAAAGACAAGTAACAATGTTCGAAGGACCTATTGACGCAATGTTTATGCAAAATAGTATTGGGCTGGCAACTGCAGGTAGATCAACAGATGAATTTGATGAGATACCAACAATTAGATATATGTTCGATAACGATACTACTGGTAAAAAGAAGATGATGGAGAAACTTAGAAGAGGCAAAGAGATATTTATGTGGAGTAAGTTTTTTAATGAAACTAAATTAGACATAAGATGGGAAAAGTTTTTGGAATCTATTGACAAAAATAACAGAGATAAATATCCTAAAGAACTAGGTGATTTAAATGATTTAGTCAGAGTTGCATATTATTTAAAGGATAATTGCATCAAAGATCTTTCAAAGTATTTTAGTAATTCAAAACTAGATGCTTTTTACCTATGACAAAAATAGACATAATCGATATGATCGATGAAGAATTCGAAGAATTCGAACAAGATAGAAACCGCAGAAAAAATCTGAAACAGCTTATTAGCTTTAAAAGTTCTATTGTAAATTATAATGAAAAAGATATAACGATACAAGAACCAAAGTTAAAGGAAAAGATTAACACTACAGTTTATATAAAGAATTTTAAAAATAATAAAAACCAATTATTTTAAAACATAATAAATGGCAGACTTAAAAGATAAAATAATTAAACTAGATGAATATCTAGGAAAGCAAAGAATAGAGTGGACAGATAAGATAAAAGCTCTAACTGAAGATCTAAAGCTAGGTAATAATCTAGAGCAAGTTAGCTCTTATTCTTTAAGTTATAGACAAATATTGGTTGAAAGTTTAACTTCTATGTCTATTAGAATGCGTGCTCAAAAATCTTCAGTTGATCAAAAATATAAGACGAAGTGGATTGAGTATTATAATTACGATTATAAGTTAACAGACAAACAGCGTGAAAAGTTTTTATTAGCAGATTTAGCAGAAGACAATCAGCTGCTTGATCTTTTAGAATCGCAGAAGTCTTTCTTTGAGGCAACTGTGAAAACGCTTGATAATATGGGCTTTGCAATAAAGAATCGCCTTGATATGTCAAGAATTTAAAAAATAGTATTATGAATATTGATACTCACATTAACAGATGATAATCAGTTCTTAAGAATTGATGATGCGACTGAACTTGAATTAGAACAAATTACAATCTCCCTCACGAAAAGAATCGAGAGCTGGAGATTTAATCCGTTAGTAAAACGAGGAGTTTGGGATGGATATGTATCTTATATAAAGGATGATAAGTGGATTCCTGCTGGATTATGGCGCCATGTTTTACAAATATGTAAAGACTATAATCTAGAGATTGAAATGAACGGAATCAAACGTTTAATTGATCCTAATATAAATGCAGAGACTTTTGAGAAATGGTCCCTTGACTTTTTTAAAGGAGCCGAGATTACTCCTAGAGATTATCAAATTGAAACAGCATATAACATACTTAAATTTAGAAAGTGCTTAGCAGAGTTAGCAACATCAGCAGGTAAGACTCTTATAAGTTTCCTAACTATAGCATATATGTTAGAAAAAGGAAAGGCTGAAAAGATCTTAATGATAGTACCTAACGTTTCTTTAGTATTACAGGCGCATGAAGACTTTCATGACTATAACTACATGAACAAAGTCCCGTTAAAGATTCAACAAATCTTTGCAGGTCAAAAAATCAAATCAAATAAAAACATTATTATTGGAACGTACCAGTCATTAGTAAAAAAAGATGCTGAGTACTTTGAACAATTTGATGCAGTCCTTGTTGATGAAACTCATAAGGCAAAAAGTAATTCAATTAAAACTATTTTACAGAAATGTACTAACGCACAATATAAATTTGGTTTATCTGGAACAATTCCTAAAGAAGGAACTCTTGATAAATTAACACTAATGAGTCAAACAGGTCCAGTTATTAGCGAAGTTAAAGCTAGCTTTCTACAGAAAGAAGGACACATTGCAAAGTGTATTGTTAAAGTAATAGAAATGAATTATGCAACAGATTCACAAAGGCTTGCGTTCCAGGAATTAGCACAGAATAAATATGATAGAAAAGATGTATTTTCACTTGAACAAAACTTTGTTATTACTAGCGAAGCTCGTCTCGACTTTATTTCAAGTGTTATTGGCAGAATACCCAGGAATTCACTTGTCCTTTTCCACAGGATTGAACATGGTAAAAAATTATATGAGAAGCTTAGGCAGGAGAGCGATAAAAGAGTTTTTTATGTCGACGGTGGAACTGATAAAGATATTAGAGAAGAGTATAAGAAAAAAATGGAAGCAGGTGATGAGGTTGTTATCGTCGCGAGTTACGGTACCTTTTCAACAGGTATTTCTATTAAGAAAATACACAGTATCTTTTTTACGGAATCGTTTAAATCAGAAGTAATAATTAGACAGTCAATTGGTCGTGGTTTAAGACAACATGAATCAAAGGACAAAGTATTAATTGTAGATTTTGTAGACAATATTAGAACACAGGAGTGGGATAATTATCTATGGAAACATGGAAAGGCAAGACAATCAATATACAAACAAGAAAAGTTTGATTATAATATTAAAAGAGTCTCTTTTGAATGAGATATATATTAAACATGTAAAACATAAAATAAATTTATTAAAAATGGCAGAAATGAATAAAATTAAATCTTTTAGATCTTTCTCTGATGTATTAGCGCATGAAGCGGTAATTAAATTAGCAGTAGAGAATAACGCTAAAAGATCGGAATTATCTACAAAAATTGCATCTATATTAGATTCAATGGAAATCACTTCATTCGAAGGATTAGAAGAAGAACAAAAAACAGCAATAATTTCACAACTATTTGGAGAAATTTCTGAAGAAGAAACTGAAGAAAATCTACCGGAAGTTAGTGATGAAGAAGAGCAACAAGTCGATGAAGCTAAATTTGTAAAAGACTTTAACAAAGATGTTTTAAACGCTAAAACAAGGGAAGAAGTTTTAGAGCTTTATCCAAATGCAGAATTCTTTACTGGTAAATCAGATCATTTCTTTGGAGAATTAGACAACAACTTATTCTTTAAAGCATATTACACTAAAGCACAAAAAGAATTTTC
>TARA_B110000285_G_scaffold85544_1_pt1 | contig 33712 bp, 37 predicted proteins | sample TARA_B110000285 | Tara Oceans TARA_B110000285 (sample SAMEA4397756) | marine metagenome | biome: Polar Biome; feature: [SRF] surface water layer (ENVO:00010504); material: water (ENVO:00002006), including particulate matter (ENVO:01000060) such as... | depth 5 m
TTGATGAAAGTTTTGATTCATTGATGCCCGCAGCTGACGTAGCGCCATTTCTAGCGAAACTCAAGTCAAATGCTTTAAAAGAAAGTATAGGCGCTGATCAACTTCTTATTTGCTGTGATACCGTTGTGATTGAGAGCAATAAGATTCTTGGAAAGCCTCAAGATGTTTCTGAGGCATCCAGAACCTTAATACAATTGTCTGGTAAAAAACATAAGGTAATGAGCGCGGTATGCTTAGTGTATAATAATCAGGTCATAGAATTTAATGATACAACGGAGATAGAATTCAAAGTATTCAGTACTGAAGAAATTGACTATTATATTAAAGCTTATGAACCCTATGACAAAGCAGGTTCTTATGGAATCCAAGAATGGATTGGCCACATAGGTGCAATAAAAATAGAAGGAAGCTATACCAATGTTATGGGCCTACCCACACATAAATTATATCAAGAAATAAAAAAGCTTAAGGCCTAGTTAAAAGAGAATTCTACGCGACGATTCTTAGCTGCTTTAAGCTCATCATCATCGACATCTGCAATCTCTATACTCTTTATCTCAGAACCCATCGATTTAGTAGTAACCCTTGAAGAGTCAATACCCTGTGCCATAAAGTATCTAGCGGCGTACTCTGCTCGAACCATACCCATATCTTTAAATTCATCTTTTGATGTGCCTAGAGTTTCTTCTTGCTCATCAGCATGTCCCATTATAACAACGGTCAATTCTGGATTCGCTTTTAGGGATGACGCAACAAACTTTAAAGCATCTTTGGCGCCAGCTGTAAAGTCTTTTTTACCAAATCCAAAGTAGGCAACGTGACCAGCGACCTGATCTCCTAAAGACATGTTCTCATCTATATTTGCCGCCTTAGCATAAACCAAAGTCGAGTAATCTTCTACGTTGGCCATTTGATTGGTTGCTATACATTGACATTCTTCCTCACTATCAATAAGTTTCACTGTAACATTGTCAACATAATAATAGGCGTGCTTTAACGCTTCGACTTCAGAAGTTTTTGGTTTTTTAACCGTAATGAATTTAGTCGCGGAATTTGCATCAAAATTACCTATGGTTATGAATTTCTCATCTCCCTTTGCAGTATAGATCTGGCAGACCTTGTCCCAACCAAAGAAACCTTGGTGAATTCTATTGTGTTTACCTCGGATTAAATTTTCGGAAGCGTTAATAATCCCAGATGGAGTTGAAGGCGCTTCTTTGGTCAAATATGCACCAATATTGTTACACGCAAATTTGGACGATTCTGCTAAAGAGACATCAAATTGGATACAGTACTTAAGCCCCTTACTTAGAGAAACATTTCCCTTACCTCTCAAAAAAGGAATTGTTATGTAGCTTCTTAAAGAAGATTCTCTACCTGGACGATAAGCTACAAAACCGGCATAAACACTCCCTCCTTTTTCAGAAGTCATTTCATTTCCAAATACATTATTAGGAATACCAAATTCATTTCCAGCGCCCTTTTGAAATAGATCTGCCGTGTTTTCGGTAGGAGAACTAACACCATTATCTAGAATCGAAATAGCACCTAACTCCGTTACAGATTCATCATCTTGAAGTTTTTCAAAGGTCATTTTCAAGATATCTGAAGATGTAGACTTCCCCTTTTTTCCTTTTTGCGAAAAAATCGGAGTAGCGATTAGAAGAATACTGAGAGTTGTGAGGATAGATAAATTAAATTTCATAGTTTTTTACAGTTTTGATAAATGTTTTCACATTCTCTGGTTTGATATCTGGATATACACCATGACCCAAATTTACAATATGTCTCTGACTTTTAAAAGTGTTTAAAAGCTGAAGTGTTTCTTGTTCAATAGATGCGGCTGTTCCATATAGGACGCAAGGGTCTAAATTTCCTTGAAGTGTTTTACTTTCACCTGCAAGAGCACGAGCCTCTTCAACATTCATATTCCAATCTAATCCTATCGTCGTACAAGATAAATTCATGAGTCCTGACAAGGAACTATAAGCCCCTTTAGAGAAAACGGTAAAAGGACCATCCTCAATAGCATTCACAATTTGACGTATATAGCGCATTCCAAATTCTTGATATTGTTTGTGTCCCAATATACCCGCCCAGGAATCAAATAACTGCAGTGCATCTGCACCAAATTTTAATTGAGCCTTTAGGTAAGCTATGGTAACATCTGTTATACTCTGTAGCAATTCATGTGCCAACTTAGGTTGCGTATACAGAAGCTTGCGCGTTTCAGAGAAGGTCTTAGAACCTGCCCCTTCCACCATATAACATAAAATTGTCCATGGTGCACCAGCAAATCCAATAAGAGGAACGCGACCATTCAATTCTTTTTTTGTGATAGCAATCGCCTCTAGAACATATGATAGACGATCCTCAACATCTATATTGCTATCTAAAAATTTCAAATCTGATTCAGACCGAATCGTTCGTTCAAACCAAGGTCCTTTTTTTTCAATCATTTGATAAGGAAGGCCCATCGCATCTGGAACTACAAGAATATCTGAAAAAATAATAGCCGCATCTACGCCAAGAAGATCAACAGGTTGAACAGTTACTTCTGCCGCAAGCCTGGGTGTTTCTGCGAGCTCCTTAAAACCAGACACACTGGAACGTACAGCTCTATACTCCGGCAATATCCTTCCTGCCTGACGCATTAACCAAACAGGATAACGCTCAATGGATTCTCCACGAGATGCTCTAAGGTATAAATCGTTTGAAATTTTCATGAGTTGCAAATATATGAATGAATCTTTACCATTTAATCATTGAAATATGATTCTTCTCTAGATATTTATTGGTTTTGCTAAAATGTTTACATCCAAAAAAACCGCGATAAGCAGATAAAGGCGATGGATGCACTGACTCAAGTATAAGGTGTTTAGACTCATCTATCAAAGGTTTTTTGGCTTGCGCCTTAGCACCCCAAAGTAGAAAGACTACATTTCGTTTTTCTTCAGCTATTTTTTTAATTACCGCATCTGTAAATTTCACCCAACCCAAACCCTTATGGCTATCTGGCCTACCCTCTTCGACGGTTAATACAGAATTCAAAAGCAAGACCCCTTGCCTTGCCCAGCGTTCTAAATTACCGTTATTAGGCAGGCTTTGTTTAAGGTCAGTTGACAGTTCTTTAAATATATTATTGAGGCTCCTTGGAAATTTATGTACATCCTCTTTTACAGAAAAAGACAAACCATGCGCATGCCCTTTGGTTGGGTAAGGATCTTGACCGAGTATCACTACTTTTAAATCATCAAATGAACAGAGTTTAAAAGCAGCATAAATTTCATCTTCGGGAGGAAAAATATCTCTTTTTTTTAATTGATAAGCTAGATCAAGCTCAGACATAATAGACTGATAATAGCATGACTCAATCTCCTTACTCAGGATCTTATTCCAGTCATTTGAAAAATATGAACTCAATGAAAATCAATTAAGGCTGTCCACAATGTTATTTTGCCCTTATCCATTCTTGGCCAAACAGGACGCACCACATTATTGACCGCAGCGATATTCAAGTAATCACCAAAAAACACATTCCCTCGAGGCTCGAAGGGTTCTTCAGAAATCACTTCTTCTACAAAGCTTTCTCCTGCATTCTTACTATTGGCCCATACCACATCTGTAGCTTTAGCGTCTCTTAATTTTCGATAATATATAAAGTGAATATTTCCATTTATAGGGTCGACCGTCATCCACGTTAAAAAATGATTGTACTTAGAGCTGTCTCTATGCACCTGAACTGGTGCTGACCATGTATCCCCATTATCCACTGATTTGGAGAAAAGAACAGCGGTTCTGCCCGTCTTTTCATCTTGAATCGCCCAATTTAAATATAGGTTGCCATAATGAGGAGACTTAGGATTGAAGTCGCTCACAAAAACTGGAAGCCCATTACTTCTGTAAAAATCAGGAACCTCGATGGTCCAGCCTCCTTCATGCACAAACAGCATTTGTTCGTTTGGCTCCCAAGTCTCGCCATCATCAATGGATCGTCGCATCATCAGACCATGTGGCCCGCTCCAAATCACATAAAGCATTCCGTCAATACCCAATGCTGGCATTGCGCCTTCGACGGTATTGTCTCCATCCAAACAATCGCCACCTTGAATTGAGATTCTTTTAGGCTGAGTCCAGGTCTCCCCATCGTCTAAGGACTTCGAAAAATGAATAAATGAACTGTCCTCAGGCGCTGATGAATTATAAGCATCAAACTGTGTCCAGGTCATGTAAATCACGTCAGTGTTCGGATCTATAACGACCCAATGCTTGTCTTGCACCTTGGTTCCGCTGGGTTCTGAGAAAGATCCTTCATTAAAATTTCCATTTACATCTTCAGCGCGCTGACAAACAATCCGATCTAAGTGGGTGCTTTTTTTATAAGAGGCCAAATGTAAAAAAAAGACATTTCCTTTAGCGTTGAACTTCAATACAGGATCGCCATATACACCGTATGGACTCTCGAGTTGCTTAGCTTTCCATGTCTTTCCTCCATCATGAGAATAATGGTAGCCATCCAATATCGAACCTACAGCTATTTCCTGGGTGTTTCCTTGATGAATATCAATGGAGGGTTCACAGCCACTATATGCGTAGGAATGGTCTGCCAATGGAATTTGGACATTCTTATGCTGTCCAAGGGTCGTCAAAGGCACACAAATAATTAGAACGTAAATTAGCTTAACGCAACCAATATGCACGCAACTTGTTTTCTTCATTTAATAAATTTAATAAATACCGAGGCTTGGTATAATTCGTCATTGTGAAAGTAACTGAAAACAAAATTTCATCTCTAGAAATTAATAAATCTACCTCATCACCATTCTCTAAACTCTTCATGAGTCCAACGATATCAGACTTCGTGACTCTATAGCCATTACACCCTATGATTTCATCATTAACACTCAATCCAGCATCTTCAGCAGCCGAATTAGATCTTATTTTAGAAATGACCGCATTCCCACTAACGCTCCTAAGCGTGGCACCAAAGTCCGCATTCGTTGCCGTAACATCGGTTACCTGAACTCCCATTTTGGAGAACAAGTCATCATATGCCGGAATTTCTGTACCATCGATATATTTTTCATAAAAAGAATCTAAATTTTCACCTACAAAACCTTCCAACTCCGTTTTAAACTCAGAAGAAGTAAAACCTCTATTTTGATTTAGGTAGAATTTTTGATACAGTTGTTGCAAGAAATGATCCAATCCCTTTTGACCTTTGCTGTTTCTAATTATCATAACATCCAAAAAAGCAGCGAGTATGGACCCTCTGGTGTAATAGGTCATCGTCGTATTTGCCGAGTTTTCATTTGGACGATAAGCCTTAATCCAAGCATCGTAGCTGGCATGCGCTACAGGTTGAACACGTGAGCCGACAGAACCCTCAACATAGTTGATCGAGCTCTCTAACTTAGCGATAAACTCTGATTGGGAATAATAGCCCGACCTTAAAAGTAAAAGCTCGTCGTAGTATGAAGTAAACCCCTCCATTACCCACAACAAATCCGTATAATTCTCCGCATTGTAATCAAAAGGACCTAGTTCGAAAGGACGAATTCGTTTAACGTTCCACAGGTGGAAATACTCATGGGCTACTAAACTTAAAAACTTTACATAATTAGCACCGCCATAAGTCCAACGATTAACACTTAGAGTTGTGGAGTTTTTGTGCTCTAGTCCACCTTGACCATTGACTACGTTATGAATAATAAATAAGTACTCTTTATTAGGGTTTTGACCAAAGACTTTTGTTTCTTCTTCGATTACTTTAGTCATATCCATCTTGAGTCTTTCGATTTCAAAATTCCCTTCGCCGTATATAGCAACAGTGTGCTTCACTCCAGATGCATCAAAATCAAAAATCAACTGGTTACCTATTTCTAAAGGACAATCCACTAGGTGGTCATAGTCAGAATAGGTAAAAACATAAGGTCTGTTTTTATCCTTTTTGGGTAAGGCTGTGGAGACTTCTGAAAATCCTTCGTGAGGAACGACAATGAGCTCTCCTGTCGCATCTAAATGATTTTCAACAAACATAAAAACGCCGCTTCCACTAACATAACCATGCGTTAAATCAAGAAAAGAGGTTCGGACTGTCAACTCAAAAGCGTATACGTCATATGAAATAAGAATTTCTTGAGCTTTTCCTCTTGCGATGGACCACGTGTTTTTCTTCTTTTTTTGAATATCTATTTTATTTCCTGAGCCATCTGTGGCGCTTACCAAATTGATGTTTTTTGCAAACTCGCGCACCAAGTAAGAACCCGGAGCCCAAACAGGAAGGGAAACATCTAGTGATTTCTCATTGAAACCTTCAAGAACCATTTCTACATGGTAATAATGATTTTGTGGTTTTGGCATCGTTAAATAATAACGAACGGTTTGTCCATAAGACATTCCAATACATAAAAAACTAAATAAGAGTGCTTTCATTTTCATTTTACGGATATTTTTGAAGCCATTTCTTTGGCTTGTTCAACTAATACATTAACATCATTTGTGCCATATTTCAAAGTGACTCCCATTCTGCGGAATGGTCGCGTATTTGGTTTGCCAAATAACCTTACCTCTGAGTCAAGCGTATTCATTGCTTCTTCTAGGCCGGAAAAGACAGGTATTTGATCTGACTCTTTTTTTGCGAGAACAACAGCACTGGCACCATTTCGAAGTAATTTAACTTCGGGTATAGGCAGGGATAAAATGGCCCTTGCATGAAGTTCAAACTCATTCAAATTTTGTGTTTTTCCCAATGTTACCATCCCCGTATCGTGAGGCCTTGGAGAAAGTTCAGAAAAGCATGCCCCCTCTTTTGTGATAAAAAATTCTACGCCCCAAATACCAGGACCTCCGAGTTCTGCAGTAACCTTTGCCGCCATATCTTGCGCTTCCTTGAGGTGCTCAGGATTCATCGGCATCGGTTGCCAACTTTCTTGATAGTCACCACGTTCTTGACGGTGACCAATGGGTGGACAAAATAAAGTAGGGCCATTATTTTGAGTTACTGTCAGCAAAGTAATTTCATAATCAAAATCAATAAAGCCCTCCACTATGACTTCCTGTAAATCACCACGAGAACCCTCACATGCGTAGGTCCATGCTTCTTCAATATCTGCATCAGTTTTGATGACAGACTGCCCTTTGCCTGAACTAGACATCAAAGGCTTTACAACACATGGTATTCCACATTTATGGACACCTGCTCTGAGCTCTTCGACATTTGTTGCATAACTATATGTAGCCGTTTTAACTCCTAAATCTATGGCAGCCAAATCCCGAATGGCTTTTCGATTCATGGTAAAATTTGCTGCCTTGGCACTTGGAATGACTTTAATACCCTGCTTTTCATATTCATAGAATCGTTCTGTTCTAATGGCCTCAATTTCAGGCACAATAAAATCAGGTTTATGCTTTGCTACAATACGGTCCAATGCATCACCATCTAACATGGAGATAACCTCTGATTCATGTGCGACCTGCATTCCGGGTGCGTTTTCATAACTATCTACTGCGATCACATATTGCCCAAGGCGCTGACAAGCAATTACGAATTCTCTGCCGAGTTCCCCTGATCCTAAAAGGAGTATTTTTTTCATAAAAACAAAGATAAGCGACTTTTAGAAATTAGATAATTAAAAACCAATTCAGTTCTAAATCATAGATCTATAAGTAATTACTAATTCTTATTACTTTTAATAGCGGTTTTCAACTCCATTAGCCTTTAATATCTATTTTAAAGTGGACGAAATTATATACTTAATAGCTTTATTATTGTTCCTTATAGGAATCGTCGGTTCATTTCTTCCAATATTACCGGGGCCATTCATCAGTTTCCTAGGCGTTCTGTTGGTGTTCATGACTACAGAGCTACCCATTGGTAATCAAACGATATGGATATTGGGGTTTTTAATGCTGGTAGTGACCGCAGGAGATTATATTTTACAAATAGTAGGCGTAAAAAAATTGGGTGGTGGCAAGAATGCAATTAGAGGAACAATAATTGGATCATTACTAGGCCTTTTTGTACCTCCGTTCGGAATACTGTTAGGGGCACTGATTGGCGCCTTTGTTGGTGCTAAAAGCGAGCTTAATTCGAACCCTAAAGCCTTTAAAATAGCCTTAGGTGCTTTTATTGGCTTTCTGCTTGGGACAGGTGTAAAGCTGGTCTACAGCATCTATATTTTGTATTATTTCACAACCCAGGTCCACAGCGCATACTTTTAATGGCGGGGTAAAAACCTAGTAATTTCTGGTACAAGTACTTTTACTAGACCTTCCTAAAGATAATTAGACGAATCGACCGTTAAATAATCAAATTACAATAACCCTCTGATTACAGTCGTTATACAAATAAAAACAATTGGTATGAAAAACCTACTGATTCTTTTATTCGTGACTGGCTCAATGATTTGCACTGGGCAAGAAGAAAACCAAAAATCCTTTCAAAAGAGCATTGCAATTAGCGGAGGTATAGGAAATATAGACTAAAATAGATCGAATCGTTATGGGCTCACTTATCAAAGAGAACTGAAAAATGACTGGGGACTAAACTTATCCTTTCTTATTGATGGGAGTCAAACAGCATGGTATGCTGAGGATGTTATTTCTAATGATTCTACAATAATAACTAGTGATAGGAGTGTTGAAAGCACTAATCAAATGATTAAGCTAGGGGCTAAAAAATTTCTATTTGATTTCATTTACCTTGGAGCCGACATCAATATTGGCTTTTTTACAAAAACAGTAATAGTTCGTGAGAGCCAATTGGATTATAATTCTCAATATGACGAATGGAGCTATAGTTCAATTGGGGTAGTATCTCCTTCACAACACTCAGGAGGCCTTTGGTATAATTACACGGAAAATAATATTAGACATAATTTAGATTACGGATTATCAATCAAAATAGGGGCACAAATACCGATAAACAATAGATTTGATTTGATTTTTCAATATTGACCTGAATACATTTGGCGAGCTCCCTTTAACAAAAACCTATCATTGATTTCAACTTTTAGACACTTTGCAGATCTGATGCTTCGTTTTAAGTTTTAATTACGATAAAAAGTTTCTTCAATGATTTTGCTAAAATTATTGTCTTTTATGTCACATAAAAAAAACTATATTGTTGGTAGTTAAAAAACATCGCCTATGAATAACCTCACCTTACTTCTATCCTTTCTATTTTCCCTAAACACGCTCCTTGCCATTGACACTTTAAAGGTTTCTTCCGAAATCAAAGATGTCACGGTCTTCTTTCAAGGGGCACAGGTTACTCGTAATACCTCTCTGAAATTACCAAAAGGGAAAAAGATCATCATATTTAATGAGCTCCCTTTCTCCTTAGATGACAAAAGCATCCAGGTTAAAAGCTCAGAAAATTGTAAAATCCTTTCTGTAAAGCACGAACTTGTTTATCCAAGTACTAGAAAAAGTAATGAAGAAAAAAAAATTGAGGATCAAATTGAAGCATTGGAAAATGACATGAAAGGTATTCAGAACCAATTCGACGTATTTGGGCTTGAAGAAAAACTACTATTAGATAATAGCAAAATAGCTAAAAATGGAGAGGGCTCCGATATCTCAAGCATTAAGGAAGCCGCAGACTATTACAGGTCAAGACTAAATGAGATCAGACAAGGAAAACTCAATCTATCCCTTAGAATGAAACTTAAAAAAGAAGCTATACAAGACCTTTATTCAAAATTAAATACCCTTACTACAAAAAAGAGAAACAGCTATAGTAAGGTTATCGTTGCCGTTGATTGTGGCACAGAATTAAGAGAGGAAATGAAGATTAGCTATTACATATATGCTGCGGGATGGACACCGAATTATGATTTTCGTGTAGACGAAGTAACAGAACCACTAGACATTGTATACAACGCGGATGTATTCCAAACATCTGGAGAAAACTGGGATAAAGTAAAGTTAAAGCTAAGCACAAGCGACCCGTCTCTAAGTGGTGAAAAACCGGAGCTTGTTAATTGGATTTTAGGAAATGCAAATCCCTACAAAAAAGAAATTCAGCAAATAGGATTTGGTACCTTAAAAGGCCTTATTCAAGATTCAGAAAATAATGAACCTTTGCCTTTTGTTAAAGTAATTGTGAAAAAAAACGGAGCAATCCTTAGAGGTGCCATGACAGATATTGATGGCAATTTCATGATCAAGCCCATACCTATTGGGACATATGTTGTGGAATTAAAAAGTATTGGTTTTCTAGAGAAGTTAATTTCGGGTGTCAGCATCCAGAAGGGTAAGGTTACTTTTTTAGATAAAGTCTTGGGGTCTAGGGTACAAGTGTTACAAGAGGTTGCGATAGTATCTTTCCAAAACCCTTTAATTGATTTGAATGGTGCTTCGGGGAGTACATTAACAAGATCTGATATCTCTCGGCTGCCGGCAAGATCACTTCACTCCGTCGCTAGCACCGTGGAGGGAGTAACTGTCAGAGGGTCTCGATCTGATGCCTCTTTTTATTATATAGATGGCGTTAAAGTTCGTGGAGAAGAGTTTAAAAAGACAGATTACATTTCTAATTCATTAAAAACAACTGTGGCAAATATTGAATACAACATAGATATTCCTTACACAATTCCCTCTGATGGTCAAGATTACAGTATTAAAATGAAAGAAGTGACACTTCCTGTAAATTATGTCTATCACACGGTGCCAAAACTAGATGAAGACGCATTTCTAACTGCCGAGCTTACGAACTGGACCAAATTAAATTTACTTCCTGGAAAATCGAATATTTATTATCAAGGAACATTTGTAGGATCCACCAATATTGATACTGAAAAGGCTTCTGACACCCTAAACATATCACTAGGAAGAGATAAAAACATCGTCATCAAAAGAGAGGGTAATACGGAACTTTTTGACAAAAGAATGGTTGGCGGCTACATCAAAGAAACAATAGGATGGAAAATTTCTGTACGAAACAACAAAGACGTTAAAATAAAAATTGTCATTGAAGACCAATTTCCTATTTCCGACCGGAAGTCAATTGAAGTTCAACGCATGGATTATTTAGGAGCCAAACTTGACTCTAAAACCGGTAAGCTTTTATGGGAAATTGAGCTAAATCCGAATGAAAATAAAGAAATCAAATTCAATTACCTGGTCCGTTACCCAAAATATAGTACTATTCAATTTTAAATATTTTTTATAAAATTGACCTGTTAATTAATATTGATAACTTCAATGCAACTAAACGCATCCTTTTCCAAAAAGAATACGTCTGTGAGAGATACTATTATTAAACTCACTCTAAATGCAAACTTCAAGCTTCTTATTTCTTCTTTTAATGGCCCTAAGTCCTACAACATTGGCCCAATCTTTTGGAGAAATAGGCTCCCAATGGTTCTACAGTGAAAATGCCGAAGGGTTTTGTGAAGGAAATTGCGAATATGTACATTTGGAGAGTATCGAAGACACCGTAATTAATGGGAAAACAACTCATAAAATCGAGCATACTTATTTCAAATTTACGGGAGATATTGTGCAATATGACCCTGTGTTTATGTTCGAAGAGTCCGATACTGTTTTCACGTGGAATACCACAACATCTAAGTTTTTGACCACCTACATCTTTAATGGAAATATTGGCGACACGTTAATTCTAGACTCTCCAGAGGATGAGGGACAACAAGGCGAGAATGATGGCGAGCAATATCGGCTCGTCATTGATACTATCATAAATGTTAATATCAATGGACTTACATTGAAAAAATACAAGACTACAGCTTTGGATGAATATCAATTTTATAATGGCGGTTATTTCATGGATCGAATTGGAGGATTAGATTGGTTTTTACCTAGAGCGTTGATCATTCCTGAAGCAGGAGGACCAATCAGATGTTATTCAGATGCGGAAATTGACTCAAGCTTCCAGGATGTTGCATGTGACTACATCCAACTAGTCGCTATTGAAGAACAAGCGAAAGGTTTCGAAATTGAGATTTTCCCGAATCCCTCTTCAGGAATCTTGACCCTAAAAACGATAGAAGCCATCAAGGAAATAAACATGTACAATTTCACTGGAGAACTTGTTTATACGACAACAGAACATGAATTTGACATCTCTAAACTGCAAAATGGTGCTTACATTGTTGAGGTTCAAATGAAAGATGGAAAAACCTTTGAAAAGAAGATTATAAAAGAGGAATAGTAACGCAACTCATTTTTATACCCCTAATTAAATGTTTAGGTGTTGCGGACGACTACATCATTCAAATTTCTATGTTGTTTTATGTTTCAAATGCTCTTTTATGGGCTGTAATAGATACTCAAGCCCATTTAATTTAATCTCGTAAATAGAGGCCAAAAGCTGCCCCATATTGCCATCAGGAAACCCCTTAGAATGATACCATGAAAGATATGGCTCAGGTAAATCACAAAGAAACCATCCCTTGTATTTTCCATAAGGCATTCTCATGGTTACCAATTGTATGAGCATTTTAGATTGTGGTCCTTGATCCATTTTGTTAGAGTTATAAGCTTCTGTTTTTAAAGAAATAGGCGGTACTCAATCCAGAAACAATGTGCCAAATACCCCACCATCCTGCAACAATAGCCATCCCTCCCATTCCATCAAAGAAAGCAAAGATCAACCCCAAACCAAGTCCCGAATTTTGAATCCCTGTCTCAATCGCCAAGGTTTTTTGATCCTCTCCAGGAAGCTTAAAAAGTCGGGCCAATGAAAATCCGGTCAGAATACCAAGTGCATTGTGTGCAAGTACAATCAGAATAATTAAATGAATATACTTTAGAAATAGATCTGTATTTGCACCAAAGGCAAACACGACAATTCCTCCAAAGATCAGCATCGAGCCGTAGTGGGTAATCGGCAATAAAAAGTCAGCTATTTTTGGTTTAAATGCGCGGAGTGCCATACCTAGTAGTAGCGGGATCAATAAAATCATTCCAACAATTTTTAGCATCTCAAAAAAATCGAGACTCACATTACTGAGAATCGCAGAAGTCGGGGCATAGAGACCACCCCAAAATGAAATGTTAAACGGTGTCAATACCACAGCAAAAACACTTGCAACAGCTGTCATACATACAGAAAGTGCCGTGTTCCCATTAGCAATAGAGGTCATGAAATTCGAGATGTTACCCCCCGGACAAGCGGCTACAATCATCATACCCATGGCCACGCTAGGTATTGGCTTGAGTAATAAAACGAGTAAAAAGGTCAACATTGGAAGCGCAAAAAACTGAGAAATAAATCCGATCAAAACGGATTTAGGAGCCGAGAATACCAATAGAAAATCCTTAACCCGGAGTTTAAGTGCTACCCCAAGCATAATGAAACCTAAGCTAATATTCATGAAAAGAATACTATCCTCGTTCATCTTAAGTACTGCACTATCTATATCACTTTCTTCACCACAAGAGCTTAGAACAAGCAGTGTGATTAGGAATAAGAATAGAAACCTTGCCTTTTTTATGAAACTAAATTTACCTTGTGACTGAAACATTCTTTTCTAAAGGACATCAAAAATATTGAATTACACAATAATGCACCCATTCAAATCCTGAAAGAAAAGCGGAAATTCACCTATCGTCATTTTTTTATATTATTGACTAAATTCTTGTATTTTCACAAGTATAAATTCATCCATTATGAAAAAGAAACTATTCAATATTGCGGTTATTATTGGAATTGGAATCGTGGTGATGTCCATTTCTGAGATATTTAATGGCCTTAACCTCTCGTCATCTACTCCTATTTTCTACACGATTGCGGCAATACTATGCTATGAACTTGGGCAATATTCTCAAAAGAAATTTGGAGATGGAAATGAATTAGATGATGAACAATCTGAATAAATGAAGTTTAAAAAAATTCTACTTATCGTTATTGTATTCATAGCCTTTGATCTTATGGCTCAAGACAATAAGAACATGATCTCGGGTAATATTTTAGGCGCCTCGTCAGCGATTGGATTGACCTACGAACGAATAGTCGGAAATAAGGCAAGTGTCGAGTTGGGGGTTGGATTGATTGGATTAGGAGCTGGATTGTCAATATATCCATGGGATATCATTGAATCAAGACTCTGTTTTTATACAGGATTAAAAGTAAGTAGCATTGTATTGGTTGACGTAGGTGGAGGAACCGTTGCTTATATTCCATTTGGAGCAACTTACTTCATGAGCGACTGGATCCTTGGATTTGATATTGGGCCCGCTAACGGCAAATTAGTTTCTAGTTCATTCGGAGGAAGTACGTCTGAAACAACGCGTTTTTATGGATACGGGAATTTAAAAATAGGATTTAGATTTTAAGGATTTTAATATTAAGCTCCATACAGCCAACTTTTCTAAACATCAAAACGTCTAACTATTTAATTGTAAATTTTAATTAAACTACATTTGACGAATGTTAACAGCGCAATTCAAGACGATAACGGACCCATTTGAAGCCATTACCTTGGCGGAGATGGAGGAAGTCGCATTAATGAATCGCATCGATACCAAGTATGCTATTAACGAAACTACTTTTCTTGAGATTTTACCCCTCATTAAAGATTCCTATCGCATTTTAACAGTTGGAGGCTTGAAATATTCAGGCTATGAGAGTTTATATTTCGATAGCCCTGACATGTCGTTTTTCAATGATCATCATAAGGGTAAAAACAATAGATTGAAAATAAGAATCCGAAAATACATTAATAATAATTTGTCTTTTCTAGAGGTAAAAAGGAAGCAAAAAGGCCGTACAAAAAAGTCTAGATTAAAAACGGATCATTATGACTCCAAATTCAATGAAAAAGAGTACGATTTCTTAAAAGCATCTTACCCAGAGGCTAAAAAGCTAAAATCTGCCCTTTCAAATAGCTTTAACAGAATTACACTTGTACACAAATACAAAGCGGAAAGATTGACCTTTGACCTCAATATTGAATTTAAAGACTCTTCCAAAACCAAATCTTTAACTAATTTGGTGATTTGTGAGTTAAAACAGGGGACAGCAGATCGTTCAAGTACATTTTATACCCTGATGAAAAAGCGATTGATTAGACCCTTGAGAATTAGTAAATATTGCATGGGAATGACTGAGTTCTATTCAGCCGTGGAATTAAAACAAAATAGATTTAAAAAGAAAACCTTATCCATAAATAAAATCATATGATTACAAGCCTATTTTTAGCAAAGGACAAAGCAACTAATATCATTGGCCTGCAATGGTTCGATGAAGACTTTTATTTATTGCTAATTCGACTTTGTGTAAACATCGTTTTCATTACAATTCTGATTCGTTTTTTGTACTATCAAAAAACGAAAAGAAAGGATTATCTATTCACCTATTATCTAATTGGTACCATTACCTTTTTCCTTTGTTTTGGGCTGAAAAAGTTGGATATAGATACAGGAATGGGACTTGGCTTATTTGCTATTTTCGGCATTATTAGGTACCGTACTGATGCTATTGAAATAAAAGAGATGACCTATCTCTTCTTGATTATTGGCCTAAGTGTTGTTAATGCACTGGCTTCAAATCAACTTAGTATTGCTGAAATGGCATTGATTAATGTATTCATGGTCGTTCTTACCTATATATTAGAATTCCTTTGGCTCATGAAACATGAAACCAGAAAGACCATAAACTATGAGCGCATTGACTTGATTACGCCTGATAAGGCACCCGAAATGAAAAAGGATATCGAAACAAGAACGGGCTTAAGTATTAATCGTTTTGAAATTGGTAAAATTGATTTTTTGAATGACACAGCACAAGTAAGAATTTTTTACTACGCTGAAGAACAAGAATTCTCCGATTATCACGTTGATTAGGAAACAAACCCTTCTATGAGGTTTTTCTTACTACCCTTTTCCTTGGTTTATGGCGCCGTCATATTTTTACGTAATCTATTATTTAATCTCGGGTTAATTCACTCAAAAAAAATCTCTTATAGTATTGGCATAGGCAATCTATCCATGGGTGGAACAGGAAAGAGTCCATTGGCTATTTATCTCGCTGATTTTATTTTAAACCTAGGTGGAGAACCCGCCCTTTTAAGCCGGGGTTATGGGCGTGAGACCAAAGGCTTTCTAGAGGTTGAGACGACCTCTTCAAGCTCTTGTGTGGGAGATGAACCTTTAATGTTCAAGCAACGGTTTGGAGCCAAAGCACATGTGTTCGTATGTGAAAACAGGACGGTCGGTAGTGATAAAATTCGCAAACAAAAACCCAATTGCACATTGCTTTATGATGATATATTACAACATCGCAAAATTAAATCCGAATTCTGTATCCTGACAACCCCCTATAATGCCCCATTCTACAAAGACTATCTGTTGCCTATTGGCCGATTAAGAGAGCCTAGAAGCAACGCGAAAAGAGCCGACTGTATCTTAATTACCAAATGTCCAAATAGAATGTCATTGGCTGAAACATCCGCTTTTAAACAAGCACTTTCGATTCATGAAAAACCCGTTTTTTTCAGCACTATTGAATATCGTAAAATGCATCCCTTAGGGAAAGCAATTGGGGAAATAAAAAACATTCTTTTGGTTACAGGAATTGCAGACCCAAGACACCTTATTGAATATTTAAAAACAAGCCATAAAATCGAAACAATTTCTTTTCCTGATCACCACGCTTTTGGCAAGAGTGATATTGAAAAAATACATGAAAAATTTGGTATCTTTGACCCTAAGGAATCGATTATTCTGACTACGGAAAAAGATAAGGTGCGGCTTTCTAAATTTGAGTCATTGATCTCAAATGATAACACGCCATGGTATTATCAACCTATGAATATTCTTATCCAAGATGAAGAAAAGTTTAAATCTTTAATTAAAGAGCATGTTAGAAAAATTTAAGGAAGCGGCCGATTACATTCAAGAAAAGACCGCTTTAAAGCCTTCAGTAGGTATTATTCTAGGCACCGGACTAGGCGGTCTTGTTAGTGAGATTGAAATCGTTAAAGAGATTCCATATACTGAAATACCTCATTTCCCCATTTCAACTGTCAAAGGTCATTCTGGGAAATTAATTTTTGGAAAACTTGGAGGGAAATCTGTAGTAGCCATGCAGGGGCGTTTTCACTATTACGAAGGATATTCCTTACAAGAGGTTACTTTTCCAGTTCGCGTCATGAAATTTCTTGGAATCGAAAGACTTTTCGTGAGTAATGCATCGGGGGGGGTAAATGAAAATTTTGAAATCGGGGAGATCATGATTCTTAACGATCATATTGATCTTTTTCCAGGCAACCCTTTAATTGGTAAAAACTATGAGGAATTAGGTCCGCGTTTTCCTGACATGAGTGAGCCCTATAGCCATGAGATGATTAAGCAGGCTCTGAAAATTGCAGAACGCAACAACATCAAAGTTTCACAAGGTTGTTATGCCGGGCTTACAGGCCCTACCTTAGAAACACCCGCAGAATACAGTTATGTTCATTCGATTGGTGCTGATGCGGTTGGTATGTCAACAGTTCCTGAAGTAATTGTTGCAAGACACATGGGTATACCATGCTTTGCTGTTTCAATTATTACTGACCTTGGAGTTCCAGGAAAAATCAAAAAAGTAACCCATCAAGATGTTATTGAAGTAGCCGCAAAACAAGAGCCTAAGATGACCCTAATTATGAAAGAACTTATTTCAAGTATCTAAAATGACACAAGAGCAAAGAAATAAATATGAAGTAGTGATTGGCTTGGAGGTTCACGCCCAACTTCTCACCAAAACAAAAGCCTATTCTTCTGATGTGAATGCATTTGGCGCTTCGCCAAATACACATACGAGTCCTGTAACACTAGGTCATCCAGGAACCCTACCTGTCATGAATAAGAAATCGATCGAATATGCGATCAAGCTCGGTATCGCTTTAAATTGTGATATCGCCGAATATCAATATTTCGCAAGAAAAAATTATTTCTATCCAGATTTACCCAAAGGCTATCAAATCACACAGGACAAAACTCCTATCTGTACTGGGGGATTTATTGACTTAAAATCGGATAAGGGCCCGCCAAAAAGAATTGGTATTACAAGAATTCATATGGAGGAAGATGCTGGGAAAAGCATCCATGATGTTGATGTTTATGACACCTTGGTTGATTTAAATAGAGCTGGAACTCCCCTACTCGAAATAGTGACAGAGCCAGATATGCGCGACTCACAAGAGGCTTACCAATACCTGAGTGAAATCAGAAAGCTTGTAAGGTATTTGGAAATATGTGATGGCAATATGGAAGAAGGCTCGCTGCGATGCGATGCTAATATTTCTGTTCGCTTACATGGCGCGCCTGAATTGGGTACCAAAGTCGAAGTGAAAAACATGAATTCAATTCGAAACGTACAAAAAGCGATTGAATTTGAAATCATCAGACAAATTGATGTACTTGAAGAAGGAGGCTCCCTTTCCCAAGAAACAAGAGGTTTTGATGCGCTCAATGGCAGTACGATTTCCATGCGTTCTAAAGAAGCGGCGAATGACTATCGATATTTCCCAGAACCAGATTTACAACCCATTTTTGTAGATCAAGGTCAAATTAATTTGGTTAAAGCTGAAATGCCTCCGCTACCCGATTTTCTTTTCCAAAAATACGTATCGGAATTAAAACTTTCAGATTACGATGCTCAAAACCTCACTGAAGCTAAAGAAATCGCCTTATATTTTGAACAAGTCATCGAACATACGAGTAACTATAAGTCAGCAGCAAATTGGATGATGGGCGCTGTCAAATCTTATTTGAATGAAAATGGCGTGGACATTAGTGCATTTCCTCTTCAGCCAAAAGCTATTGCCGGAATTATAGAGATCATTGATTCAGGGCAAGTATCGGGCTCAATAGCATCGCAAAAGATTTTCCCCGAAATGATTGCTTCTGGGGAAGAAGCGAAACAAATAGCAGTAAGACTGAACCTCATTCAAGTATCCAATGAAGATGATTTAGGGCTTTTTATAGATCAAGTAGTTGCAAATAACCCGTCAGAGGCTCAAAGATTTAAAAATGGTGAACAGCAACTTATTGGCTTTTTTATGGGGCAATTAATGCGTGTATCAAAAGGGAAAGCTGACCCGAAAATTGCAAACTCACTTCTTAGAAAAAAATTGAATGACGCTTAATTACTTTCATTTTACGGCTGTTTTATTTTTCATTGGACTTCTGTCTTGTGGAACTGAATACGAAGAGCCCTCTTTTACCATTCAAAACAACAATCAAGTTGAACAATTAGTCACGATAAATGGTGTAATCATTAATGGTGGTGGATTGCAAATGACTTTAGAAGCTCCCATGCTCAAGTCAAAGGGAAAAGCGATTGAATTAGGTTCTGTAACATTAGACCAATCTGGGAAATTCTCTTTGAGTGCAGATGTCCCAGGCTTAGGCTATTATATTTTAAAAGTAAATGGAACTTCGCTTGACTCTATTGAATTAACGCTTGTACCTGGAGATTCCATTTTAATTAAAACGCACAAAGACTCCATTGGAAATGCAATCAGTGTATCTGGAGTTTCATGGTCACAAGACCTTGAGGAATATCAAAAAAACAGAGCCCTTGGGAACTTAAAAGGTCTTTCCGATTTTGCTGCACAAAAAATGAAACAAAATCCTGCAAGCCCTTTTAACATTGTGCTCTCCTTATACATTATGCAAAGCCCAGAGGATTGGGATGAAGAGCGTATTCAAATCTTTGGGGGTGTCGCTTCAGCCTTTTACAAGACTTACCCTAAAACTGATGTTTCGCAAAATTTTGTCGATCAATTTGAAATCATGCAAACCTATATGCTTAATAATGGTTTCTATGATGCGCCCGACTTTGAATCCACTACTATTAATGGAGATAAATTAAGTCTCTCCGATTTAAAGGGCAAATATGTTCTTATTGATTTTTGGGCATCATGGTGTGGTCCTTGTAGAAGGGAAAACCCTAATGTGGTCAAATTGTATAAAAAATATAAAAAGAAAAATTTCACAATCTTATCTGTTTCTCTTGACCAAGATTTAACCAAATGGAAATCCGCAATTGTACAAGACCAATTAGAATGGCCGCATCACGTAAGTGATCTAAAAGGATGGAATTCTGCTGTGGTCCCACTGTATCAAATTAAAGGAATTCCCTTTACCGTGTTAATTAATCCAGAAGGGAGGATCATTGGAATGAACCTTCGTGGAAATTCACTAGAAGAACGATTAAAATCCATTTTTAACTATTAAATATGAAAATCAAACTACTCCTACTCTGCCTACTTACTTTTGGTGGAATTAAAGCTCAAGAAATAAATATTGACGTATCAGGTTCTATATTTGGGTCTAAAACGGATACCCTATTCCTTTCGCAACTTTATGACAACAATGTCATCAAAGATTTTGACACTTTAATCATGAATAAGGAAGGTAAATTCAACGTGACTATAAATCTCCCTCGTGAAGATTATTATCTACTTCGCTTAGGGGCAATCAACATTCATTTAGTATGTCGTGATCAATCCAATATAAAGATATATGGTGATGGGAAAAATCTAAACGAGTTTTGTAATATTATTGGCTCAGACGAATCAGTCGCAATGAATAAATTCGCAAAAGTACTTGGGGGATTTCAATATAAAAATGATTCAGCAATGGCAGCTATAAAAGAAAACCCAACCAAACAAGAAAGCATCAATTCGTATATGCAAAAAGAATATTATTCTTTTCAAAGTAAACTAAAAAGCTTCTTGGGCCGCAACCAAAACTCAGCGGCTATTGTCTTGGCCTTGAGTGTTATTAACCCACAACAGGAAACAAAATCCTATGCCTCAGTAATACAACAGCTTCAAAAAGGTTTTCCAAAAAGCGTAACTGTTCAAAATTACGTCAAGGGCTTTGAACAACTTATGGCTGAAATGGAAACAAATAAACCCCTAGGTGTTGGGAAAACAGCTCCCGATTTTGAAGAATTGATGCGCGATCGAAAAACAAAAATGAAGCTTTCTGATCTTAGAGGAAAAGTCGTTCTTATTGATTTTTGGGCATCGTGGTGCGGCCCCTGTCGAAGAGAAAATCCTGCTGTTGTTGAAATATACAACAGGTACAAAGACCAAGGATTTACAATCATGAGTGTCTCCCTAGACAAGGACCTTGAGAAATGGAAGAAAGCTATAGCGGCTGACCAATTGACTTGGCCAAACCACGTAAGTGATTTAGGAGGGTGGCAGAGCAAAGTTTCACGTCAATATCAAGTAAGCAGTGTGCCTTTTACCGTTTTAATTGACCAAGAAGGGAAAATCATTAAAACCAATCTCCGTGCAGCGGCATTAGAAACTGAACTAAAGAAAATATTTAACTAAATTGAAGGAAATCACTCTACTTCCTGGTAAAAAAATATATTTCGCTTCAGACTTTCATCTTGGCGCTCCCAACCCTTCAACAAGTAGAGAACGAGAGGTTAGAATTATCGATTGGTTGAATCACATCGAAAAAGATGCCCAAGCCGTATTCCTAGTAGGAGACATCTTCGATTTCTGGTTTGAATACAATCAAGTAGTCCCTAAGGGGTTTGTCAGAATTCAAGGGAAAATAGCAGCCCTAGCTGATCGTGGAATTGAGATTTATTTTTTTCTCGGCAATCATGATATGTGGATGAAAAAATACTTCTCAGAAGAACTAGGCGTCGTCATGGTTTCCGATGAACTCGAAATCAAACTAGGTGACCAGAACTTTTACATAGCTCATGGTGATGGATTAGGCCCAGGGGACATCGGCTATAAGTTTATTAAACGCGTCTTTAGAAATAGATTTTGTCAATTTTTGTTTTCGTGTATCCATCCTAAAATCGGATTGTCCTTGGCACAATATTTCTCTAAAAAGAGTAGGATACAAACTGGAACCAAAGACATTAATTACACCAAAAAAGAGGACGAGTGGCTTTACCAATTTTGTAAGGAAAAAAACGAAGTAAAACCCTTTGACTATTTTATTTTTGGGCACAGACATCTGCCTATGGATATTGCCATAGAAAATACCCGTTACCTTAATTTAGGAGAATGGATCAACTTTTCTACCTACGCAGAATACGACGGGAAAAAAATAGAGTTAAAGGTTTGGGGAAAAGATTCGGAATTACCTTACCAAGGAATTAAGGAATGAAAAAATTCAAAATCAATGATTTAGAGGAGCTCCATACTTTTACAAAAAAAAACAAGGAACTATTTAACACCTATAACTGCTATGCCTTCAAAGGAGAGATGGGCGTAGGGAAAACAACCCTCATTCAGCTTTTATTAAAGGAGTTTGGTATCGTAAATCTGCAAGGATCACCTACTTATGCCATCATCAACGAATATCAAAACGAAAAGACAAATAGGCTCTATTATCATTTAGATTGCTATCGTTTAAAGAATGATTATGAGGCATTTGAACTCGGGTTAGAAGAATTATTCAACGAAAAAACTACTATATTTATAGAGTGGCCTGAAAAAGTACTTCAGTTTCTCCCTCCAGAAACACGATGGATTACCATTCAGCATAAATCAGACGACACTAGAACCATTGAAATAGACTATGAACACGGATCCTGAATTATTAAAAAAACTTATTCAAAAAGGCAATCTTCTTCCGCAAGAAGAAATGCTAGAAGTCAAAAGGAAAAAAGGCAGTTTACATATTGGTATTCCAAAAGAAACCTCCTTTCAAGAAAGACGCGTAGCCTTAGTCCCCGAAACGGTATCCTTACTTGTAGCTAATGGTCATCATGTAAAAATTGAATCAAAAGCTGGAGATGGTGCAAATTTCAGTGATCAAGAGTATAGTGAGGCAGGAGCCGAAATATGCCAAGGTCCTAAAGAGATTTATGAATGTAATATTGTATTCAAGGTAACCCCACCTTCGGACAATGAAGTTGATTTGATGCCTGGAAATCAAACCCTAATTTCTGCACTTCAAATCTCAATACAACCTAAAGAAGTTCTTACAAAATTGATCAGAAAGAAAATCACTGCAATAGCATGGGATTATATCCGGGATGAAGAAGGTGTCTTTTCATTAGTGAGAACTGTAGGAGAAATAGCAGGCACGACCAGTATTCTCATTGCGGGTGAATTAATTTCCTCCTTTTCATCAGGAAAAGGAATGATGCTTGGTGGCCTAGCAGGTGTGCAACCCACTGAAGTAGTCATTATCGGTGCTGGAACCGTTGGGGAATTTGCGACAAGAGCCGCGCTGGGACTGGGCGCATCCGTTAAAGTTTTTGACAACCGTCTTTCCAAACTAAGAAGACTACAAAATGATATTGGTCAAAGAGTTTACACCTCTATTATTCAACCAAAAGTATTAGCAAAAGCAATTAGACGAGCAGATATTGTTATTGGAGCGTTGAGGTCATCTGTTGGAAAAACACCTTGTGTTGTTACAGAAATGATGATTCAGGATATGAAATCTGGTTCAGTAATCGTAGATGTGAGTATTGACCAAGGAGGTTGTTTTGAAACTTCCAGAGTAACCAACCATGATGACCCCACCTATATCAAGCACGGTGTCACACATTATTGTGTTCCTAACATTGCTTCGAGAGTTTCAAGGACGGCTTCATTTGCAATTTCCAATATCTTCTCCCCTTTATTACTAGAAATGGGTGAGCGCGGCGGAGTGGTCGAGCTCATACGCTCGGACAATGGTTTTAGAAATGGCGTATACATCTATAAAGGAATCCTGACCAATGAAGTGCTGGGAAAAGTTTTTGACTTGAACTACAAGGATATAAATCTAATTCTACCTGGAATTTAATGCCTACCATAGTACCACTAAATCTTCCTAAAACTAATTTAAAGCTAACAAAAACAGACGAACAGCTATTCGTAAACTGCTTGGTCCGCAAGAAGAAAATAGTACTTACGCCCGAGGAATGGGTAAGGCAACATTTTATCAGTTTTTTTATAGAAAAACTATGCTATCCAAAAGGCCTGCTAACTATTGAAAAAAAAATCCAATACGGAGATTTAGAAAAAAGATGGGATTTAGCAGTCTTTACTCCAGACCAAAATTGTTTTTTACTTCTGGAGTGCAAGGCGCCATCCATTTCCATCACCAAAAGTGTCTTTGAGCAGTCTTTGGCCTACTACAAAGGCCTGCAAGCGGACTACCTTGTATTAAGTAATGGTATCGATCACATAATTTTTGGTAAAGACAAAGTAAAACAAGAATTTAAATCATTAAATGACTTTCCTGAATACCCTAGTTTTGCATAAATGAATAGTCACCGGATTTCATTTTATGATATTCCCTGACAAGAAATGCCAACTGAATTCGCATCGTATCCATAGCATCTTCTGTTTCTTGAGTAATCTCTTTTTTGCGCAACCTGAATTGGAGCTTCATATGCATCGCATGAATTAAGACCTCAACATCATGGGGGTTCTTCATCGAAGCTTTGATTCGAAATTCGGAAATGAAACCCAAGGAATCATTACAAAGCTGCTTGTACTTGCTTTCCCCTTTTAATGATGTCATCGTATTATGTAAGAAAACGAGTTCTTTAAGAACTTCCATAACCCGATCTAAATGGCCTTTCTTTTCAAGGTTAGAACGCTTCATTTCTTTGATGATATCTTCATACCATTTTCTATATTGAATTTCAAAAGAGCTATCCGGGAGATTCGGTTTTACCACTGAATCCATAATTTGATCAATATCAAAATGGAGTGCACGAACAATGTCTTCAATTTGAAATAGATATAGAACATATTCCGCTATGTTCTCCTGCTGTTTTTTCTGTGCAACTAACATATCTAGAGTTCTTCTTCGATGGATTTCTGTTCCTTGTTCAGGTATTCTATAAAAGAACGTGTGACATCCATACTTTGATTTACATAATTGATTTGTCCACCATCGGCATACCCCATAAGCAAGTCAATGCCATTGGCCTCACTAAATTTCTTTCCAAATGACTTTACCTTGTTATTAATCGCTGTCAACTTTTTCATTACTTCCGCCTCTAGCTTTGCGCCCTCTCTTTGTTGATATTGTACAATATCAGCCTCCATTTGTTGGGCTTTTTGTTGCACCTTCATCATCTCATTCTCCGACAAAAATCCTTGCTGTGCCTCTGCTCCTTTTTTGGTAACAAAATTCTCATAAACTTTAGACATTCGTTGCAGTTCATTTTGAAATGTTAGATTTTTACGACTTACTTCTTCATCAATTTCTTTATAGTAAGTAAAGCCTTCTTTTAAACTGTCATTAAAATAAAAAGCGATTACCAGTCCACTGGTGTCCTTTGCAAGAACACCTACAGGTTCAGATTTAGCAGGGAGGGGCGCATCTTGAGAATCGTTCGAGCAGGAAACTGTCAAACCTATAAAAAAGATATAAATAATGTTTTTCATTTTGAAATAGAATTAAAGGAAGAGGTGAAATCTTCTCTCATGGTTATAAAGCGTTTGAGGCAGTTACTAAGGAATTCAGAAGAATTTACCAATGTTTCAAATTCCTCTTGACCATAATTTTCAGACTCAGGAATCTTAAATATTTGTTCATAATGATCTAAAGAAATTTTTAGAATCATCTTTTGATTGTATTGATGGAGCTCAATCAAATATCTATCGTGCGGAATTCTTTTTATAAGTCTCATAAATTCCTGCAAATGTAAGGAATATACCTCAACATCTCCTTCGAATTGCGACATTTGAAACTTGAATTTAATACTTGACGCTGGTGATTTACTTATTTCGAAGCTCATTTCACATCGGGGAATTTAATCGTTCAATTGTTTTTATTGAAACGCTTGAAATATTTATATAAAAATATATATCAAATTCAAATTCTTATCAATTGTAATACTGTTGTTAATACCCCATAGATCCAATGACTTGATTTTGAGCCTATTTTGTTCAAAAAATGCTACTAATACTGGCATCATGGAACAAAAACTTGAATAATTAGAAGGGTTCCTTATGTGCTCAATCACATAATTTCAGTCTAACTCTTAGGCGAAAATCAAACTTATGCAGTTACCTGTTAAGTATTTGTGAAAAATAATTAATAACTATTTCAAATATTTATCCTAATTTCGGACTCTAATTGAATTGCAAAGTCAGTATTGATTAAATTTTTATGACAAGTATTTTTGTTGCCAAGTTAGATTTTGGTGTTTCTAAAGAACAATTAACCGAATTGTTTGCTGAGTACGGGGAAGTAAGTAAAGTACATTTACCTACTGACAAAGACACGGGTAAGCCAAGAGGTTTTGCCTTTGTGGAAATGTCTAAAGACGAAGAAGCTACCAAAGCTATTGATGCTTTAGACGGATTTGAAATTAATCGAAGAAGGATTGCTGTTAAAGTTGCAGAAAATCGCAATGACAAACCAAGACCCAGCGGAACCAGAGATAGCAGACCACCACAAGGCTCATCAACTGAAAGCACAGATTCAAGTTCTTCATCAAGCCCGTCCGATGATTCTAGAAAAAAATCTTTTAAAGGCAAAACTAAAGGCTTTGATTCAGATCAAGGAGGGTCAAAAAAGACAAAGAAAATGACCGCTCATAAAAAAAGTGGTAAAAATTTCCAATTCTTTGATGACGACGAACCCATCGAAGGTGGTCTTTTTTCTTTTGATTCAGACGAGGATTGATTTCGGTCCACATTACCTATTATCACCTGTCCTAAGTTTACCTACTTTTGTAAGGAGTTATGGAACAAAACTACGCCTCATATTTAAGCCACCCCGTCTTTAGGGTGATTTCGGCAGAGCTTAAATCATCTGATGAGAAAGCATTTGTAATTGGAGGTTTTGTTCGTGATCTTATTATAGGAAACAAATCAAAAGATATAGACATTGTTGTTCAGGGTGACGGAACCGCATTCGCTGAAAGAATAGCTAAAATCCTCAGAGTTAAAAAAGTCTCAGTTTTTAAGAATTATGGTACGGCTCATTTTAAATACAAAGACATTGATGTCGAGTTTGTAGGAGCTAGAAAAGAATCGTACTCCCCAGACTCTAGAAACCCTGAGGTGAAACCTGGAACGTTGAAAGACGATCAATACAGGAGAGACTTTACAATAAACGCATTGGCTATTGATCTCCATCCTGAAAACTTAGGAGAATTGATTGATCCATTTAATGGCCTAGGGGACTTAGATAAAGGAATCATCAAAACACCTTTAGATCCAAACATTACTTTCCAAGATGATCCTCTTCGCATGCTTAGAGCCATCAGATTTGCGACTAGACTTTCTTTTAAGCTAGATATAGATTGCTTGCGTTCTATCAAAAGTCAGTCAGAACGCATCAAAATTATTTCTAGAGAGCGAATCACAGAAGAGCTCAATAAAATCATTTTATGCGACGAACCGTCCAGGGGGTTTAAACTTTTAAAATCAACAAACTTACTGGATTTTGTTTTCCCGGAGTTACTGAACTTATCTGGTATAGAAACGATCAATGGAAAAAGTCACAAAGATAATTTCATTCACACTCTTCAGGTTCTAGATAATATATCATTGAGTACCGAATCCCTATGGCTCAGGTGGGCCGCCATAATGCATGACATTGCAAAGCCCGCGACAAAAAGATTTGACAAGAAGATCGGATGGACATTTCACGGTCATGAAGAATTAGGCTCCAAAATGGTTCCACGTATTTTCACCAAACACAGATTACCTTTGGATTCTAAGATGAAATATGTCCAAAAGCTAGTAAAACTGCACCTCCGTCCTATTGCGCTTGTAAAAGGTAATGTGACAGATACCGCTGTAAGGAGGTTAATAAATGAAGCAGGTGACGATATTGAAGACCTAATGAAACTTTGTAACGCAGACATTACTTCTAAGAATGAATTTAAAGTGAAAAAGTACAGAGACAACTTTAAAATCGTATCCAATAAGCTACAGGAAGTTGAAGAGAAAGATAAAATTAGAAATTTCCAACCCCCTGTAAACGGGGAAGAAATAATGAAAACATTTAACATAGGTCCTTGTTATGAAATAGGGGTCATAAAGAGTAAAATAAAAGAAGCTATTTTAGAAGGAGATATTGAAAACTCTGAGGATCAGGCAAGGAAACTTATGCTCCAATATGGTGAAGAACTCGGCTTAAAAAAGACCGAAATTAAAAATTGAATACGTCCAAATAACAAAAAATTATGGCAGGTATAAAATTTAGGGTATTACTAGATACGAGTCAAAAAGAAGAAGTGTTTTGTGACATTCTTTTATCCATCGATGATGATTTCGAAGCCTTATTCAATGCCATTATCGAAGCCTACCAATTCAAAGGAAACCAGATGGCGAGTTTTTATGTCTCCAATGAAACCTGGGACAAAGGAGAAGAGATCAGCCTAATGGATGTTAGCTTTGGCGAGCCTGAATCTCAAAAAATAATGTCTTCCACCACGATTAGAGACATCATTGAAGATCCTAACCAAAAATTAATTTTGGTCTATGACTTCTTAAAAATGTGGATTTTTCTTATTGAGTGTATAGGTATTCAAGAGGAAACACCTGAAAAACCAACCCTTCTTTTATCTATAGGTAAAAAACCAAAGGAAGATTCAAAAGAGCTTGATGAAGACTTACAAATGCCGGCAGATGAAAACTCCGAAGAGGAGGAAGACGAATATGGATTCCAAGATTTTGAAGATGGATTTTCGGAAGAGGATTTGAACCCTTATACCTAATTAAATAATGGACGATACTTCAACAAATGACCCATTCGGAAATGCTATTCTAGAGTTTGCAAAAAAGAAAAAACCCAGGGTCATTCGTGTTTCTTCAGATTTATGTGACGATGATGAGCTGCCGGTTGAATATCTCTTTAGAAGTCATTCAGAAATGCCTCCTGTTGAAAAAAAAGCCATCGAATTATGTAAAGGAAAAATTTTAGATGCAGGTGCAGGAGCAGGAACTCACCTAAAAATCCTCATTGAAAAAGGGCATGATGTTACGGGGCTTGATGTCTCTCCAGGTGCGATTAAATATTTAAAGATTCAAAATATACCCTGTGAATTAGTGCGGCTTCAAGAATACAAGACTCAAGAAAAATACGATACTATTCTTTTATTGATGAATGGGATCGGAATTAGTGAAAAGTTATCGAAGCTTCAAGGTTTTCTTGCACAGTGCAAATCTCTTTTAGCCGAAGAGGGTCAAATATTACTTGATTCCACAGATATAAAATATCTGTATAAAGAAGATGATTCCAGTATTTGGATTGATTTAAACAGCTCTTATTATGGTGAATTTCAATTTCAAATGCACTACAATTCTGAAAGCGGCCCTTTGTTCAATTGGTTATATATCGACTTTGAGACCTTAAAAGAGCATGCCAAAAAAATAGGACTATCCTGTGAACAGGTTTTTAAAGATGAAAACCACTATCTAGCTAAACTCGTATAATGAATCGCCTCCTATTATACTTATTTATACATATCAGCGCCATCGGTGCCACTCAAAACAATACCTTATGCTACGAAATTAGTCATCCAAGTAAGAGTAAACATAATTCATACCTATTTGGCACGATGCACGTTATGGATGCTGACCACTTTTTCTTCCCAAAGAAAATCACAAAGCTTTTGAAGAAAACTGAGGTACTTTGCATAGAAATAAAAGACCTAGGAAATAAATCATTAGATGCCAATCAATTATTTGACAGCAATAAATTACTGAATGAAAACTGTTCATCCTCCCAATGGGATCGTCTAACAACCTGGGCTGAAAAAACACTGCTCATGAATGCAGAACAATTTGAAGCCAATTTTAATCATGCCAAGCCTTTCTTAGTCTTGCAATTCATTATGTCCGCTAGTTTACCTGCTGTGCATAAATCACATGAAATAGAACTGGAAAAATTGGCACATCTAAATGAAATTCAAGTGCTACAACTTGAAAGTGTAGAGGCTCAATTACAACTTTTCGATACCATACCCTATAAGGGGCAAATGGATATGATCTTTAATGAGTTAAAAAACAATAAGACGGGTAAAGAAGATTTTGAGAAAATGCAAAACACGTATTCGAAACAAAGTCTAGATTCACTTTGTCTTCTAACAGATGACAAGTTATTCGAGGCCTATAGGGATGTCTTTTTAGACGATCGGAATATGAAATGGATTCCAAAAATGGAAACGATGATGAAAGACCAAAAAGTTTTTTTTGCTTTTGGAGCAGCACATCTATGCGGATGCAACGGTATTCTAAATTTACTTTTGGCGCAAGGTTATCAAATTACACCTATAAAATTATGAGAACTTTTTTTTTAATGACCGCATTGACAACGCTTTTTTTTTCATGCCAAACCTATACGGAAAATGATCTTAATGAATTTGAAGCCAAAATAAAAGCATGGGCAACAAAAAAAGATATTGTGTTTGAGCGCACAGACTCAGGCTTGTATTACCACTATTTAAAAGAAGGAACTGGCCCCAAAGTAAAATATACTGACAGTGTCAGTGTTTTATTTAAGGGAAAACTCCTAAATGGGACTTTATTCGAAATGGAAAAAGAACCTATAACCTTCGCTGTTAAGGATATGATAGGTGGATGGAAAGAAGGCCTTATGCTAAGTGAAAAAGGAAGCCAAATTCAAATTATTGTGCCACCTCAATTGGGATATGGCAATCATAAACTGGATAAAATCCCTTCAAACTCTATACTTTTCTACGAAATTGAAATTGTTGGGATAAAATAAAAGCGAATTGCACTTTCTTTCACTTCCATTGCTTATTTTTGAACTCAAAATTAAGAGTACATGAGCGTTCTAGTTAACAAAGATTCAAAAATTATTGTTCAAGGGTTTACAGGAAGTGAAGGCACTTTCCATGCAGGTCAAATGTTAGAATATGGTTCAAACGTTGTCGGTGGAGTCACCCCTGGAAAGGGAGGTCAAACGCATCTAGAAAAACCAGTATTTAATTCTGTTTCTGAAGCCGTTCAGCGCACGGGATCTGATGTCTCTATTATATTTGTTCCACCAGCATTTGCTGCAGATGCTATTATGGAAGCTGCTGAAGCAGGTATCAAAGTAATCGTATGCATCACTGAAGGAATTCCTGTAAACGATATGGTAAAAGCCAAGGCTTATATTGCAAAATATGATTGTCGCTTGATTGGACCTAACTGCCCTGGAGTGATTACAGCTGACGAAGCCAAAGTAGGAATCATGCCTGGGTTTGTGTTCAAAAAAGGTACAGTTGGTATTGTTTCTAAATCTGGAACCCTAACATATGAAGCTGCTGATCAGGTAGTTAAAACCGGCTTAGGAATTACGACTGCGATTGGTATTGGTGGTGATCCGATTATTGGAACAACGACTAAAGAAGCCGTAGAACTTCTTATGAATGACCCTGAAACCAAAGGGATTGTTATGATTGGAGAAATTGGTGGTAATCTCGAAGCGGATGCCGCAAAATGGATAAAAGAGCATGGAACCAAGCCTGTAGTTGGTTTTATAGCAGGAGAAACGGCACCAAAAGGTAGAACAATGGGTCATGCAGGAGCAATTGTAGGTGGTACAGAAGATACTGCAGAAGCGAAAAAAAGAATCATGAGAGAATGTGGCATTCATGTCGTTGACTCACCTGCACAAATTGGCTCTAAAATGTTTGAAGTATTAGGAAGCTAAAATAGTAGTCAATTCCAAAAATCCCAGGTCAAACCAACTCTTAAAGTTAATTCAGGAAGATAAATCCCATCTATATATTGCCAACTGGTGCTGTTCCAAAAATACCCGATATTACTGAACTTTACAAAAAATCGAAAAGTTTCAATTTTCACAGCCACCATTGCACCCATATTAAATAAGCCTTTTTGAGAATCCGTAGTTGATATATTCAACAAATTATATTGCCCCATATTCTCGATAATAGGAATGACACTTGTTCTTGAATTCAAATTATAAGTCAATCCGAATGTCGCCTTTAGCCTTTTAGCCTTAAAAATACCAACACTTGTTATAATTGAACCATCCAGCTGGTGACGAGGAACAATCAATCTTTCAGTATTTGTCAAAGAAAACCTATAAACCTGACGCCAACTAAATTTTTTATGGTTGATACTAGACTTGATATATGCCTGCTGAATCACACTTGAGCTTAGCTCCGTTGAATTAGACCAATTTAATTGAGTCATATCGTACATGTAAACACCTCTATTAACATGAAGGGCATAACCAGTGGCAATCTTGTACATAGGTCTTTTAAAGACCAATTCCAATGCTTGTTTCGAATGCGTTTGAAGTGCTAGATCGGTATTGGAATAAAAAACATTATTTGAGCTATAATAACGCTGGTAAACTTCAGGCAACTTTTGACCTAATTCACTTAATAACAAAACAGTAAAAGCTCCATTTTTATATCGGAGATCATTCTTAACTTCCCAAGTGTGTGAAGCCCCTATCGTATTGAATTTACTTTTGTGTTTTAATCTAAACTTTTCTTTTGAAAATTCTAATTCCTGTAATAAATCTAATTCGAAGGTATCACGAAAAAGATTCATGTTCCGATAATTCCAATATGCCGAGGAAACCCCTAATGAATAGTTCAAAATTGAATTCTTAAAATAGACAAGACTTGTGTTATTGAAACGACCAAATTGGTACTGGTCCGTAGTATTTAGGGTGTCGAAATAAACATTTGTATACAATCCACTCAAAGTATCTTGCTCAGAAAACAACCTGTTATTCCCGTCAACAATTGATTCATGTGTAATACCTATTGTATATTTTTCGCGATTGATTAATCGCAAGTACCCCACTATTCCTACCCCAAAATACTTTAACTCAGAATTACAATTGGATTTATTTACCGGAACCAATAAAGGGGCAAAAACCTCCAAAAGTGATGCGTCTACGACACCACCACTCCATTGACGTGCAATTTTAGAGGTACGACCGGTTATTGATACGCCATAGTTCTCTCGTTTTTTAGAAATACCGAAATCTAAATTTGTTTGGCTAAATGATGTATTGCGAAAAAAACCTCCAGACTTCATAGTTGAGATTGCAGTATTCAGAACCCAATCCCCCCTAAAAACTTGTTGGTATTCAAATCCTAATTTTTGAGCGCCTTGCGTTCCGAAAAAATAGCTGAAGCCAATGTGCGGTAAAGGGCTCACTAATTGCGGGCTCTTGGACATGCGAAAGGCATGAATTTTTGAACCTCCTGGATTAAACGCTTCTAATGAGAGGTATGAAGAACGACTATTTGTTATCAGAAAAGATGCATCAAAGAAGCTCGTGGCATTATCTATATCATTGATTGCTCCTTCTATACGATAATCACTCTTTAGTGAATCATATGGCGTAGCGTAAAAATTTATTTGAGTAATACCGATGAACGGAATAATGAAAATTAAGATAATGAAAAAGACCTTCATACCAAACAAACTTAATAAAAAAAGGGGCACAATGGCCCCTTTAAAAAATTGTATAGAGATGCTTATATCCCGTTCACAAATACTTGTAACCCTGACTTAAGGTTTGAAGCTTTGTTATCGTGAATAACATTTTTCTTAGCTAACTTGTCAATCATATTGAATACGCTCGGTGCTAATTTCTCAGCATCTTTTTTGGATTCAGTCTCTCTTAAGACCTTAATCGCATTACGAGTTGTCTTGTGTTGGTATTTGTTTAACACCCTTCTTTTTTCAGTGGAACGAATCCTTTTGATTGCTGATTTATGATTTGCCATATTCTATATTTAATTTCGTTATTACTATTTACTGTAGCCCATAGGAGAATCGAACTCCTGTTACCAGGATGAAAACCT
>TARA_B110000285_G_scaffold127945_1_pt1 | contig 33084 bp, 20 predicted proteins | sample TARA_B110000285 | Tara Oceans TARA_B110000285 (sample SAMEA4397756) | marine metagenome | biome: Polar Biome; feature: [SRF] surface water layer (ENVO:00010504); material: water (ENVO:00002006), including particulate matter (ENVO:01000060) such as... | depth 5 m
ATTTATTAGGTTTTGGCCCCATGAGAAATTCCACAATATACGTAAATACGTAAAAGGGACCGCATTACGAGTAAAACTGACCGTGTCGTGCCAAAGTCATCAAATGAATCTAGCTGAATACCTGTCGTCGCAAACCTTGAATCACAGCGAGGTCGCCCCAATTCGAGCCACGCATCGTATTGACCTTCGGCAGATGCTTACGCCCACGCTCCATTTGCCACACAGCAGTGAAGCCGCGCACAAACTCAGCTGAACCGAGAATCGCACCATCCGTAAAATAACGCACCCGGCAGCGCAGCATGACTGCCTTCGGCAAGTCCCCATCTTCCTGCTCCAGCACCTGCAACGCACGCTGACGCGTCATTTCAGGCAGGCCAGACCCGGCAGCGTACTGACCAAAGATCAGCAAGCGATGAGCGCGCAAAGCCGAGTCGATACGCTTGGCACCATGATCACTCCAAATATGGATCAAGCCTCTCTTCGCCTCCACCACTCCAGCCACCGCCTCAGCATAGCCACAGAACCGGTAATCTTTCGGATCCTCCACCAGTCCCGCCCGCACGGGGTTTAAGTCAATATAAGCCGCCATCGTTTGCAGCGCATTCCCGCGCCCCTCCACTAAAACCGACTTAAAGCGCTCCGCCCACAAGGTGCCATAGCGCTGATGCGAGCGATTATACCACACTGAGAAGCGCTGTTTCACAGCTTTCATGAACTGCGAGACATCCGACATCCTCGCCAGCAATTGACGCCGAATCACTTCAGCCTCCTCACCGCCAGCTTGAAGCCGAGCCTCCAGCAGCGCCACAGAAGCTGCCTGATATTTCGTGGGCTTCGGGTAGAGCACCTGATAGCGACGCATTAATTCTCGGTCTGAAACCGCAACACCATCCAGTACTTGCACCAGCACATGGAAGTGATTCGACATGATGCAGTATGTGAGCAACTCCACCCCACTGAAATCCGCAACCTGACGGATCATCTTCCGCAGTATTTCCTTCTCCCGGTCTTTAAAGAGCATTTCTCCATTCACCGTGCGGGTCATGCAATGATAGACCGCATCACGACCACTCACCTTCATCCGTCGCATTCTCATAAAACACAACGAAATCAACTTCTATAAAAAGTCCAACCGCGCAGCTGTTTTCAGCCTGTCCCTTGTCCCTCTTGTCCCTTGTCCCTCTTAAGAACCCGTTCAGTATCGCAGGGCCATGCATGCCACCTTCAACAATGACTAGTCTCGTGGGCACTCCATTTTTTTTACAAGCTTCGTGGTAACGCTTTGAATTCTCTGGTTTCACCGCGTCATCAGCCGTTTCATGCGCTAAGAATGCGGGTGGCGTCTGCTGATCCACCTGCTCATCATTGGAAAGCTTGGCCCGTAATGCTTCAGAAGAACACGCAGCATTAGTAACGCTTATTTAACACTTCACCATACGCTCGCTGCGCGCAAAGGAACCGACCTTCAACTGCAGGTCACGAGCGCATTACAAATGCAACGCGACTATCGCTTAAGCTGCTCCGCAAAAAACTGAAATGTTTTCGCAAGATGCTCCTGCCAATACGGCCACTCATGCCCGCCCGGATGTTCCGCATATTCAAACGACACACCCGCCTCGGTTAAAGCATGCGCCAACGCGCGGTTGTGCTCGATCAGCAGATCATCGACCCCGCAATCGAACCGGAACGGCCGCAAGGACTCGCGCTGCCCCAGCATCGTCGCCAATACGGATTGCGCATCAGGATCATGACGATACGCGGATAAATCCTCCTCTACAAACAGCGCCAATTGCTCGACCGCGGTGATCGATGAATGCCCGGCAAATGCGGTAAAGCGCTGAGGATACTTTGCCCCGATGCGCAGCGCACCGAAGCCCCCCATTGATAGGCCTGCGATACAATGCGGCGCGCCCAGTGCATTGCCTGTCGCCACATGCACCGCCTGCGGCACGTCCTCCACGATCCATTGCTCAAAATCCTGACTGATATGCGGCACATAGCCACTGCCGTCGCCCCACAGCCCATCCGAGGGCATCGCCACAATCATCGGTTCAATGGCCCCCTCGTCGATCAGACGCTGCAAGGTCACATGTGCCTGCCCCTTCAAGGCCCAGCCCCAATGGCTGCCATACACACCATGCAGCAGAATGACGACCGGCACATTGGCACGGCCCTTCGCCTGATCAGGCACATACAGAGTCAAATCCGCACGGCCTTTCAACGCCGGACTCTTGACCGTCATCATTTGCAGTGTGCCCACCGAGGTCGGCACAGTCGCCACATCAGTGGTGCGAAAATAGTTCTGTTCTGAATCTCCCATTACTTTAAACCTAGTTCCTTATTCAGGATCAAATACGATCACACCCTTCGCATTGCGACCGGCCAGCATATCGTCCAGTGCATCCTGCAAATGTTCCAGTGGATACTTGCGCGTAATCATTTCATCGAGTTGCAACAAGCCGCGCGCATACAGATTCAGCAGCTTTGGAAAGTCCTGCTCGGGCTTTGATTTCCCATAGAGCGGATTCAGATACAGCTTATCCCATTCAAACAAGTTCATATCGATTTCGATCGGCTGCTCAATCCCCGACACTTGCACCGCCATACCGGCATTGCGCACCATCGCCAGCGGCGCAGCTCCCAACGAAGGAATACCGGTGCACTCAAACGAATAATCCGCGCCGCGCCCAGCACACATCGCCTTCACGGTTTCAGCCGCCTGTAGCAGGCCGACATCGTCGCGCGAAGCTAGCACCGTATGGGTCGCACCAAACTGCACGGCCATCTCCAGACGCTGTGGATTGACATCGACGGCGATGATCTGTCCCGCACCGGAAATACGTGCGCCTTGAATCACATTGAGCCCAACGCCGCCGGTGCCGAGCACCACCGCACTACTACCGGGCTCGAGCTTAGCCGCATTCACCACAGAGCCATAGCCGGTCATCACCCCGCAGCCCAAAATACAGGCCGAGCTAAGCGGAATATCCACCGTAATTGGAATGACTGCCTCTTTGCGCACCACGGTATGCGTGCTCATGGTGCCGAGATGGAAGGAGCGCTTCAGCCCTGCCCCCCGCCACTGCGTTGCACCCCAATGCGCCATGCCATGATCCGGCACACCCGTGACCGGCGAGTAAGTCTCGCAGATATTTTGATTACCGATCTGACACTGGTAACAGCACTTGCAAGGGATCGCCCAGTTGAGCAACACACGGTCACCGACCGCGACATGCGTCACGCCCTCGCCGATCGCTTCGACGACGCCCGCGCCCTCATGCCCGAGCACAAAGGGACTGCCCCATTTTAAAGAATCATAATCCGTGTGACACACGCCGGAGGCTTTGATCGCCACCAACACTTCGCCCGCCTTAGGCGAATGCACGGTTATTGTTTCGATGGTGAACGAGCCCTTACCATCGGCGACTGCTGCTTTTGCTTCAATCATGATCTATGCTTCTAAGGTGATGGAACTGGTCGGCTTGCAACTACATGGTAAACAGCAGCCCTCATCCGGTGTAATTTCGGTCGGATGGTTGTAGCCAACCGCTCCCTGTTTCAACGGCGTCATGCAGGTGCCGCAATCGCCATACAGGCAACCGGCACTGATCGACACCCCTTTGGCCTCAGCAAATTCCAACAAACACTTATAGCGCGGATCCCAAGTATGCGTCACACCATTGCGGGCAAAATTCACTTCGATCACATCGCTGGCTGCGTCTTCGGCAGCAGCAGCAGCGCCATCCGTCTCACTCTGCTCGATCAAATGGCTCGCCGTCGCAGGCCCGAATGACTCGGTAAAGATTTGCGCCTCAGCCACGCCCCACGCGGCAAGATCCCCAGTCAACGCATCCATCATCGGTCGCGGTCCGCAAATGTAGTAACGGTAACGATTATGCGACAACACACGCTTGAATAAATCCACACTCACTCGCTCGGCATAATCATAATCACTGCCCTGCACATCCGCGGCAGTCGATTCATCGTAACAGACATTGAGCTGAATCGATGGAAAGTCGCGCACCAGCGCGGCAAACTCATCTTTGAACGGATGATCCTCGCGGTTACGCATGCCGAGAAAGACACGCACTTCACGGTAGCTATTGCCCTCCGCAGCAATCGCCTGAGCCATGGCAAGAATCGGCGTAATTCCGATGCCGCCGCCAATCAGCACCACGGCATCTTCGTCCGCCGCTTCGAGCGTAAAGTCGCCCATCGACCCCTTTGCCTGTAAGCGATCGCCGACCTTCACATGCTGATGCAGGTAAGTCGAACCAGCCCCATCCGGCGCAGTGGCCTCGCGGCCCACTTCGTGCTTCACCGTAATCCGATACGCCCCACCCGAACGATAACAGTCCGAGAGTGTATAGAAGCGCATCATCTTCAGGTCTGGCTCCGCCGGATCGACGGGCAGGCTGAACAACAGATGCTGCCCCGGCGCGTAGGCCTCGATCGCGCTGCCATCGGCCGGGCGCAAATAGAACGACTTGGTATTCCAACTCTCGTCGACGATACGCTCAACGCGCAAATTTTGATAACTGTCTTTCATGAGGATTCTGTATTTAGTTAATAACTACACCTTGGCCGTAGGTAAGTCCGGTGCGCTGGTGTCATAAAACTCATCGTAAGCCAATACATGCGCATCTGGCTCGACCCCCCAATGCTCACAGGCGGCGGTATACAGATCCGGCCACCAGTTGCGGTGCTCGGTCAGTCCCGCTTCCTTATAGGCCGAAACGCGCTGTAAAAATCCACGATAGACACACTGCTGACCATACTCAACGGCCTCTGCTTGAGTGCCGAAGCCCTTCACGAACCAGTCGCGACCGATCTTGGCATGCAGGATCTCATCCGCCCAATCATAGTCCTGGATCAACTCGCTGACGCGGTCGGTCGATGCCACCGCCAGCTCCCACTCCTTCTCCTTGCCAGTCTCCTTCCCCATCAGGCCCTGCTCAATGCTGAATAAAATCGCATGGCGCTCATCAGGCTTGAGTCCTGTATTTAATTCCAATGACCAGGTGAAGTTGATCGGGATTTGCGTCCAATCGATACCATTCACCACGAAGCCGATCTCCCCCATCATCGCATGGCGGGCTTCGTCCCAGAGCTGACGCGTCATATCGACATAATAGCCCAAAGGCTTACCTTCCGTTTCAGTAATAATCGACGACATCATTTCCGGCACATCGATTTCACGCAGGCGCTTAAAGGACATCATCAATGTTTTCGGCCGCACCGGCATATCGTCCCGAAACATAAAGGCTTCCGGATTCACGCCCATATTATAACTGTCGCGGAAACGTTCATCACGTTGTGGCTTGCCGTCATACACATACGGCGTCGCAGAAAACTGCGCTGCCAATGCATGTTCGGTTTTCGCTTCGGTGCCGGTAAAGCTACCGAAATTAGCCACTGACTGATCCAATAATTCAAGCCAATCCGCATGCTTTGCCCGGGCCGCATCATCGACCAGACAAGCGATCGCCTGCTGACCATACGCTTCGACATCTTCAAGCTCCACCAACAGATGGCGCAACTTTCGATAAGTCGGATGCTCATACAAACGATTTGTCACTTCGAGCTGGTCACGCACTGCCGCAACTAATTGCGGAATCGCTTTCTCATACAATCCCAACACCAAGGCCTCGGTGTCGCCCGCATTTTGAATTTCATCAAAGAAAAAATCTAAGGCCTCATGTGGTGCCACATCCATCCCAAATGGGGGATGGCGCATCTCACGCACGCGTGCAAAAATGCCATCAACATGTTCGATGCAATAGTGACCATGCAGCGAAAACGTCATTTTAAGCTCATAAATTGGCATGGCCGCGAGGCGCGCAATAAAGATCGCATGCAAACGGCGCAGCGCCCAATGCGTATATTTTAAACGCCCCACTGCTTCCTCAACCGTGAGACCGCAATCAATCGCGCCCTCCATAGTGTGCAAGCCTGCAAGTGGTGGTAAGCCATGGTAGCCCTTATATTCAGAAATCGGAGTCGTGCTTTTAAATGATGTCATAAGTCGTCAATGGTTAAGGTTAAAACTGATGACAGTATACAGCAGTATTTATGACTTGCTCCGCCCGACTTAACTAATAATAATACTATTTTACCCAAATTATCCCTAAATCTCGAAGATAACGATTTTCTTTTAACATGAAACTGCAATTTGAGCAAATACGCCCACGCGCCCACGAGTCATTTTACGCCAGCCGCGGCGTCAGTGCTCAGTTCGAATGCCCCTACCACTTCCATCCCGAGCTGGAGCTCACTTACATCGAGCACGGCCACGGCACCCGTGTGATCGGTGGCCACCTCGCACACTTTGAAAGCGGCGACCTAATGCTGATCGGTTCCAATGTGCCGCACTGGTATAACAACAACCCATCCAACAGCACGGGCAAGGACTGGGCACGCTCGATCGTGCTGCAATTTCAGCCCAACTGCATCGGCGACGCCTTTCTTGGCATTCCAGAAACACGGCCCATACGCGAACTGTTCGAACGCGCCCAAAACGGCCTACACATTACCGGAGACACCAACCGCCGAGTCGTTGAACAGCTAACTCATCTGTCGCGACAATCTGGATACACACGCCTACTTAGCTTCCTCAGCATACTGGGAACGCTCACTCAAACCCCAGACGAGGTGCAAGCCCTGCCACAGAACAGCCACTCAGCACGGTTCGACCACACCGACGCAGCGCGCATGGATAAGGTCTTCCGCCACCTCAATGCCCACTCGCGCGAACCGATCAGCCTCGCAACCATCGCGCAACTCGCCGGCATGACGCCGCCGGCGTTCAGCCGCTTCTACAAGCAAAAGACCGACACCACCTTTCAACAAACCTTGATCGAAACCCGCCTGCTGGACGCCTGCCAGGAATTGATCACCACCAACCGCTCGATCAGCGAAATCTGCTTCGCCTGCGGCTTTAATAATTTATCCAACTTCAATCGCCAATTTAAGCGCAACAAAGAGCTCTCGCCCAAAGCTTTTCGCAATCAATGGAAAGCGAGTCAACTCCCCTGAGAGCGCGCACCGAGCTTGCTCGGGCCTGCCCCGCGTCCGACGACCGCCCGCGATGCAACCATGTGAGCATCCTAACGTAGCGCGGTGAAGTGCCCTGAGTTTGGTGGACGCGAGATTCTCTAATATTGTTGATGTATATTTAGTTATTGTGAATGCAAGCTGGTAAGCTTGCAGGGACTTCCCCCATGGGGAAAATTTTTTCGTCTTCGAATTGAGCCGGACTTTTATCCTAAAAAAATGAGTGGAACCGTTAATCAACGTTAATATGATCTCAGAATCACATGCCAGCAAATGACTGGTGTCTTCTCTGGAACTTTTGCACTGCTTTCGACTAGTCGCCATGTTGGCGTCTGGATTGATTAACGTAAATTAACGTCCATTAACGGTTAAGAAACCGAACCTAAGCCAACTGCCGATTCTAGGTTCAAGTGAACGTCCTGCTCGCTGCGGTTATAAAAGACGCCCTGGAATTCGGCAATGCCCTCGGCATCTACTAAGATCCGCTGCCCATCCTCGGACAGGCGAACCCACGGCGCATCCGCAGCCACGGCAATCGATTGTAAACAGAGCGGCGAAAAGCGGCCCGGTGGCCACGACATCTTAGCCATACTGATTCTTAAGTGCCTGTGCCGCGAGACGCTCCGCGACAGGGCGCTTATGCACTGGGTGGATGTATTTGATATCAATATTGGTGTCGTGGATCGCGACGATGCCCATGCCAGAGATTTCGTCCGCTTCCTGATACTGCGCCTTCCAGATGGTGTCACACAGTTTACTGTCGGCTGGATTGTTGCCACAGTTGTAATCGGTTATTTTTAGATTATGCTATTCTCCCTTGTGGAAATCGGCTTCGATGTCCTCCAGCGAACGACCAGCGGTTTCCGGCATCCACTTCCAGACCATGAAAATCTGCGGCACCAGAATCGCAGCGAAGATAAAGAACGTCACAGCAGGGCCGACGGCTTCGCGCAGGCTCGGAGTGAATTGACCAACAATCGTATCGGTCGCCCACATCGTCAGAATGACAATTGCCATGGCATGTGATCGAATATTGGTCGGGAAGATTTCTGATGCGAAGATGAACTTGATCGGGCCGAGCGAGAACGCGAAGAACGCGACGAAAGCACACATCAATACGATCAGCATGGTGTTGGCACCGCTATTAAAACTCGCACCGATGCCAGCCAAACAAGCGATGGCACCGATGGTGCCGAACTGCAGCAATTTGCGGCGGCCGACCTTGTCCACAAGAGCCATAGCGATTGTAGTGAAAATCATACTACAAAATCCGATCACGGCCATGCCGCTCAAGGCTCCGTCGGCCTTCAGGCCGGCGCTTTCCAGCATCGAGGTTCCGTAGTAGAACACCACATTGATGCCACTAAATTGGGCGAAAGCCGCCAGCAGCATAGCGATGATCAAAGGCTTGCGGTATTTTTTGCTGAACACATCGAGGAAGTTCGTCTTGGTGGCGCTTTCTTTGGCCACCGTCTGCTTGATCGTCTCGAGCTCCTTTTCCGCACCATTACGAAAGATACGGTTGAGCACCTTGCCCGCTTGCTCGTGACGCCCCACCTTGACTAGCCAACGCGGGCTCTCAGGCAGCAGCGCCGCCAACACGAGGAAAAACAGACCGGGAATCAACTCCGAGGCAAACATCGCACGCCAGGTTTCGTCGGCCAGAAACCATTTCATGAAGCTACCCTTAGCCGCGGTTTCGGCCACCGAGGCCGCCCATTGGTGCAGGAAGTAGTTATTCAACAGTGCGACCATAATGCCCAAGGTGATCGCAAATTGGAACATCGTGACCAAACGCCCTCGCAAGTGCGTCGGTGAAATCTCGGAAATATACAGCGGGCACACCATCGCGGAAATACCGACGCCGAGGCCACCCAACCAACGGGCAAACACAAGAAACTCAATATTCGTGGCCCATGCGCTACCCAATGCCGATAGCAGCATTAACACCGCAGCGAGTAACAGATTACGACTACGACCGAACTTGTCGCTCAACCAACCGGACAGACCCGAGCCGAACACCGCCCCCAATAGGCCAGAGCTTACGAAGAAGCCCTCCATCGCTGGCGACAGGGCGAACTGCAATTTCACCGAACTGATCGTGCCGGAAATGACAATCGCATCAAACCCCCAAAGGAGTCCTCCGAGCGCGGAGGCGATACAGATAAATACCAGAAAGGGTAAGTGAGGCTTATGGATTTCTGAATGTTTGGTTTCGTTTTGCATATTATACATCTTTGTTCACTAGTGCGCAGTTAAGGACAGGTTGAAGTTTTGTAGGTTGTTCATTTTATGGATCAGATCTGCTACGAGGCTGGAAGCGTCTATGTCTTCGACCGAGGATATCTCGATTTTGCCCGACTGTTTCGAATTCAAACCGCGCAGGCGCATTTTGTTATAAGGGCAAAACGAACTCTTCTTTAAATGGATCAAACAGAACCTGCGCATCAAAACATTCTTTCGGCACCAGCGAGAACGCAGTGCGAACGCAAATCTGGATCGCGATCTGCGTTTACTTGATGGTGGCTTGTCTCAATAAGGTTCATGGAATTAACGAAAGTCTAAGTAGAATATTGAAAATTTTGAGCGTGAACGCAACAATCAGGGCAACTGATCCGGCCAACTCAAACGAGCCTTAAACCCCGGGGCCTTCACCGCCTGCGTGCGCGCCGCAATCTGCTGGGGCTGAAAATTAGGAATCTGTCCTTCCGGCCAAAGCGGAACCCGTTCGCCAGCGCATGCCAAAACAGACAGCAACCAGCAACCACTCACAACTAATATTTGCTTCAGAAGAGCTCCGGCCAGGAGAGCCGTGAGCCTCGTTCTGATTCCAGTTTTCATATTGCTTGTGAGGGACGGGTATTGACTGATGGGCTAGCGACGCAGGGTTACAGGTCCGATCAAACCGGATGGATACAGGGTGTGTTCCCCGCCATTATGTGGCTTTCTGTAATAGCCTGTGATGTTCGACTTGGTTCTGCGCTGTGCTTCCGGGAGTTTACCGTCGCCGATCATTCGGTTAGGCCAGAGATTGACCACTTCGATGGTGAGTATGTTGACGCCGGGTTTGAGGGCTTTGCTGACATCGGTCTGCCACGGTGAGCACCAGACGACACCGAGATCGGTGCCGTTGAGTTTAACTGCGGCGGAGATATTCACCTTACCGAGATTGAGCCAGAGGGGGTTGCCGGATTTGATCAGTTTCTGATCCACTGAAAATTCGGTGTTATAGACGGCAGTTCCGCTGAAATGTTGCACGGCGGGCACCGAGTGTTTTGTCCAGTCTTGCAGGGTTTTGAATTTAAAAACTCCCTGGGCTTCCTGTCCGGTTAGACCATCCAGTGGGTAGAGCCATTCCTGGTCGAAACGAACGGTCCATGGGCCTTTGATTTCCTGGGTGGTGGCAAGTTTGGTAAAGTTCTGTCCCTCGGGTTTTTGTGTGACCGGTTTGCCGATCTGCTTACGGAAGACGATGAACATCGAGCCATGGGGTGCGAATTCGAGCGGCACGCTGGTGCGTCCGTCTTTGATGGTAAATTGCGACAGATCGCGTTGGCTTCCATCAACCGGGTTCCATAACTCGGGGGTGCGACCGGTCTGACGAAATGTCACCGTGGCTGTATCCGCGCTGTCATTTCTGTTCGCGAGGAAGTAAAAGTCGGCCTCCGGGGTGACGCGATGGATAAAATCGATAAAGGTGTCCGGCTGGCCGGCGACCTCGACGTCGGGTCCGATGCCCATGGTCTGGAGAACTTCACGAGGAGTTTTCCCATCGATTACACCCTTCTTACCATCGGTTTTACCCCAGAGTTTGGCGGCGATTTTTCTGATAGTGGCATCGGATGTCGGGTAGTTTTTCAGGCCGGGATCAGATTCGGGTCGTGGCCCGATGATCGTCGCCCCTTGGCTAACAAGTTTCTCGATTTTTTGGATCACCTCGACGGGCATGCGTTTGGATTCCGGCAGGACGAGAAGCTGGTAGCTCATGCCATCGGGCAGAACGATCCGGCCGTCTTTGACTGACGTTCTGGTGAGCAGCACCTCGGCGTTACAAAAATCAAAGTCATACCCCTTGCCTAGGCCGGCACCGGTGCGGCTGGGGTCGACTAGGTTCGGTGCGGAGTCGCCGTTATAATAAAGCGCGTCGGCGACAAACAAGCCACTTTGCAACATCGCCTGGGAGCGGTTGATGTAACTGATCCATGGCCCGGCGGCTTGGTCCCACCAAGTGACGTTCGGGTTGAAATGCGTGCCGGCTCCATATTCATAGCCGGGTTTGCCATCGACAGGGCGCTGGCAGGTGACGGTGTGGAACACGCAGTTGTTCATCCCCTCGCAAAATGCGCGGTCGAGGAAAAACTTGAGATTCTGTGGTGAGCCGTTCCAGTGGCCTCTGCCGGATGTAAATGCCTCGGCTGAGACGGTGCGTTTTCCGTAGATGTGGGCGGCAGATGCTGTTTGTTTCCCCACCATGTTCTGGCCTTTTTGGATGAACTCATTTCGCCAGAACTCACCCTGGGGGAAATCCACGCGCCCCAGGTTTTTGAGTGCATCCATACACATGGTGCCCGACCAGCTCGGGCCTGCGGACTCGCAGCGTGTCATCAGTCCGTTTTCGCGGCAGAGCTCGGTGAAGCGACCGTAGTGCTCATCGGCAAAACAATCGGCCACGGTCTTGCGGTAGTCGTGCAGGAACCGGTCGGAGATTTCTGCGCTGCCAACGATCCATCCACGGAAAACCGGTAAGTAAGGGGTGGGGTCGTAGCCTCGGTAGTGTTTGAAGCGTTTGAGCATGTTATCGGTCCAGTTCGGGTAGCCACACTCGAAACTGTCACTGACGAAGCCACGCAACGTTTTTCCGACCAACGGTCCTGCGTCGGCGATGAGGACTTTACCGACTTTTTCAAACATGAGTTCAACGCCTGCGCGGTCGAGGTAGTCGTTTTCCAGTCCGCCCTGGCCGGGCATCGGCACGCAAAGTTTCGCGCCGGTCATGCGGTGGCCGGTTCGCACGATCGTCCAATCTCCAGCGGGTACATCCCAGTCCAGTGAGCCGTCGGGTTTGAGTTTTGACGTGAGATCGATGACGTCTTTCGGGTTCACCGGATGATCATCCGGTGAGGATTTCCAAGTGCCCAGGGTCTGCGACATCACTTTTTCTGATGGGATAAAGCAATTGGCGTCGAGCCGGTTGCTCTTGGCGGGTAAATCGGCGCGGCGTGCGGGGCGCTTACCTTCGGGCACACCCTTTGGTGTGCGGAAAGCAACCACCGAATTATCCCGGTAGTCGACCTCCTCGATGGGCAGGTCGATGTAGTCTTTTACGCCGAATTGCGGGGGGGAATCATAACCGTCTTTCGGGTTGGGTAGCGGCAGTTTGCCTGAGAATTTCTGAGGCCCCTTGAGGGTGGTTTCGGATTGCAGGAACCACCGGCATGCCTTGTCCTTGGTGACCCACGGGCCACCCATGTTCCAGCCAGGGGCGAGGTTGACGTCCACCTTGATACCGACGCGATCGGCCTCGCGCAGTGCGTGTTTAAAAAGCTCCCGCCATTCGTCTGAAAGAAACGCGGGACCTTTGGCCGTCATGCGTCCTCCCCACTGGCCAGTACTCACAAGCAGCACGGCTCCCATGCCCTTGGCTCGAAACTCCTCCATGTCCCGGGTGATGGCTTCTTTATCGACATTGCCATTGAGCCACCACCAGTAGCCGGATGGCTTCACGGCATCGGGAGGTGATTGGAAATCCTTGCTTAGATTGGATGCCGGGGCTGCAGTGATGCTGGGAATTGCGGCAATATTAGTGCATAATGCGGAAGCCGTTAGGATGCCTAACTTTAATAGGATGGAGTTGTTGATCATGATTTGGATTGGGTTCCATCGTCTCATAATCCCCAAGATTTATTAGGTTTTGGCCCCATGAGAAATTCCAACTCACCGCCCTTTACAATATCACTGTGCAGAAGAACCGGTTTGTTCAACGCCTTGCCATTTAGGGTTGCGGACTGAATGTACTTATTCTCCTTAGACTGGTTTTTACAAGAAATCGTAAATTGAGCTTTTTTATAAGGCTGTCCGATATTGATCGTCACTTTATCCCACATAGGGCTGCCGATCGAATAACGATCAGTTCCGGGCGTCACGGAATAGAACCCCATAGAGCTGAGTGTGTACCATGTAGACATTGCCCCGCAATCTTCGTTACCAGAGAAACCATCCATTGCATTCGCATAGTGGTGCAGCGCCATTTCACGAACCTTTTCCTGAGTTTTCCATGGAGCTCCGCAAAAATTGTAAAGATAGGTGTAGTGGTGCCCCGGTTCATTATCATGGCGGTAATGTCTTTTATCAAAATTTTCATCAAGCTTCTTCATGAAACGGTGACTGCCTCCAATCGTTTCAATCATACCAGGTATATCATGCATTACCCCAAACTGATAAGTCCAAGGGCTGCCTTCGCAGAAACCATTACGCACATTCGTTTCTGTAAACTCGCCCGTCGATCTACGCGTGTTCACAAAACCGTTCTTGTAAACATTCTTATAATTTTTGCTCCGCTTCATCAAATATTCATAGTCATCCATTTGATTAACAGCCTTAGCCAGCTGAGCCACGCAGAAGTCATTAAATGAGAATTCAATTGTGCGTGAAACCGATTCTGCAGTCTTGTCCAGTGGGACATACCCCAATTCCTTATACCAGCTGAGACCACCACGAGCTTCCGGAGACTCGCCATTACGTGCGCGATCTGCCCACCTCCGTTCCTTATCGTGTTTCTGGGGAGTCATCGCATTCTTATAACAAGCTTCATACGCTAGATTCAGATCAAAATCCCTTAAGCCTTTGACATAAGCATCGGCAATGACGGAATCAGCATGCGTGCCGATCATAATTCCCGTGTAAGTAGGATTCGGCCACTTGGGCAACCAACCGCCCTGCTCGTACATCTGCAGCAAGGCGGTGATCATCCCTCCTACTCTTTCCGGAGCAGTCAAGGTAAACAGCGGATGCACCCCACGGAACGTGTCCCACAGGCAAAAATCGCTATAGGAAACACCTGCATGCACCTTGTCATCGAACGCACTGTAGTAACGCCCGTACTCGGACATAATGCGCGGATAGAGATGAGCTCGAAAAATACCAGTATAGAAAATGGCCAGAGCATCTTCATCTTGTCCTTCAACCACAATTTTAGATAACTGCTGGTTCCACACCTGACGCGATTCAGCGGCAGTTTTATCAATCTCCCAGTGGTCAATCTCCCGTTTCAGGTTCTCACGAGCCTGCTCAATGCTGATTAATGAAGTACCAATACGTATGCGGACATTTTTGACTCCTTTATCAAAAGTAATGAATCCGCCAACGTGATCTCCAGATGCTTCTGTTTGCCCCGCCTGCTTATCTGTATCCTGATAGGTGCCATAACTTTGAATTGGAGTATCAGACTGAATAACAAAGTAGCCCTTGAAATCAGGGATGTTATCCGGGCCTAAATGAGCACAGTGACGGTCGCTGTTCCAACCAGTTATTTCCGCCTTATCCGGATTGATTTTAATCCAGCCATCGTGCTGATTGTTCCCCTGGTTCCCGCTTACTTTCTCACTATAACTGGCATCGATAACAAGATGCGGCTGCTTTTCTCCGGAGAAAGTAAAGTTAAATAACGATGCTCGGCAGGTGGCTACCATCTGCGCATGAATCAATTCGTCATTTCGTCTCATCTTTACAGAATAGTAATCAGGCCTGGCTGTCTCTTCATCGTGACTGAACTTTATAGATCTTGCAGCAAATGCCGTTTCTACCTGACCAAGACCCGGCATAATCCCCACCTGTCCATAATCACCCATCCAAACTGCAGGCTGGCGCGTTCCAATAAAACCTCCAATCGCCGAATCTTCATAGCGGTACGAGCAACGGCTGATTTTGTTCAAGCGGGTCATGGCAACCCACTGGGTCATTCCGAAAGGAACGGTAACGCCCGGCTGCATCCCGCCATATTCAACAGCTTGCGGCCCGCCACTGCCGATCAATGGATTAACGTAGTCGACAGGCGACTTTACCTGGGCATTCGAAGTCACGCTCAGGTATGTGTCAGCCCAACTGGCGTGATCGCCGCCAGGGTCATTGCCCCCCTCGGTCACAATCAGAGTCAACTCTTTTGCTCCGTCAAATTCAGCAGATGAGTGATCCACCTTGCCGATCTGCCCGAGAATCTCAGATGACTGATTCTCTTTAGCACCGGTTTGTCCGTAACACGGTAAAGCGCTTAACAGGCAGACAGCTGCAATCGCAAGCCCTCCCGTAATAGTTATCTCTCTATACATCTTCATTTTTTTCTCCAATCTTTAAGCAAAAACAACATTGAACTTTGAACTGCCGTTTCTAGGTGAACCGTCCACCCTCGTTTGAAACCAGTTCAAAGTCTGGCGGGGCAAACGTGCGTTTCCTTGCAACTTTATCGCAGCAACTGCAGGCGATGCTTCCCGGGCATCAATTCTACGGGCAGGTCTTTGCCCGTCCAGCCAGCAGGCACACGCAACGTCGCCGTCGTATTTGGTGGAACCGTGACCTCAAGCTGAAGCGTATTGCCCTCTAGAGCCCATGAACTCCGCGCCAGCCCGTACGGGGTTTCCAACGTGGCCTCCGCCGAATTCAGCGGCCCACCGGGAAGCGGTTGAATGAAGAAGTGCTTGTAGCCAGGCTGCTCGGGATCCGGCGCCAGCCCCGCCAAGCGCTCGACCATCCAGGTGTTGATCGCGCCGTAGGCGTAATGATTAAACGAGTTCATCTCGGCGTTGCCGAACCCATCCTTGTGACTGTAACTGTTCCATCGCTCCCACATGGTCGTTGCGCCCTGATTGATCGAGAAGAACCAGGACGGATAAGTCTCCTTAAACAGCACCGTGCGTGCCAGTTCGCTGTGCCCCATCTCGTCGAGGATCGAGGTAATGAACGGCGTGCCGAGGAAACCCGTCCGAAGATGATCGTCGGCCGCGTGGACCCGCTCGACTAGGTGGCTGGCCAACTTGGACTTCATCTCGTCTGGGACAAGGTCAAAGGCAATCGACAACAGGTAAGCGGTCTGTGTTTCCCGCGCGTTCTTGAGTCTGCCGTCCTCGTCGAAGTAGTGCGCGGCAAAGGCCTTCTTCACCGCCACCGCCTCTTCCGCATAACGTTTCGCATCGTCCGCACGCCCCAGCACACGGGCCGACTTTGTCAGGATATCCGCGCCAAGGGCATAGAAAGCGCTGCCAAGCAACGGCAATGACGTGTCTCCCCGTTTATTCTTGGCATACGGCTGCAACCAGTCGCCGAAGCCCTCGATGTTCGTAACCAGATGGCCCTTGGCTTGCCCTCGGTACCAACCCACCAGTCGTTCCATCATCTCGAAGTTGTTAGCCAGCACCTCACGGTCGCCCGTGCGAACATAGACCGCCCAGGGAACAATTGTGGCAGCGTCCTGCCAACCGGGACTGCCCGCCCAACTGGGACTGACCCCGCTCATGATGGGGATTACGTATGGCACGCGCCCGTCCGGCAACTGGTCGTCCCGCATCGATCGAAGCCAGCTCTTGAAGAACGCGTGGCAGTCGTAGTTGAACATCGCTGTGGGAACGAACGCCTGCGCATCGCCGGTCCAGCCGAGACGTTCGTCACGCTGCGGGCAATCAGTCGGGATATCGAGGAAGTTGCCGCGCTGCCCCCAAACAATATTGCGCTGTAACTGGTTCAGCTTGTCATGCGAAGATACGAAATCACCGATCCGGCGCATATCGCTGTGCAGTACAATCCCCGTCACCCAATCGGCAGCTGGTTTCGCACCCTCCGCCAACCCGGATAGTTCGACATAACGGAACCCGTGGAAGGTGAAGGTCGGGCTCCAGTCAATCGTCCCGGTCTCAGCCGTAGTATAAAAGTCAGTCGACTTGGCTCTTCGATAGTTAGCCGTGTAGAGCGTCCCGTCCTGGTTGAGCATTTCGGCGAAGCGGATTGTGATTGTCTGCCCTTTCTCGACCGGCATGGTCAGCCGCGGCCACCCCACCATGTTCTGGCCGAGATCAAACACAAAACGGCCGGGTTCCGGCTCGGTTACGCTAAGCGCTGGTATTTCACCGGTGGCGCGTACGGGGGCGTGCGCCTTCGGATTCAGAGCCGGTGTTGCGGCCACATCCTCAACGATGACGCCGTTCCAGTCAGCATCGTCAAAACCAACCGTGTTCCATCCAGACATCTCGAGGCTGGCATCGTAAATCTCGCCGTCGTAAATCTCGGAGTTCCGGATCGGACCGTTGTCGGAGGCGAGCCATTGCTTGTCAGTCACGATCGTCTCAGTCGATCCATCTGCGTAGGCAATTTCAAGCTGCAGAAGCAGGACGGGCTGAACTTGCGGGTAAAATACTAGCTGTCTCATCAGCCGTCCAGCATACCAGCCCTCGCCCACCACTGCGCCGAGCGCGTTGGCTCCCGCCTGTAACGAAGCGGTCACATCATAGGTGAGGGTCTCGATCCGGTCATCGTAAGATGTCCATCCAGGCACAAAAAAGTCTTGCCCCACCTTTTTCCCGTTAAGCCATACCTCATAGAGGCCTTTGGCTGTCACGTACAGACGCGCGCGCTCGACCTCACCCTTTGCCTTGAACTCCCGGCGCAAATACTGCGGAACGTAAACGTTGCGCTTTGCTTCGCTTAGTTCCCCCGTCAGCAGATTGAGCTGTACATTCTCTGCAATCGTACGATGCCGAGTCTTACCATCGAGCGTATACTCCAGTCTCATTTCCTTGGCATAACCGCCTGCAGGGTCGCCGGCAATCGTGTTGCTCGCCTTCACGACCGTTGCGCCATCGGTCACCAACTTGCGCAGCGCCTCGGTCACCTCATGCTGTTTGCTAACATCTTTGAGTACACCGTAGATAGCTTTCGTGATGACGATCTCACTGGTAACATGCCCCCTATTGCCATTTTCCGGCGAATCCAACCGGATCCAGCCCGCCTGCCAGTCGTCATTTGACAGCAATCCAACCTCGAAATGCGCCACATCACTCCACGCGGAAGATGATCCGTCCTGATCCCCATCGACTCCGCTCTGGGTAGGCCCTTCGGCGTTTATCATGGCAGGCCAGAAACGGACCTGCCAGTATGCCCTCTGGCGCGAGGCCACGGCTGTGCCGCCGTATGGCACCCAGGCCGACTGGTCGGTGTCCACCTTGCCGCTGTCCCACAGGTCGGCGTTGTCCGGCAACAGCTCCGGGCGTGTCGCCACGACAACTCGGTACGCTGATTGCGCCCGCGCACCAGCGGGAAGGTCCCAGGAAAAACTGGGTGTCGAATCATGCAAGCCGAGCGGTTCCCGGAACCCATCTCCCACCCGAAGATCCTGTGGCGAGAATAGGCCAGCGCCGTTGGATGGAGAGATACTTGCCGCTAGCTCTGTATGTTTCACATTCAAATCCGTCGCCGTCTCGAGGGCGGATATCGGAAGAACTCCCGCCACGAGGGAGAGGACGACAGACACCATAACGGCGTCTGAGGATCGTGTCATTTTTTTCATCATATTTTTCTATTTTTCATCAAAACGATGACAGAATCAGAGTCGTCTCACAAAACCTCTCCTGCCTTGCAAGGTGTGCTTATTTAATATCTTTGATTTCCTTGGCCGTTAGGGCGCGATTCGTGATACAGAAATCATCCAGAGCACCCACGAAAGGCGTTCCGTATTGGCCGAGGAACGGAGCAGCGAGCCCAGCCTGCACCCCCTTGAAATCAAACGAGCTACGAATGGTTGATCCCTGTTCGCCATTGAGATACGCTCGGGCAGACCCATCCGCCTCAAAGACCAGTGCGACGTGTTGCCGCACACCTTGGTCGCTCAGTCCGTCCACGGCCGTGAGCCAGGTGGTGCCATTCCAAAGTTGCAGGGTCGATCCGTTCATTCGCAAAGCACCGGCCTGATTGATGCCCCCTTCCAATTGGGAGAGGATCCGCCCGTCGCTCTGTGCGCGATCGGTCTTCAACGAGAAACTAATCGTCGCCGGGGCTTGAGTGTCTAGATCGCCCAGAGCTTCCGGCAGATCGTCGACAAAATCGAACAAGTATAGAATCACGCCCACATGGCAGCTGTACCAAAATTGTTTATACGTAAAGCCGACCACAATGCGGTTGTCCGGCTGGAGATAGTAGGTGGTGTAGTTGGCCGTCTGTATGGCCCGCTCGCGCATTTGTTCATCCCCCGTCGCCTCCGCGAGCTCAAACAGCATCGACGCCCAATTCAGACTGTGAATTCCCATGACCACGTTGCATTGCAATTGCTCACGGATGCCTTCCGCCGGCTCAAAGCCCCGAATCTTGTCGAGGAAAGTCTTTTCAATCCAAACATTCAGGTCCTTGGCCATCTCAAGGTAGCCGTTTTCGTTGGTCCGATTGGCCAGCAGGTAACGGATGGTATCGAGACAGTCGTAATTCGTGCGGCCTTTCGGGCTCGGAGGAATGTCCTCATAGAAGCCGCGAAACTCCTTGGTCTTGATCGGGCCATTGAGTAGCCACACCCAGGTCTTGTCACGATTGGTCTTGTAGGCGTTATTATTATTCAGCTTATCCAGCCGCTCAAACAGCATCACGGCATAGATGACGCTGCTCGTATACTCCTCAACCACCTGTTCTGTTTTCGGATCAACCCGGAACGGCCACGTGCCATTCGCGCGTTGGCGCTGACTGAGTGTTTCAGCAATCGCTTCAGCCGCTTTAAGGAACCGTGCCTTGCCGGTGGCGTCATACAAGTCGAGATAAGCCAGAGAGAGAATCGCCGCCTTATCCGGCATAATTCCGGATCCGTCACGAAATCCGCCAGGCTTTTTGTGTTCAAAGGTGCTGTAAGGCATACTGCCATACGCCCACTCGCTCGGAGTGCTGTGAGCAATATCCCAATCCGCCAGCTTGACCGCTTCCTCAAGCGCCCGTTGATCATCTGCATATTTCCAGTATCCTAGAAACGTTTTAATATTCAGCGCATGGTGAAAGGCCGGATAGGAGGTGAATCGATCGACCGCGCGTGGAAACGGCGCACCATTGTGCTGCACGTTCGAATAGTACACCCACGGCATCTGCGTCGTGCCGTTTTCATCCACCAGCGTATCGGCCGCCTTGAACCAACTCAGATGATCATCCAGCATGAATGACATGCCGCGTTTGATCGTTTCGTCATACGATTGCAGCGGCAGCAGTTTGCCACTGACGTCCCGTTGCCGCTCGGCAACCGTCATCAGATCCTTCTGCCAATCCACCGTTCCCGCAGCACTCTGCGCGACCTGACACACAAATGCCGCAAGCAGCCCCCCTGCGATCAATCCCGACTTTAGTGTTTTGATTAAAAATATCATCATATCTGCCATTCTACCTAAATACTTCCGCAAGCGGAATGAAGCCAACCATCCTATTTCATGAACTAATCCGACTTTCAGGCAATTTTCAGCGGCTTGGAACGTGCGTGGGAGGAGACAAAAAGATGACTGACAGAAAAATCCGGGCGGCGTGTGAGCATCTTTCCGTCGTCAATATTTCTGTCTTATCAGTGCAGGATCTTACGGTGCCTGGCTAACGATCAAGCGGAAGAATTGCGCCGGCTCGTCGCCCGCCAAAGGAGATTCTACGCTGACTGCGTCGATGTCCCCACTGCCGTCTTCGATCACCGTCGGCGTCTCGGTGCTATCTACCCACTCCGTGAGGTCATGGCTGAACTGCACCGTGTAGGTCAGCGCTACCGACGCCCAATCCTTGCGCCGCGCGAAGACCGCGCGGAAGTCCACTCCGTTGGCGGTGATCGACTCCAACACTGCAAGCGGCAAGCCGGGCGTCACTCCGCTGCCGTAACTGATGGAGCCACCGTCCGAAACGGTCGGGTCGGAACCGAAGGCGAATTCGAGCAAGTTGTCTAGGCCGTCCGAGTCCGGATTGCTGCCAGGCAAGGTATCGACGAAGGTATTGGCAAAGGTTTCGCCCGCCGCCCAGGCGTTGAAATTACGCACGGTTTCGGTGACGCTTACATTGTCAATCGCCGGGCCAGCGATTGAGCCGAGGAAATCGCCTTCAATAGTGAGCGTGGTGCTGGTCGAACTCGCTTTAAATATGAACGTCTCCGTCGCCCATGTCTGGCCACTGGGATTGCTGAACGTGACCGTCTGGTCGGCTCCACCCACGTCATAGGTGACGGTCATGCTAGCAGTTGAGCTGATGGCACTGTAGTCGAACGACAGGCTGTAAAAATGGCCGGCCTCCGTCGCAAAGCTCTGACTGATGATGCCCGCATTGCCACCGCCAAATGAAGGCGATTGAAGATCTAGATGCTGATCTCCATCGGAAGCTGTGCCAAAACGATTATCATCCAGTATGACACCGCCGGCATCAACAGCCCAGCCTGTAACGGCGCCGCTTTCCGTCGCTTGCTCACTAAAACTAACATCAGCAATATCGGTTAACTCAAAGCTGCCGTTCATCAGCAGATTATCTGTGCGGATGACGCTTACATTGTCAATGAGCGGGCCTCTCCATTGACCTAAATGATCGCCTTCAATACTGAGTGTGGTGCTGGTCGCCGTCGCGGTGAATACGTATGTTTCCGCCGACCATGGAGACACGGTAGTAGAACCCGTGTTGAACGCTAGCGTTTGATCGGCCCCACCGAGGTCATAGGTGATGGATGTGGCTTGCCCAGGATCAGAGCCGTCAAGGGTGCAGTAGTCAAATGCCAGTTCATACTGCGCGCCGACCACCGTCGCAAAGGTCTGGCTGATGGTGCCCCCCACTCCACCGCCAAATGAGTTCGATTGAAGACTGAGAGCCTGAGCTCCCTCGGAACCAATGACGCCGAACCAACCCTTAAACAAGGTAACCCCGCCTGCGGAAGGCGCCGCTGGGATATCTGCAATATCCCAGCCTGGAAGAGAGGCGTCGGCTGACGTTATAAGCTCTTGCTGCACGTCGCCCAAGGCGGTCGCCTCAAAGCTGCCATTTTCAATCAGATTATCAGGCACCAGAACTGTGCGGGCGACGCTGACACTGTCAATGAGCGGACCATTCCATTGACCTAAATAATCGCCTTCAATAGAGAGTGTGGTGCTGATCGAAGTGGCTGTGAATACATACGTTTCCGTCGCCCAGGGAGACACGACACCTGCAGTGGTGAACGCGGCTGTCTGATCGGCTCCACCAAGGTCATAGGTGATGAATGTGTTCGTAGCGGTGCCAGACTGAACCAAGGCGCTGTAGTCAAACGACAGCATGTAATGCACGCCGACCTCCGTCACAAAGGTCCGAGTGATGACGCCCGCTTGTCCACCGCCGAATGAGTTCGATTGAAGACTAAGAACCTGACTTCCGTCGGTCGCAGCGATACCGAACCAACCGTTAATCAAAGTGACCCCGCCAAGGGAAGTTGAATCACCTGCAATATCCCAGCCTGGAAGGTAGCCGTCCAACGCTCGAAGCTCTTGCTGCGAGCCGCTAAGGACGGGGCTCTCAAAGCTACCGCCCACAATAAGATTCAGCGGGCTCAGCAATATTTTGGTTAAGAAATCATTGGCGCTGGAATACTCCGTGGTGACGTAAGGCGCAGCGATTGCCAAATGGACTTGGTCATGGCCAATCAGCTCAGCTTCCTCCTGGAACTTAATTCCGAACACACCGTGATGAATCGCTGCCCCATACGATGTCGCTGGCAGGGTTATATCCGCATCGTAGGTCAGATACATCGGCGGATCATCTACACTTAAATGATTGATGGGCGAGAATTCCTCAAAGGTAGGCTCATGTGTGCTGTAATTCGCCAGCATGGTATCCCAGTCGGTCTCGCCAACGGCCGCAAAAATCATTCCGTGCCGCCCATAAGGGCCAAGCCACTCTTCGAGTATTATGGGATCGATCGTGACCTGAGCCTGAACGCCCGCAGCGCCTTGAACGCGACTGGACTCCCGCTCCACGGGATCTGCCGAATTAGGATTGGCCAGGTCGTCATGACAGGCGATCCATACGGAACTACAGCCTCCGGCGCTTTCTCCGAACACGACAACATTGTTTTTATCGATATTCCATTCTGCGGCTTTATAGCGAAGAAACTGGATGGCGCGCGCCGCGTCGTGAACGGGAGCGGGTAGCGGATCCGTTCCGGTCAAACGATAATTAATCGTCGCAACAGAGATGCCACTATTCAAAAAATACTCGGGCGAGCTCAGCCCCTTGTTGCCATTGACCCAGCCGCCTCCGTGAATGTGGACGACTAAGGGACGAGGCCCCTCGCCTTCAGCTTGCCAGAAATCGAGCACCGTTCGTTCATACTGATCGTAGGCGACGTCTTCATAGGTCTTCGGAACACTCTGGGCGCAGAGGGTGGCAGCGAGGCAAAGGTAAATTGCCGTCTTCATTAGGGGCATACTCATAAATCGCATGATACGATAAAAATCCGAATCACACAATATACGTAAACACGTAGCTTTTAGCAAAATACGACAATATCGGACCCACTGGCATGCATTCGGCCCAATGCCAATGAAGGTTCATCTATAAAAAAGAAGCACTGCCTATTCAAACCGCAGATGGACGCAGATTCACGCAGATTCTGATCTCTGCATCTGCGTGAATCTGCGTCCATCTGCGTCCATCTGCGTCCATCTGCGGTTAAAAAAACCACGAATCCATCGTCCCAGACCACTGAATTTCAGCCAGCAAACGTTCAGCGCCCACAGCTACCGAGTCGGTGCCGATACGACGCACGTTTGCTAAAGCACCCCAAGGGCATAACACACCCAGAGGGCATGACACTGCACGCTACCTACAAAACCAAAAAAGGCCGCGCTCCCCAGCGCGGCCTTTAACCCATAGGATTACCCCTATATGAAAAAACTCAGTCAATCTAACGACGCCGCACCATCACGAAGCTCAGAGCAAACAAACCACCCAACAGGGCGTAGGTGCCCGGTTCCGGAATGACACCGAAATTATCCACGGTGGCGGTCATAGGGCTGTCACCGCCGATGACTATCTGATAGTTCACCAACAAGTCCTTCTCTGCGGTGCTATAGAAATCGTCACCCGAAGTTGCAGCTGTCGTGGTGTAGAGCGAAATATTGTTGGCTAAAAACTCATACTCACCGTTAGCCTTGCGTGCGATGTCGAGCACGTAGTTATCTGGCATCAAGGGATCATCAAGTGAGAACGATCGGGAAGTAGTATCAGTAAACAGAGCGGCGCCGGCGGCGCCGTCGGCGTATGTTCTCCATACCGCAAAATTAAAACTCCCGTCGAGTGCTGCACTCATCCGCAGCGTGTAGCTGTCAGTAGCACCGGCAATATAACCAACGTTTTCTGCATTTACTGGGTCGGCAGAGATCATCAGGCCCAAAAATCCCCAGCCGCCTCCTTGCACGTTAGCCTCCCTGCCCAGCGCGTTGACCGTCATTGTCACAGACTCTGTCGCAGAGCGTGTATGATCGTTGGTGGAATAGAGCCCGATGATAGAATTGTTTGTACTGGTATTTGCATCAATGTCTAAATTCAGAACTTGGTTGGTAACGCCGCCCCATTCGACTGGCTCGACGCCGACTTCGACTTGTTGAGAGCCGAAATAATCATACTGCGTCCAGTCACCCGCGATATTTGGATCGGTGCTGAAGTCGATGACGGCCGCCGGTAAAGACAGTGCCGCCCCAAAGGCGACCGTTGCGACGGTCAGGGCTGTTTTCGATACAATAAGAGTTTTCATATTTTAGTCTGGGGTGGGTTAGTATTCAGGTTGGATGGATGTTTTCGCCCATCATCTATTAGTAGATTGGCAGAGTATACTCGATTCACGGCGCAAATGTAATGCACTTTTACGGCCTGATTTATGCACAAATCCGACTTCCCGGAGAACCATGCGTGAGCTCAGTCATGACAGGAGACCTTTTAACCTGCCATGACCAAGGGGCCATTTTGCTTTAAATCTACGAATGCAAGGCGATCTGCTTCAGCGCAGTTTCGACATCCGCCCCATCATGTAGCATGGACATCAAGGCCTGGGTAATCCCCGATGGAGACGGGTGTTGAATCACATTGCGACCGTAAACGATTCCAGCGACCCCCTGCTCCAACAAGCCTGCGGTGCGTTCCAGCAGCACACGATCTTCAACACGTCCCCCGCCACGAACCAATACGGGAATATCACCGGCGGTTTCAACCACATCACCATAATCGGCGATGTTGTCGGTCGGGTCGGCTTTAATAATATCGGCTCCAAGTTCGACCGCCTGTCTGACCAGATGCACGATGCCATCGCGGTCGCCGTTGACTGTGTAGCCGCCGCCCTTTTCATTCGGACGAAATACCAAAGGCTCCACCATCATAGGAATTCCATAGTGATCACTTTGTGGCTTCATGCGCAGAATATTTTCAACGCACTGCTGGTGAATTTCAGGTGCTTCCGGAAGGACAAACAAATTCACGCACACACAGGCGGCATCTAGGCGAACTGCCTGCAGGATGGCTTCCTCCAACGCCAAGTTAAATCGGGTCTCCGGCAATTCTGAGCCGTAAATATTCGCGGTATCGGTGCGCAGCACCAGCGTGGGCTTCTGCTTACCGGGGACTACCTGAAGATGACGGGCCTGCCCAGTGGTCAACTGGATGGCATCCGGATTGGCATCCACCAGGGTTTGGATGGTCTTCGGCATCGACTCGATGCCCTGTAGGAAACCTGTGTTGTTAAAAAAGCCGTGATCGACGGCTACATTTAAGCAGCGTTTGGAAGTGGCGTTAAATAAACGATTGAGTCTGTATTCTTTCATAATAAATCCTGTGTGTTAATTTTGTTAGTTTTAATTTAAATTTTAATTTCCTTAAATTACTGTGCTGGCTGGCGGTGCGCCTCAACGTCCGCAACCAAGCGATCCGCATTGCGGAAAAACATTTTTTCGACACCGTCACGGCCGATGCCGACCTGTTCGCAGGCCTGTTTCATCGCCTTGAGCGCCTCATACATATACAAGGTGTAGCCCGCTTCGATCTCCGGCGATTCGCGATTTGTATTAAAGTAGAAGTCTTGGCTGGTGTGGTTCGTATAGCTACGCCCCTGCCACTTGCGCCGCCCCCGCATCATGAACATGGGATTGTCGGTGCCATACAGGATTTGGTCCGGGCCGATATGTTCCATCGCCAAGGCATGCACTTCGGGGTTGAGCACCGCTGAACTATCCCAGTAGATCCCCGGATCATCCGCCAGTGGCAGGATCCCCTCCTCTGCATGCGGCTTGGTATAGCAGCGACCAAAGTGCGCAATCACGAGTTTGATATCAGGATACTTCTTGCGAATTTCCTTAATATCACGCTGATTTTCAGGATGGCCCAAGCGATCGGCCTTCGGCACATGCATCGTGACCCAGGCCTTGTGCTCGTTGAGCACTTCAAGCTGGTGATGCGGAAGAAAGTCAAAGATTGACGCTTCGATATACTTATCCCGCGAATCCGCATCGTGCCCGATCAAACTATAGTAAGGCTTCACCCCGATAACGCCAGGCTGAGAGAGTAACCACTCCACCTGCTCCGCCACCCATGTGGGGCGCACGATCGCCAGTGCATTCCAGTTCTTTAGCGGAAGATGCTTCCACACGTATTCATTGGAGCCTTCGATTTCCCAGCCGAGAAATGGCCAGCCAAACCCGGTGCAGCACACATCCCTGCCCGGGAAAACCGTCTGATAGCAGTGCTCCGCGACATCGGCACTCATCATATTTTGCAGTTCCTGCACCCAATAGGAGCGCTTCATTTCCTCAGAGACCGTCTCCAGTTGATAGCTCTGGTCGATAATGTGAATGTGCGAATCGAACACCCGCTGCGGCACCCAATCCTCCAGGTGTTTCACCCAGAACGCCCGGTCGACATCCGTATAGTTGAACTGATGATGCAGAATAATGTCTTCCATGGTAAATACGCTATTCGGCCTTGGTCTTGGTCAGTATAATCTGGTCGATTCCGATCACACCCGGATTCTCTGCTGCGATGATCGCAAGCTCAGCGGATTCGGGCGTGAGCTCAAAGCTGCCGAGTCGGAGACGATGCACCAGATGGTCGCCGGAAATCCATTCGCCTTCGGGCAGTTTGCTACGGGAGGACGGCACGCTGTTGCCAGGATAGACATCTGCGGTCTGGTAATTCACCTGATACTTTTGTCCCTCCTTGGTGGTTTCCGGGAAGCTAATGGAAACTGACTGGCCATTGATTTCGATACTGAACGGGCCATATTCTGGACCGCGCGTGATGATCATATCTACCAAGTATTGACTGGGTTTTTCAACGGGCATGAAGAAATCAATACGATCCCCACTCTTTTTAGGCGTAAACAAAACTTGTCCGGACCCGGTCCACATATTGAAATCGTCATGTGTGCCGCGTGCCTGCGTTTCGGCCAGACTCCCCGCAGTGATTTGATACGGCGTATCTTCCGCTTCGATCACCTGAGTGCTACTACCGATCTTTGTTGTTGCGACACAGGCCACAACAATCAGACCAACCATCAGCGACCACCAGAGTCGAAGACTGCGGAGGCCACCATTCTTTTTCTTGTCTTCGGCGGATTGGCGAATGGCTTGAAAACTCCAGATCACACCTTTCAATTCCTCGTCGGTCTTGCGCGGGGTAAACAGGGAAACGATCACTAGCGTCAGGCCGGAAAGCAGTAGCACTAGGAAGGTGTGGTGCGTGAAGGTATCGTAGGGCACCAAGCAGTCGACCTGAGGGAAAATGACAAACTTAACCAAGGGCGTGTAGACGCAAAAGCCAAGTATGATCGCGGCGAGCGCTCCCGGGCCGGTTGCCCTCTTCCAAAGCACTCCGATCAAGAAGCAGGAAGCAATCGGTGCGGCCATGTAGAAAAAGGTCTGCTGAATGATACCGAAGACCGTGATGCCTGGCAACTGCGAGAGCAATAGTGCCACGCCGACGCCGATGAGAAGGATCACCGTGCCACTCAGACGGCCGACTCTATGCAGCTCCTTGTCCGACGCTTCTGGACGAAACAGTTCCTTGTAGAGATCCAGCGTGAAAATAGTCGAGGACGAGTTGGTAATGGCACTGAGCGTCGACATAATCGCGCTAGCGAGTCCGGCCAATACCAGTCCGGTAAACCCGACGGGTAAGAACTCTTTAACCATGAATGGCCATGCCTGGTCGCCATCACTGAGACGATCCTGAAAGAGGTGGAACGCGATGATTCCGGGAACAACGATGATAAAAGGCAGGATGGCTTTCGTGAAGCCAGCCATCACGACCCCCATTTGCGCATCCCACTCGGTGCGGGCGGCGAGACAGCGCTGCACCATAAACTGGTTGGCGCAACTATACCAGATGCCAACGGAAAACATGCCCATCAACAGGCCTGACCATGGGATGAGCTCATGAGTGGGCGGGTAAAAGACAATGAACTTTTCGGGAAGGTTGAGGATCAGCTGATCCAATCCACCGACATGGTAGAGACCGAAGATCGTCACCACGAGGCCACCAACCATGAGTAAGCAATACTGGACAAAATCCGCCCAAACCGCAGAGAGCAGTCCGCCATAAATCGTATAGGCTCCGGCAGTGAGCGCCAGCAGTGCGACACCCCACGGCAGCGTGATCATCGGGAAGAATACGTTGATCGCCTTGGCACCGGCAAACAGCACGCCACCGAGCATCGCAATCACCAAGCCAATAATCATCACGCCTGCATAAATATAGCGGCACTTCTTATTGTAACGCCGTTCCAGGAATTCCGGCATGGTGGATACATTGCCGCGCATGTAGAAGGGTAGAAAAATCCATATCAACGCGGTTAAAGTAATCGCATTGCCCCACTCCCAGTTCGATACGGCCATGCCATAGAGGAATCCCCAGCCGACCATACCGATAAAGTGCTCGGTCGAAATATTCGATGCGATGAAAGACGCACCGACGACATACCACGGCAACTTTTTCGAGGCCAGGAAGTAGTCTGACGCAGATTGAGTTTTACTGCGCGCGGCAATGGTGATCGCGAAGGCTACGATCCCAAGGAAGTAGCCGAAAAAGATGATGATATCTAATAGTCCTAAATTCATAATTGATTTCGTCTTAAATTATAAGACACACACTTCCATGCCTGCCAATCGCCCAAACAGGCCAAGGCTCTCGCAGTGATCGCCCATCACCAGCACGCTGTGATGCGTGCCGCCGAGGCGTGAGAATTTTTCCAGAAATTCCGCAACGGGTAGCGGCGGACGAATCCACGCCCTCACCCATTTGGGAAGATCCGGATGCGTGCCATCCTCCAGCACATCCACTAAAGAAATAATGAGGCGAAAGCTATCGTCGGGCCCTGGTGATAGATTGATATGGGTGGCCTTTCCCGGTTCAGGCGCCATGCCCAGTGCCGCTGGATTCTGCGCCGGAGAGAACGGATATTCCTTTTCATACAATAAAGGTTTCTCAGCAGACAGCTCCGGATTGAACTCCCCCATATGAGAGAGAAAAATCGAGTTGCCGTCCCAGTCCGGGCAGAACATTTCCACAAATGAAGTCTTACCATAGGCGCGCCCCAGTGCAGCCGACAGTGAGGCAGTCAATACATCCCCCTCCCCCGAATAGCCAACACCGCGGGCCATGGCCTTACAGCACTCCAGAAAAGGCACGGCATTTACCGGGCCATCGGCATCTCGGAACGCCTCGAAATTCATACTGAAGGCTTCATACTCGCCCTGTTCGAGATAAGTGCGAAGCCCCAAGCCCACTCGGAGTGAGCGACGATGCACCTCGGGGTCAATGTCTCCCTGATAGCGCTCCAAATCCTTGAGACGTTCGTCCTCGATCGCTTCGTCAGTAACCGCTGCGGCGCAAGCCACTAGATCAGAGGGTTGGATGTTGTCGACCGTGATGCCGAGTTGATCGGCTAACACATCCGGTGCGACCCGAAAATCTCCCATTCCCTTGAGCGCCCCCCCGATGCCCAGCGTCTTCATGCCCTTCAACAGGGAAGCCGCGTGAGCGGCACGGGCAAAATCCACCACGCGGTCCATCACCGAAGAATCGCTCAGGTGCCCAGCGACGACTTCATAGTCTTTCTGGTGGCGTCGCAGCATGGCGGCCAAATCCTGCACACCATGAATGCCGTGATTGTAAAGTAGACGCATCGGATCGACATCGCGTGAAAATGCGGAATCCAGAGTCGTGTCGAGCAGCAATAAAGCTTGAGACGTCGCGGCCAGTGCTTCGACCGTTTCCAGCGACGGTGAATAGGCCAAGTGCAAAGTCACAATCATGTCGACCTGCTGCGCATCGAATTGCTTCAACGCGGCCTCGACTTGCTCGCGAACACAGCATGTCGCCGCTCGGATCACATCGACCTTTCGCGATGCAAACGCCTCGCAGACCTGATCAGTCAAGGGTTCGACGGTGGCTCTGAGCTCGGGTAAGACTTGATCATACAATTCGACATACAGTGGTAAGAGTCCAATCCGTGGGGCTTTCATGATGTCACTCCTTTTGATTCGATGTGGAACGGACGTCCGGCTGGGTCAGCACTGTAAAGTCGTTCATACAGGTCGTTATAAATATCCTGAAGCTCTTGCAGTTTCTCCGATTTCTGGATTTCGCTGCCAGTAAACGGCTGAGCTTGAACCTGTGCGACCACAGGATTGAAGGCATACAGGCTCCCGCGGGTTCCCATACTATCAGGAATGAAAATGGGGAGCGGTGCAAATAATGCGGCGAACAGTTGCTGAAAATACGTCGCTCGACTCGCGCCCCCGCAAAGAATGATACTGTCAATCGCTCCCGCCTGGTGAATCGGGTCAAACACCCGAGCAAATTCGAACACCAGGCCGAGCGCGACGGAACGCAGGAAATCGCCGTTGCATGTCGTTGGAGACATTCCCCAAAAAGATCCCGCACCAAATCCTTTTCCGAGTGGATTCGGACGGTTGAACCACGGCAGGCACGTCAAGTCCTCCGATGGCAACAGACGTTCACTAAAAATGTCGCACGCTGAATTCAGTGCCTCTTGGTGATCTTTAGCAACGAATTTCTCTAACGCCCAATCCCATGTCAGGCTTCCGGTCTGCAACGCTTGAATGAGCAAATTCCCCGATCCTGTCGGTGCGGGGACAGCAAACTGAAATCCCGAGCCTTGACCGAAGTCCTCCTCCAGCACGAAATTGCCGACCCATGCGGTGCCGAGCGAACATTGCAATGGACGTTTCGAAAGATGCATCACAGAGGCGTAGCCCGCTTCATGATCATTGTAAGGGCCTGCGACCGGAATTCCAGCGGGCAGCCCGAAGCGCTCTGCCGCTGGTTTGCTCAATGTCTCTACGGTATGGCCATCGCGCATCGGCGAGAAAAAAGAGGCGTCCAAACCGACCAAGTAAAGTGGCGCCTGAGACAAGGTTTGCTGGTGAGCATCGTAGCAACCGCTTTGCAAGGCCTGACAGGCATCCTGCCGCCACACGCCCGTCATCTGATGAAATACGAACTCCCCTGCTCCGACATAGCGGTTTTGTTTTCCGAAGAGTGAAGGATCTTTCTCCTGCAGCCACTTAATCCGCCCCAGGCCTGCCCCGGGCTCGTCGCGCATGGAAAACGCGCGCCAGAATTCCGGTGGATGTTTTTGAATCTGGGCAATATGCTCAAAGCAACGGAAGTCGTTCCAGAGATACAGGGGTGTGAGCGGCTGTCCGCCGTCCCGCTCAACGATCAGCGTGCTGCCCCCCTGAGCAGCAAGCCCGATGCCTGACACCTCGGACCAGCGCGCGCCACATTGCTCCCGCAAAGAAGCAAACACGGAGACTAAACAGTCCATGATATCGCTGGGGATCTGTTCCCGACGTCCATCCGAACCTGTTTGAACCGGAAGGCGCACCGACGCTTCCGCTAAACAGTTTCCGTCATCAGGATCGTAGGCCGCGGCCTTAAGACCGGTGGTTCCTAAATCAACTCCAATTAACATAGTAAGTTCTTTTAGCAGTTCACTTTCGAGATGAATGGATTTTCTTCAAACGATAGGTTTAATGCATCCGCGACCGCCTTATAAACCACATGTCCTTGATAGGTATTTAGTCCGCTTTGTAAATCCGGCATTTGACTCAACGCAGCTTCACAACCAAGATTGGCAATTCTGATCGCATATGGGAGTGTCGCATTCGTCAGTGCCTGAGTCGCAGTTCGCGAGTAAGCCCCTGGCATATTGGCCACACAGTAGTGCACAATATCATGCTCCGTATAGACCGGATCATCATGCGTGGTGGCCCGCGATGTTTCCGCACAGCCGCCTTGGTCGATTGCGATATCAACAAGCACCGATCCCGGCGCCATCATCTCCAGCATATCTTCCCGGATAAGCTTAGGCGCTTTGGATCCAGGTAACAACACGGCTCCGATCAGCAGATCCACTTTCGGGAGCAAGTCCAATAGGTTTTGCTCGTTGCTGTAGAGCGTGCGAGCGGTGTGATCCATAGAGATATCTAAAAACCTCATCTTCTCTAGATCGACATCTAGGATGGTGACATTCGCACCCAGTCCAGTCGCCATCCGTCCAGCATTGACACCGGCGGTGCCGCCACCCAACACAAGGACATTCCCAGGCAGCACACCCGGAACGCCGCCCAGTAAGACTCCCTTACCGCCTTGCGTCCGGTTCAGATAATGCGCGCCAACAATGGTGCTCATGCGTCCGGCGATCTCACTCATTGGTTCGAGCAAAGGCAGACGCTTTCCCACTGAAATCGTTTCATAGGCGATCGCTGTAGTTCCGGCATCGACCAGTGCCTTGGTGAGCTCCGGCAACGCTGCCAAATGCAGGTAGGTAAACAAAACGAGATCCTTGCGAAGAAACTCATATTCCTCCGCAATCGGTTCTTTGACTTTCATCACCATCTCGCACGACCAAGCCGCTTCAGCGCTAGGCACGACTTTCGCACCCGCCGCCACGTAGAGATCGTCCGAATATCCGCTGCCAAGTCCACCGTTTTGCTGCACCCATACTTCGTGCCCGTTGCGCACCAACTC